>Ga0160469_100126_pt1 | contig 101391 bp, 93 predicted proteins | sample HID1972M_E11MG_FD_108246 | JGI IMG/M metagenome (GOLD analysis project Ga0160469, IMG submission 108246) | Enriched pill bug-associated microbial communities from UW Madison campus, WI, USA - HID1972M_E11 MG | ecosystem: Host-associated > Arthropoda: Insects > Digestive system > Unclassified ...
AGCACCTCCGCCGGCCAGGTGCGCGAGATCACGCTGAACCTGCAGGTACGCTTCCGGCTGCGCATGGCCGATGGCCGCGAGATGATCCCGGCGACTGCGCTGACCCAGTCGCGCGACATCAGCTTCAACGAAAGCGCCGCGCTCGCCAAGGAGAACGAGGAGGCGCTGCTCTACCGCGACATGACGGCCGACATCGCGCAGCAGATCCTGCGCCACCTCGGCGCGGCGAAGCCGGTGTAGCCATGCAGCTCGCGCCCGCCCAGCTCGCGGCCCACCTGGGCAAGGGCCTGCGACCGCTCTACACCCTGCACGGCGACGAGCCGCTGCTGGCGCAGGAGGCCGCCGACGCGATCCGCGCCGCCGCGCGCGCGCAGGGCTACACCGAGCGCAGCGTCCACACCGTGGCCGGCGCGCATTTCGACTGGAGCGCGGTGCTGGCCGCCGGCGGTTCGCTGAGCCTGTTCGCCGACCGGCAGATCGTGGAGATCCGCATTCCCTCCGGCAAGCCCGGCAAGGACGGCAGCGCGGCGCTGCAGCAGATCGCCGAGGCGGCGCCCGGCAACGAAAGCACCCTCACGCTGGTGCTGCTGCCGCGGCTGGACAAGGCCACGCGCAGCGGTGCCTGGTTCTCCGCGCTGGACGGCCATGGCGCCAGCGTGCAGATCGACCCCGTGGAGCGCGCCGCCCTGCCGCAATGGATCGCCCAGCGCCTGGCGGCCCAGGGCCAGCGCGTGAAGGCCGGCGAGGAAGGCCAGCGCACGCTGCAGTTCTTCGCCGACCGGGTCGAGGGCAACCTGCTGGCCGCGCACCAGGAGATCCAGAAGCTCGGCCTGCTGCATCCCGAGGGCGAGCTGTCCTGGGAGCAGGTCGAGGCGGCGGTGAACAACGTCGCGCGCTACGACGTCTTCAAGCTGTCCGAGGCGGTCCTGGCCGGCAACCCGCAGCGCGTGGCGCGCATGCTCGACGGCCTGCAGGCCGAGGGCGAGGCCGAGGTGCTGGTGCACTACGCCCTGGCCGAGGACATCCGCGCCCTCAAGCGGGTCAAGGACGCCATGGCCGCCGGCCGCCCGCTGCCGATGGCGCTGCGCGAGAACCGCATCTGGGGCCCGCGCGAGCGCGCCTTCGAGCGCGTGCTGCCGCGGCTGGAAGACCGCATGCTGGTGCGCCTGCTGCGCGCCGCGCACACCGTGGACGGCATCGTCAAGGGCCTGAGGCAGCCCGACTGGCCGGCCGGGGGCTGGCAGGCCCTGCAGCGCCTGGCGCTGATGCTGTGCCGGGCCTGCGGATCGGGCGCCAGCCTTCATGCCAGATAAGGGTCGCCCCTTTGCCTGAAGGTTGCACCTTCCGCTAAATTCGCGGAATTCGGGTTGCAATGGTTGCAGCCCGCCACTGGGGGATCCGGCATGGCCACCACCCTTGGCGTCAAGGTGGATGACGCCCTTCGCCAGCGTCTCAGGGACGCCGCCCGGCGCACCGGCCGCACGGTGCACTGGCTCCTCAAGCAGTCCATCCTCAATTACCTGGAACGCATCGAGCAGGGTCCGCTGCCGCTGGAACTGAGCCTGTCGCAGGGTGCCGGCGAGGCGCACGTCGAGCCGGCGGAGCGCTTGGAGGATGCGGAGGAAAAGGTGCAACCCTTTCTGGCGTTCGCCCAGAGCCTGGCGCCGCAGACCGTGCTGCGCGCGGCCATCACCGCTGCCTACCGGCGCCCGGAGCCGGAGTGCCTGCCGCTGCTGATCGGCCAGGCCCGGGTGCAGGACGCGGCGCTGGCCGCGCGCATCGAGGCGCTGGCGCGCCGCCTGGTGCAGGCCCTGCGCGACAAGGGGCAGGACGGCGGGGTCCAGGGGCTGATCCACGAGTTCTCGCTGTCCAGCCAGGAGGGCGTGGCCCTGATGTGCCTGGCCGAGGCGCTGCTGCGCATCCCGGACCGGGCCACGCGCGACGCGCTGATCCGCGACAAGATCAGCCAGGGCGACTGGCGCGCGCACCTGGGCCAGTCGCCCTCGGTCTTCGTCAACGCCGCCACCTGGGGCCTGCTGCTCACCGGCCGGCTGGTGGCCACCAGCAGCGAGGGCGGGCTGTCGGCCGCGCTCGGCCGGCTGATCGGCAAGGGCGGCGAGCCGCTGGTCCGCAAGGGCGTGGACATGGCCATGCGCCTGATGGGCGAGCAGTTCGTGACCGGCGAGACCATCGCCGAGGCCCTGGCCAACAGCCGCAAGCACGAAGCCCAGGGCTTTCGCTACTCCTACGACATGCTGGGCGAGGCGGCCAGCACCGCCGCCGATGCCGAGCGCTACCACGCCGCCTACGCGCAGGCCATCCATGCCATCGGCAAGGCCGCCGCGCGGCGCGGCATCTACGAGGGGCCGGGCATCTCGGTCAAGCTGTCGGCGCTGCACCCGCGCTACGCCCGCGCGCAGCAGGCGCGCGTGATCGCCGAGCTGCTGCCGCGCCTGCGCACGCTGGCGCTGCTGGCGCGCGGCTACGACATCGGCCTGAACATCGACGCTGAGGAGGCCGACCGCCTGGAGCTCTCGCTGGACCTGCTGCAGGCCCTCAGCTTCGACGAGGCGCTGGCCGGCTGGAACGGCATCGGCTTCGTGGTGCAGGCCTACCAGAAGCGCTGCCCCTTCGTGATCGACTGGCTGATCGACCTGGCGCGGCGCAGCGGCCGCCGCCTGATGGTGCGCCTGGTCAAGGGCGCCTACTGGGACAGCGAGATCAAGCGCGCCCAGGTCGAGGGCCTGGAAGGCTACCCGGTGTTCACGCGCAAGGTCTACACCGACGTGTCCTACCTGGCCTGCGCGCGCAAGCTGCTGGCCGCGCCGGAGGCGGTCTATCCGCAGTTCGCCACCCACAACGCGCAGACGCTGGCCGCCATCTACCACCTGGCCGGGCAGAACTACTACCCGGGCCAGTACGAGTTCCAGTGCCTGCACGGCATGGGCGAGCCGCTGTACGCCGAAGTGACCGGCCCGGTGGCCGAGGGCCGGCTGGGCCGGCCCTGCCGCATCTACGCGCCGGTGGGCACGCACGAGACGCTGCTGGCCTACCTGGTGCGGCGCCTGCTGGAAAACGGCGCCAACACCTCCTTCGTGAACCGCATCGCCGACGAGGCGGTGCCCCTCGACGAACTGGTGGCCGATCCGGTGCGGCTGGCCGAGGCCATCGAGCCGCCGGGGCTGCCGCATCCGCGCATCCCGCTGCCGGCGCAGCTCTACGGCGAACGCCTGAACTCGGCCGGCCTGGACCTGAGCAACGAACACCGCCTGGCCTCGCTGTCGGCCGGGCTGCTGGCCAGCACCGCGCGCGAATGGCAGGCCGCGCCCCTGCTGGACGCGCCGGCCGCGTTCGACGCGGCGCGCGCCCAGCCGGTGCGCAACCCGGCCGAGCGGCACGACGTCGTGGGCCGCGTGGTCGAGGCCGACGCGGCCGAGGTCGAGGCGGCGCTGGCCGCGGCCCAGGCCGCCGCGCCGATCTGGCAGGCCACGCCGGTGGCCGAGCGCGCCGCCTGCCTGCAGCGCGCGGCCGCGCGGCTCGAGGCCGAGATGGTGCCGCTGATGGGCGTGCTGGTGCGCGAGGCCGGCAAGTCGCTGCCCAACGCCATCGCCGAGGTGCGCGAGGCGGTGGACTTCCTGCGCTACTACGCGCGCCAGATCGAGACCGGGTTCTCCAACGACACCCACCGCCCGCTTGGGCCGGTGCTGTGCATCAGCCCCTGGAACTTCCCGCTGGCGATCTTCACCGGCCAGGTGGCGGCGGCGCTGGCGGCCGGCAACACCGTGCTGGCCAAGCCGGCCGAGCAGACGCCGCTGGTCGCCGCCGAGGCGGTGCGCCTGCTGGTCGCCGCCGGCGTGCCGGCCGGGGCGCTGCAACTGCTGCCGGGGCGCGGCGAGACCGTGGGCGCGCCGCTGGTGGCCGACGCCCGCGTGCGCGGCGTGCTCTTCACCGGCTCCACCGAGGTGGCGCGCGGCATCGCCGCGCAGCTCGCGCAGCGCCTGGACGCGCGCGGCCAGGTGATCCCGCTGATCGCGGAGACCGGCGGCCAGAACGCGATGGTGGTCGACACCTCGGCGCTGGCCGAGCAGGTGGTGGCCGACGTGCTGCAGTCGGCCTTCGATTCGGCCGGCCAGCGCTGCTCGGCGCTGCGCCTGCTGTGCGTGCAGGAGGAAGCCGCCCCGCGCCTGCTGGAGATGCTGCGCGGCGCGATGGCGCAGCTGGCGCTGGGCAACCCCGACCGCCTGGGCACCGACGTGGGGCCGGTGATCGACGCCGAGGCCCGGGCCAGCATCGAGGCGCACGTGCGCGCCATGGCCGAACGCGGCCACACGGTGTACCGCGCGCCCCTGTCCGCCGCCGCGCAGGCGGCCTGCAGCGCCGGCACCTTCGTGGCGCCCACGCTGATCGAGATCGACGAGGTGGCGGCCCTGACGCGCGAGGTCTTCGGCCCGGTGCTGCACGTGCTGCGCTTTGCGCGCGGGGACATGGACGCGCTGATCGCGCAGATCAACGCCACCGGCTACGGGCTGACCTTCGGCGTGCACAGCCGCATCGACGAAACCATCGACCGCGTGTCGGCGCACATCGCGGCCGGCAACATCTACGTGAACCGCAACACCGTCGGCGCCGTGGTCGGTGTGCAGCCCTTCGGCGGCGAGGGCCTGTCGGGCACCGGCCCCAAGGCGGGCGGCCCGCTGTACCTGCGCCGGCTGCTGGCGATGGTGCCGCCGGCGGCCGCGCTCGCGCCCGCACCGCCGGCGCCGGCGCCGCTGGCCGCGCTGGCGGACTGGCTGCGCGCGCAAGGCACCGAGCCGCAGGCGCTGGCGCGCTGCGAGCGCCTGATGCGCGGGCTCGGACCCGGGCAGCAGGCGGCGCTGCCGGGCCCTACGGGCGAGCGCAACAGCTACCGGCTCGCGCCGCGCGGGCCGGTGCTGTGCCTGCCGGCCACGCCGGCCGGCGCCTGCGCGCAGCTGGCCACCGCGCTGGCCGGCGGCAATGCGGCGCTGTTCGTGGCCGATGCGCCGGTGCAGGCCTGGCTGGCGCGCCTGCCGGCGGCGCTGGCACCGCAGGTCCGCAACGTGGCGGCCGACGCCGCGCCGCGGGCCGAGGTCGGCGCCGTGCTGTTCGAAGGCGACGGCGATGCGCTGCATCGGTGGAACGCGCGCATCGCCGCGCGCGAGGGCGCCATCGTGCCGGTGCAGGGCCTGTCGACGCAGGCGCTGGCCGATGGCGCGGACTATGCCGTCGAGCGCGTGCTGGTCGAGCGCAGCATCAGCGTCAACACCGCCGCCGCGGGCGGCAACGCCAGCCTGATGGGCATCGGCTGACCGCGAAGGGCCTTCTGTCCGGCCGGCGCCGTGTTCGGCACGCCCGCGTCAGGCGCGGTCCGTTATCGCGCTGCGCTGGGCGGCCTTGCGGAAGTCGCTCGGCGACAGGCCGGTGTGGTCGCGGAACACGCGGCTGAAGTGCGCGCCGTTGTTGAAGCCCCAGAAGAAGGCGATCTCGGTGATGCTGCGCTGCGCGTGCGCGGCGTTCTTCAGGTCGCGCATGCAGGCCTGCAGGCGGCGGCGCAGGATGTAGTGGGCCAGCGTGTCGTCTTCCGCGCCGAAGGCCTTGTGCAGCAGGCGCTTGCTGCAGTTCAGCGCCTGCGCGATGCGCTCGATCGACAGCGAGGGGTCGCGCAGGTGCTGCCCCACGTGCTCGCGGATGCGGTCGCGCAGGGCCTCGGTCTGCGTCGCCGCGGTGCCGCGGCCGGCCAGGTCGTGCAGCGACAGGCGCACCAGCTCCATGATCATGTCGCCGGCGCCGCGCGCGGCCTCGGGCGACATGCTGGGCAGCTCCTGGTAGGTGCTGCGCATGGTCTCCAGCGCCACGCGCGAGATGCCGCTGCCGCCGCCGACCAGGCGCCCCATCAGGCCGTCCAGGCGCAGGCCGCGCTCGGTCAGCTGCGCCTTGGGCAGCATCACGATCAGATGCTGCGAGCGCTCGGGGTTGCCCACCTCGTAGCTGCCGGTGGTGTCGTAGATGGCCCAGCCGCCGGGGCGCACCCAGGCCTGGCGCCCGTGCTGCTCCACCGCGGCGCAGCCCTGCCAGGGCGCGACGATCTTCAGGTAGTGGGCATCGGCGTTGCGCGCCAGCCCGGCGCTGCGGATCACGCGGTGGCGGTTGGCCTCCAGCCGGGTCATCAGCACGTCGCCGGCCTGCGCGGCGACAAGGTGGCCGTCGAAGACCGTGTCGCCGTAGACGTCGGACTCCAGGCCGTGGAACAGCCGCGCCATCCAGGCCCGCCAGGCGGGCACGGTCTCGCGCGCGGGCATGCCGTCGGTGCTCAGGATCAGGCCGGATGACATGCGGGGATTATCCGGCGGCCCGCCGCCGGGCGCGCCCGGCTTCAGGGTAAACCCGGTCCGCCGTGCACGCAGCGTCAACCGCAAATTGCACTGCCGGCAAAGTGCGGCGCAGGCGTCCACGCCACCATCGGGCATGCCCCGCTTCCAGGGGATGGACAAGGAGACGAGATGTCTGCATACAGCAAGAGAACCTGGCTGCGCCGGGCGGCCGCCGCGGCCGCGCTGGCCCTGTGCGCGCCGCTGGCGCCGGCCCAGGAGGCGCCCAAGTCGGTGCGCATCGGCTGGGCGATCGCCAAGACGGGGCCCAACGCGGGCGGCACCGCGACCACCGTCACGCCCAACTACCAGATGTGGGTCAAGGAAATCAACGCCGCCGGCGGCCTGATGCTCAAGGCCCACGGCCGGCGCGTGCCGATCGAGGTGGTGGAGTACGACGACCGCTCCAGCTCCGAGGAGGCGGTGCGCGCCACCGAGCGGCTGATGACGCAGGACAAGGTGGACTTCGTGCTGCCGCCCTGGGGCACCGCCAACAACCTGGCGGTGGGGCCGACCTACGAGAAGCACGGCTATCCGCTGCTGGCGGTGAACTCGATCACCGACAAGGCGCCGCAGCTGGTCAAGCGCTGGAAGCACGCCTTCTTCTTCCTGGGCACCGGCGCGCAGTACGCGCAGGCGCTGATCGGCTACCTCGACGAGGCCCGCAAGGCCGGCAGGATCGGCGATCGCATCGCCATGGTCCACATCGCCGACGGCTTCGGCGTCGACCTGGCGAGCGCGGCGCGCAAGGCGGCCGGCCAGCACGGCTTCACGCTGGCCTACGACAAGAGCTACCCGGTGGGCACGCAGGACATGACGCCCATCCTCAACGAGGTCAAGGGCCGCGACGCCGACGTGTTCATCGCCTTCTCCTACCCGCCGGACACCATGCTCATCACCGACCAGGCCCAGGTGCTGGGCTTCAACCCGAAGGTGATGTTCACCGGCGTGGGCACCCAGTTCCCGATGTACAAGAAGAAGTTCGGCGCCGCGGCCGAGGGCGTCATGGGCCCGGGCGGCGTGGACTTCGACAGCCCGGCGATCCAGGACTACTTCAAGCGCCACCAGGCCGCCTCGGGCCAGGAGCCGGACCGCTTCGCCAGCACCGTGCAGTACGCGGCGCTGCAGGTGCTGCAGCAGGCGATCGAGCGCGTGGGCAAGGTGGACCGCGCGGCGGTCACGCAGGAGATCCGGACCGGCCGCTTCGACACCATCCTCGGCCCGGTGCAACTGGACAACCAGATGTTCACCAACCTGTGGTGGGTGGGCCAGTGGCAGAACGGCGAGTTCTACGGCATCGCGCCTTCGAGCAAGCCGGGCGCCAAGCCCGCCCTCCTGCCCAAGCCGGCCTGGAAGAACTGACGCGCGCATGAATCTCGTGGACGTGCTGCTGGCCGGCGCCACGCTCGGGGGGCTGTATGCGCTGGTGGCGATGGGGCTGACGCTGCAGTACGGCGTGGCCCGCATCATGAACCTGTCGTACGGGGAGTTCCTCATCGCCCCGGCCTTCCTGGCCTACGTGCTGGTGGTGCAGCACGGCGCCTCGCCGCTGGCGGTGCTGGTGCTGGCGCTGCCGCTGGGTTTCGCGCTGCAGTGGGCGGTGTACCAGCTGCTGCTGACGCCGCTGGTGCGCCGCACCGGCGCCGGGCCGCAGCTGGAAGTCGATTCGATCCTCGCCACCTTCGGCCTGCTGTTCGTGGTGCAGGGCGTGATGCTGGTCGCCTTCGGCGGCAACTACCACAGCTACGGCTACCTGTCGGTGCCGGTGCAGGTGCTGGGCAGCACGGTGGCGGCCAACCGGCTGCTGGTGCTGCTGGTCGCGCTGGGACTCGGCGCCGGCCTGTACCTGCTGCTCACGCGCACCCGCATCGGCACCGTGGTGCGCGCGGTGGCGGTGGCGCCGCGCTTCGCGCCGCTGGTGGGCATCGACGTGCGCCGCACCGCGGCGCTGGCCTTCGGCCTGGGCGGCGCCCTGGTGGCGGCCTGCGGCGTGCTGGTGAGCATGTTCCTGCCCTTCTCGGCCACCATGGGCACCATGTTCGCGATGAAGGCGCTGATCGTCGTCATCATGGGCGGCGTGGGCAACCTCATGGGCTGCCTGCTGGCCGGGCTGCTGCTGGGCTTCGCCGAGACGCTGGTGGCCAGCTTCGTCGACCCGGGCCTGACGCTGGCGGTGAACTACGCGCTGTTCCTGCTGGTGCTGCTGCTGCGCCCGGCCGGGCTGTTCGGCAGGGCCGCGCGATGAGCCGCCGCACCTGGGCCGCCTGGGGCGCGGGCGCCGCGGTCTTTGCCGCGCTGGCGCTGCTGCCGCGCTGGATCGGCAGCGACTACCTGCTGTCGCTGGCGATCAGCGTGCTGATGTACGGCGTGCTGGCCTCGGCCTGGGCGCTGTTCTCCGGGCCCACGCGCTACGTCTCGCTGGCCACGGTGGCCTTCTTCGGCGTCGGCGCCTACACCACCGCCGTGCTGGGCGAGGTGCTGCCCTGGGCCGGCGTGCTGGCGGCGGCGCTCGCGCTGGGCGTGGCGATGGCGCTGGTCGTGGGGCTGGCCACGCTGCGGCTGTCGGGCGTGTACTTCGTCATCTTCAGCTTCGGCCTGGCCGAGCTGGTCAAGCAGCTCGTGACCTGGTGGGAGGTCAACGTCACCCAGGAGATCGGCCGCTACGTGTTCGTCGACATCACGCAGCAGGACATCTACTGGCAGCTGCTGGCCCTGCTGGCGCTGGTGCTGGCGCTGCGCGCGCTGATCGACCGCACCCGGCTGGGCCTGGCGCTGCGCGTGATCGGCGAGGACGAGACCGTGGCCGTGCACGTGGGCATCGACACCACGGTGGCGAAGGTGCTGCTGTTCACGCTCAGCGCCGCCTTCATGACGCTCGCCGGCGCGGTGATGGCGCCGCGCTGGACCTACATCGACCCGAGCATCGCCTTCGCGCCGGTGATTTCCTTCCAGACGCTGATCATGGCCCTGCTGGGCGGCGCCGGCGCGCTGCTCGGGCCGCTGCTGGGCGCGGTGCCGCTGGTGCTGCTGTTCGAGCTGCTGTCGGCGCATTTCCCCAACCATTTCTCGATCCTGCTGGGCGGCGTCTTCATGGTGATCGTGTACCTGGTGCCGCGCGGGCTGATCGGCCTGTGGCGCCGAAGGAGCCGCCCGTGAGCGCGCCGCTGCTGCAGATGAACGAGGTCACGCGCCGCTTCGGCGGGCTGGTGGCGGTGGATCGGTTGAGCCTCGCGGTGCAGCCGGGCGAGCTGGTCGGCCTGCTCGGGCCCAACGGCTCGGGCAAGACCACGGCGATGAACCTGGTCTCCGGCGCGCTGGCCTGCCACGGCGGGCAGATCGCGCTGGACGGGCGCCGCATCAGCGGCCTGGCCAGCCACCGCATCGCGCGGCTGGGCGTGGCGCGCACCTTCCAGCTGGTGCGCGTGCTGGGCGGCATGAGCTGCCTGGACAACGTGGCCGCCGGCCTGGCCTTCCATCCGCGCGGTGCGCACGGCGCGCAGGCCCGCGCGCGGGCGCAGTCCCTGCTCGAGCGCGTCGGCCTGGGCACGCAGGCCGCGCTCGAGGCCGGCGCGCTGACCTACATCGACCAGAAGCGCCTGGAGCTGGCCCGCGCGCTGGCGCTCGCGCCGCGCCTGCTGCTGCTGGACGAGTGGCTGGCCGGCCTCAACCCCACCGAGCTGCGCCAGGGCATCGCGCTGATCCGCTCGCTGCGCGACGAAGGACTGGGCATCCTGCTGGTGGAGCATGTGATGGACGCCGTGCACGCGCTGTGCACGCGCTGCGTGGTGATGAACGCCGGGCGCAAGATCGCCGACGGCCCCACGCGCGAGGTGCTGGCCGATCCGCTGGTGGTGCGCGCCTACCTGGGCGAGGACGACGAGGAGGCCGCCCATGCTTGAGGTGCAGGACCTGTCGGTGCGCTACGGCCAGCACCAGGCGCTGGACCGGGTGGCGCTGCGCGTGGCGCCGGGCGAGATCGTGGTGGTGCTGGGCGCCAACGGCGCAGGCAAGTCCTCGCTGCTGAAGGCGCTGGGCGGCATGGTCGCGCCGCTGCCGGGCGCGCGCGTCGCGCTCGACGGCGCCGACCTGACGCGGCTGCCCGCGCACCGCATCGTCGGCGCCGGCCTGGCGCTGGTGCCCGAGGGCCGGGGCGTGTTCGGCGAGCTGAGCGTGCGCGAGAACCTGCAGCTCGGCGCGCATCCGGCGCGTGCCCGCGCGGGCGAGGCGCAGATGCGCCAGCGCGTGCTGGACCTGTTTCCCAAGCTGGCGCAGCGCCTGGGCCAGGCGGTGCGCACCATGAGCGGCGGCGAGCAGCAGATGGTGGCCGTGGGCCGCGCCCTCATGTCGCAGCCGCGCATCCTGCTGCTGGACGAGCCCTCGCTGGGCCTGTCGCCGCTGATGTGCAAGGAGCTGTTCGCCGCCCTGGCGCGCATCCGCGGCCTGGGCATGGGCGTGCTGCTGGTGGAGCAGAACGCCCGCCGGAGCCTGGCGATCGCCGACCGCGGCTACCTGATCGAGACCGGCCGCGTGGTGGGCGAGGGCAGCGCCGCGCAGCTTCGCGACGACCCGGCGGTGCGCCGCGCCTACCTGGGCGCGGCGGCCGAACTTGAACCCTGACGAGGACATTCCCATGAACGAGATCCGAATGCTGGTGGGCGGCGAACGCCGCGCCGCCACCGGCGGCGCCACCTTCGAGCGCCGCAACCCGCTGGACGGCCAGGTCGCCACCCGCGCCCCCGCCGCCACGCCCGCCGACGCGGCGGCGGCGGTGGAGGCCGCCGCGCGCGCCTTCTCCGGCTGGGCCGCCACCGGCCCCGGCGCGCGCCGCGCGCTGCTGGCCCGCGCCGCCGACGCGCTGCAGGCGCGCGCCGACGACTTCGCCGCCGCCATCGCCGCCGAGACCGGCGGCTCGGGCCTGTGGGCCGGCTTCAACGTGCACCTGGCGGCCGACATGCTGCGCGAGGCCGCGGCGCTGACCACCCAGGTCGGCGGCGAAGTCATCCCTTCCGACGTGCCCGGCAGCCTGGCGCTGGCGGTGCGCCAGCCGGCCGGCGTGGTGCTGGGCATCGCGCCGTGGAACGCGCCCGTCATCCTGGGCGTGCGCGCGGTGGCCACGCCGCTGGCCTGCGGCAACACGGTGGTGCTCAAGGGCTCCGAGCTGTGCCCGGCCACGCACGGCCTGATCATCGAGGCGCTGCAGGACGCCGGCCTGCCGCCCGGCGTGGTCAACTTCGTCACCAACGCGCCGGCCGACGCCGGCGCCGTGGTCGAGGCCATGGTGGCCCACCCCGCGCTGCGGCGGGTCAACTTCACCGGCTCCACGCGGGTGGGCCGCCTCGTCGCCCGGACCTGCGCCACGCACCTCAAGCAGGCGGTGCTGGAGCTGGGCGGCAAGGCGCCGCTGGTGATCCTGGATGACGCCGATCTGGACGCCGCCGCGGCCGCCGCGGCCTTCGGCGCCTTCGCCAACTCGGGCCAGATCTGCATGTCCACCGAGCGCATCGTGGTGGACGAGGCGGTGGCCGACGACTTCGTGGCCCGCTTCGCCGCCAAGGCGCGCAGCCTGCCGCTGGGCGACCCGCGCCAGGGGCCGGTGGTGCTGGGCTCGGTGGTGGACGCCGCCACGGTGGAACGCTGCAACGCGCTGATCGACGATGCCCTGGCGCAGGGCGCCGAGCTGGTGTGCGGCGGCAAGGCCGACAGCACGCTGATGCCCGCCACGGTGCTGGACCGCGTGACGCCGGCGATGCGCATCTACCGCGAGGAATCCTTCGCGCCGGTCAAGCCCGTGGTGCGCGTGCGCGGCGTGGAGGAGGCCGTCGCCTGCGCCAACGACAACGAGTTCGGCCTGTCCAGCGCGGTGTTCGGCCGCGACCTGGCGCGCGCCTGGCAGGTGGCGGCGCGCATCGAGTCGGGCATCTGCCACATCAACGGGCCGACGGTGCACGACGAGGCGCAGATGCCCTTCGGCGGCGTCAAGGCCTCGGGCTGGGGCCGCTTCGGCGGTCGCGCGGGCATCGACGCCTTCACCGAGCTGCGCTGGATCACCATGCAGACGGCGCCGCGCCACTATCCCTTCTGATCCCGGGAGACACACCATGCTGCAGAACAGGACGGTGCTGATCACCGGCGTCGCCTCCGGCATCGGCGAGGAGACCGCCCGCCAGGCGCGCGCCCAGGGCGCCCGCGTGCTGGGCGTGGACCTGCACGCGCCGCGCGTGGCGGTAGACCGCTTCTTCCAGGCCGACCTGGGCGAGCGCGCGTCCATCGACGCGCTGGCCGCGCAGCTGCCCGAGGGCATCGACGCCCTGGCGAACATCGCCGGCCTGCCGCCCACGCGCCCGGCGGCGCAGGTGCTGCGCGTCAACCTCGTCGGGCTGAAGCACCTCACGCTGGCGGTGCTGCCGAAGCTGGCGCCGGGCGCGTCCATCGTCAACCTGGCCTCGCTGGCCGGCGCCGGCTGGCCCGAGGCGGTGCCCGCCATCCGGGCCGCCGAGTCGCTGGACTTCGACGGCGTGCAGGCCTTCTGCGTCCGCCACGGCATCGAGGGCGCGCGCAGCTACTTCTTCTCGAAGGAGGCGCTGGTGGCCTGGACGATCCGCAACCGCTGGACCTGGCGCGCCCGCGGCATCCGCATGAATGCCATCAGTCCGGGCCCGGTGGACACGCCCATCCTGCCGGATTTCGTGCAGACCCTGGGGGCGCGCGCCGAGGAGGACATGAAGACCATGGACCTCCCCGGCCGCCCCAGCGACATCGCGCCCGTGGCCGTGTTCCTGATGAGCGAGGGCGCCGGCTGGCTGCGCGGCGCCAACCTGCCGGTGGACGGCGGCATGCATTCGCACCTGCTGGCGCAGCAGCACGGGCTTTGAGCGTCGCCTGGCCCGAGGTGAGAAAATCGGGCCCATGAATGCGAGCAACACCACCGAGCTCATGAACCTGCTGGGCCTGCAGGCGCGCGCCGCCGCGGCCGCCATGGCCAGGGCCAGCGCCGCCGACAAGGCCCGCGCGCTGCGCCGGCTGGCCGAGCGGCTGCGCGATGCGGCGCAGCCGCTGCAGGCCGACAACGCGCGCGACCTGGAGCGCGCCCGCGCCGCCGGCCTGGCCGAGCCGATGGTGGACCGGCTCAAGCTCACGCCCAAGGTGATCGAGACCGTGGCCCAGGGCTGCGAGCAGCTCGCGGCGATGCCGGACGTGATCGGCGAGATCATCGGGATGAAGCAGCAGCCCAGCGGCATCCGCGTCGGCCAGATGCGGGTGCCGATCGGCGTGTTCGGCATGATCTACGAGAGCCGGCCCAACGTGACCATCGAGGCCGCGAGCCTGGCGATCAAGAGCGGCAACGCCGCCATCCTGCGCGGCGGCTCGGAGGCGATCGAGTCGAACAAAGCGCTGGCCGCGCTGGTGCGCGGCGCGCTGGCCGACGCCGGCCTGCCCGAGGACGCGGTGCAGCTCGTGCCCACCACCGACCGCGAGGCCGTGGGCCGGCTGGTGGCGATGCCCGAGTACGTGGACGTGATCATCCCGCGCGGCGGCAAGGGCCTGATCGAGCGCATCAGCCGCGAGGCCAAGGTGCCGGTCATCAAGCACCTGGACGGCAACTGCCACATGTACGTGGACGACAGCGCCGAGCTGGACATGGCGGTGACGCTGGTGGACAACGCCAAGACGCAGAAGTACAGCCCCTGCAACGCGGCCGAGGGCCTTCTGGTGGCGCGCAGCGTGGCGAAGGACTTCCTGCCGCGCATCGGCGCCGTGTTCGCCGCCAAGGGCGTGGAGATGCGCTGCGACGCCGAGGCGGCGCAACTGCTGGCCGGCCAGCCCAAGGTGGTGCCGGCGGCCGAGCAGGACTGGACCGAGGAGTACCTGGCGCCCATCATCAGCATCAAGGTGGTGGCGGGCGTGGACGAGGCGATCGCCCACATCAACCGCTATTCCAGCCACCACACGGATGCCATCGTCACCCGCGACCATGTGCACGCCCAACGCTTCCTGCGCGAGGTGGATTCGGCCAGCGTGATGGTCAACGCCAGCACGCGCTTCGCCGACGGCTTCGAGTTCGGGCTGGGCGCGGAGATCGGCATCAGCACCGACAAGTTCCATGCGCGCGGGCCGGTGGGCATCGAGGGGCTGACCTCGCTGAAATACATCGTGCTGGGCCAGGGCGAGACACGAAACTGACGGACGCGGCCGACGGCCTCGGGAGGGAAGCGGCGTGAAGATCATCATCCTCGGCGCGGGCCGCATCGGCGAGAGCGTGGCGGGCACGCTGGTGTCCGAGCACAACGACATCACGGTGATCGACACCGACGCGCGGCGCCTGCGCGAGCTCGAGGAGCGCCTGGAGCTGCGCGGCGTGCTGGGCAACGGCACCGAGCCCGAGGTGCTGGCCGAGGCGGGCGCGCGCGACGCCGACATGCTGATCGCCTGCGCCGCGCTGGACGAGACCAACCTGGTGTGCTGCAAGGTGGCGCAGCAGGCCTTCAACATCCCCACGCGCATCGCGCGCGTGCGCTCCGGCGCCTTCCAGGACGGCAACCCGCTGGTGGGCAAGGAGGGATTCGCGGTCGACCGGGTCATCTGCCCCGAGGAATCGCTCACGCGCTACATCGGCAAGCTGATCGAGCACCCCGAGGCGCTGCAGGTGCGCGAGTTCGCCGGCGGCCTGGCCTGCCTGGTGTCGGTGCGCGCGGTGGCCGGCGCGCCGCTGGTGCAGCACAGCATCGCCGAGCTGCGCCAATGCGTGCCCGACGCCGACATGCGCATCGTCGCCATCTACCGCCGGCTCGAGGACGAGCCCGACCGCTTCATCATGTGCGAGGCCCACACCCGCATCGAGCCGGGCGACGAGGTGTACGTGCTGTCGGCGCGCGAGCACATCCCGGCGGTGCTGGCGGCGCTGCACCAGCACGAGTCCGCCGCGCGGCGGCAGGTCGAGCGCGTGATGATCGCCGGCGGCGGCCGCGTCGGCCTGCGGCTGGCGCGCCAGCTCGCCGAGGGCGGGCGCGACCTGCAGGTCAAGGTGGTGGAGCGCGACGGCGAGCGCTGCGTGGCGCTGGCCTCGGCGCTGCCCTCCAAGGTGCTGGTGCTGCAGGGCGACGCCACCGACGAGGACCTGCTGGGCGACGAGGGCATCGAGCACGTCGACCTGTTCCTGGCGCTCACCAGCGACGACGAGGACAACATCATGTCCTGCCTGCTGGCCAAGCGCATGGGCGCGCGCCGCGTGCTGGCGCTGATCAACCGGCGCAGCTACGCCGACCTGATGCACGGCACGCAGATCGACATCGCGCTGTCGCCGGCGCAGACCCTGCTGGGCGAATTGCTGGCCTACGTGCGGCGCGGCGACGTGCCGGTGGTGCACAGCCTCAGCCGCGGCGTGGCCGAGGCGCTGGAGATCGTCGCGCGGGGCGACCGCAAGACCTCGCGCGTGGTGGGACGCTGCGTGGGCGACATCAAGCTGCCGCGCGAGGCGCATTTCGGGCTGATCCTGCGCGGCATCCCGGATGCCGCGGCGCCGCAGGAGGAAGAGGCCCCGCCGGCGGCACCGCCGCAGGTGATCATCCCGCGCAGCGACACCGTGATCGAGCGCAACGACCACGTCGTGATCTTCGTGCCGCGCAAGCGCCTGGTGCGCGAGGTGGAGAAGCTGTTCCGCGTGAGCGCGACCTTCTTCTAGCATCGGCCGGCGCGACGCGATGAGAGACTTCCTGCCGGTCCTGCGCGTGCTCGGCGTGCTGCTGAGCTTCTTCTCGCTGGTGATGGCCGTGCCCTGGGCGGTGTCCTGGGCCTACGGCGACGGCGTGACCGGCATCTACCCCCGGGCCGTGGGCACGACGCTGGCGGCCGGGCTGGCGCTGTGGCTGGGCCTGCGGCGCCACCGCCGCGAGCTGCATCCGCGCCACGGCGTGGTGCTGGTGTCGCTGACCTGGGTGCTGCTGCCGCTGTTCGCCAGCCTGCCCTTGCTGGCCGCCTTCGATGCGCTGGACCACCCGATCGGCTTCACGCACGCCTACTTCGAGGCCGTCTCGGGCCTGACCACCGCGGGCGGCACCGTGCTGGCCGACGTGGACGCGCTGCCGGTGTCGGTGAACTTCTGGCGCACCCTGCTGCAGTGGGTGGGCGGGATGGGCGTGCTGGTGCTGGCGGTGGCGGTGCTGCCGTTGCTGGGCGTGGGCGGCAGCCAGCTCTTCAAGGCCGAGGTGGCCGGCCCGATCAAGGACAGCCGGCTCACGCCGCGGGTGGCCGAGACGGCCAAGGGCCTGTGGGCGGTGTACGCGGTGTTCTCCGTGGCCTGCGCGCTGGCCTACTGGCTGGCCGGCATGGCGCCGATGGACGCGGTGATGCACATGTTCACCACCGTCAGCCTGGGCGGGCTGTCGCCGCACGACGCGAGCTTCGGCCACTTCCAGTCGCCGCTGCTGGAGGCGATCGCGATCGTGTTCATGCTGGTGGCCAGCTGCAACTTCGCCCTGTACTTCATCGCCATGCGCAAGGGCCACTGGCGCGGCGTCTGGCGCGACCCGGAACTGCGCGCCACGCTGTCGGTGCTGGTCGGCGGCGGCCTGGTGGTGGCGCTGCTGCTGCTGGCCAAGGGCGTGTACCCGCCGCTGGACGCGCTGCGCCACGGCATGTTCCACGTGGTCTCGGTCGGCACCACCACGGGCTACGCCACGGTGGACTACCTGCACTGGCCGGCCTTCGCGCCGATCTTCATGCTGCTGCTGTCGGGCATCGCCACCAGCGCCGGCTCCACCGGCGGGGGCATCAAGATGGTGCGCGTGCTGATCCTGCTCAAGCAGGCGCGCCGCGAGATGACGCGGCTGGTGCACCCGCGCGCGGTGCAGCCGGTCACGCTCGGCGCGGCGGTGGTGGACCACCGCGTGATCTTCTCGGTGCTGGCCTTCATGCTGGTCTACGGCGGCACCGTGATCGTGCTGAGCATGGTGCTGCTGCTCACCGACATGGACCCGGTGACCGCCTTTTCCGCCATCCTCGCCAGCGTCAACTGCATGGGGCCGGGGCTGGGCGGCGTGGGGCCGGGCTCGAACTTTTCCACGCTCACCGAATTCCAGCTCTGGGTCTGCACCCTGGCGATGGTGCTGGGCCGGCTGGAAATGCTGAGCTTCATCGCGCTGCTCACGCCCTCGTTCTGGCGGCGATAGGCGGGCGCGGGCGGCTTGTTTTTCCGGGCGGCCGTCCCCAATTCCCTACAATCCTGCTCTGGTTTTCCCCTAGGGCCTCCCCACAATGGTTCCCCATCTCGTCACTGCCCTGAACGGCCCGATCAACGAACTCGAGCAGCGCATCCTCGACGCCATGCCGGCCATCGAGCGCTGGTTCCGGCTCGAGTGGATGGAGCACACGCCGCCGTTCTATTGCTCGGTGGACGTGCGCAACGCCGGCTTCAAGCTGGCGCCGGTCGACACCAACCTGTTCCCGCGCGGCTGGAACCACCTCACGCGCGAGATGCTCCCGCTGGCGGTGCAGGCCGCGCAGGCGGCCATCGAGAAGATCTGCCCGGAAGCGCGCAACCTGCTCGTGATTCCGGAAAATCATTCGAAAAACACCTTTTATCTCGCCAACGTCGCCCAATTGGTGCGCATCTTCCAGATGGCGGGGCTCAACGTGCGGGTCGGATCGATCGATCCGGCGATCAAGACGCCCAAGAAGATCGAACTGCCCAACGGCGACATCGTGTGCCTGGAGCCGGTGGTGCGCAGCCGGCGCCGGCTGGGCCTGAAGAACTTCGATCCCTGCACCATCCTGCTCAACAGCGACCTCGCCGCCGGCACGCCGGGCATCCTGGAGGACCTGTACGAGCAATACCTGCTGCCGCCGCCGCATGCCGGCTGGTCGGTGCGGCGCAAGAGCAACCACCTGCACAGCTACGAAGAGGTGTCCAAGCGTTTCGGCAAGCTGCTGGGCATCGATCCCTGGCTGATCCAGTCGATCCACGCCCGTGCGCCGGAGGTGAACTTCGCCGACGGGCGCAACCTGGACGTGCTGGCCAGCCAGGTCGACACCGTGATCGCCAAGGTGCGCCGCAAGTACAAGGAATACGGCATCAACGAGAAGCCTTTCGCCATCGTGAAGACCGACGACGGCAGCCAGGGCCCCGGCGTGCTGACGGTGCGCGACGCCAAGGACCTGGAGGCGCTGGTGCGCAGGCCGCGCGGCAAGGCGGCGCCGGCGGGCAAGGACCAGGGCCCCTTCGACCTGGTGGTGCAGGAAGGCGTGCTCACGCAGGAGCGCGTGCACGACGGCGTGGCCGAGCCGGTGGTCTACATGATGGACCGCTACGTGGTCGGCGGCTTCTACCGCGTGCACCCGGACCGCGGCGCCGACGAGAACCTGCACCTGCCCGATGCCAGCTACGTGCCGCTGGCCTTCTCGGAAAGTACGCACCTGCCCCAGCTGGGCGCCAAGCCGGGCGCGAGCGCACCGAACCGCTTCTACATGTACGGCGTGATCGGCCGGCTGGCCATGGTCGGCGCCAGCTACGAGCTCGAGGCGACCAATCCGGAAGCCGAGGTCTACGAGTAGGGCGCCGGCGCCCGTTGCACGGGGCCTGCAGCGCGGCTGCACAATGGCGGCCCCACAGCAACGGAATGTCGAGGGCGGGGTGAGCACGGCGGTTGCATGAGCCGCCAGTCCGAGCCGGCCGATACGCCCGGCCTGCCCCTTCGCCTGTTCCACTGATTCGTGTCCGCCCCCAAATCCTCCCTCCCCGCCCTGGTGCTGGGCGCCATCGGCATCGTCTACGGCGACATCGGCACCAGCGTGCTGTACGCCATCAAGGAGATCTTCGGCCACGGCCACGTGCCCTTCACGATCGAGAACGTCTACGGGATGCTCTCGATGATCTTCTGGACGATGACGGTCATCGTCTCCCTCAAGTACGTGGTGCTGGTGCTGCGCGCCGACAACGAGGGCGAGGGCGGGCTGGTCGCGATGCTGGCGCTGGCCTCGCGCGCGGTGGCCGACCGGCCCCGGCTGCGCAACGTGCTGCTGGCGATCGGCATCTTCGGCACCGCGCTGTTCTACGGCGACGGCGTGATCACGCCGGCGATCTCGGTGCTGTCGGCGGTGGAAGGCCTGGAGATCGTCTCGCCGCACTTCAGGCACTACGTGATCCCGATCACGCTGATCGTGCTGTTCGGCCTGTTCGCGGTGCAAAAGCGCGGCACCGCCGGCATCGGCCGCTTCTTCGGGCCGATCACGCTGGCCTGGTTCGCCGTGCTGGCGGCGCTGGGCATCTCGCAGATCCTCACCCACCCGGAGATCCTGTTGGCCGTCAGTCCGCACTACATGCTGCGCTTCGTGTGGGACTTCCCGGGCACCAGCTTCATCATCCTGGGCGCGATGGTGCTGTGCGTGACCGGCGCCGAGGCGCTGTACGCCGACCTGGGCCACTTCGGCAAGCGGCCGATCCGCATCGCCTGGTTCTCGGTCGTCATGCCCTGCCTGGTGCTCAACTACTTCGGCCAGGGCGCGCTGCTGCTGGGCACGCCCGAGGCGGTGAAGAACCCCTTCTACATGATGGCGCCCGACTGGGCGCTGGTGCCGCTGGTGCTCATGGCCACCGCCGCCACCGTGATCGCCTCGCAGGCCATGCTCACCGGCGCCTTCAGCGTCACCCGCCAGGTGATCCAGCTCGGCTACCTGCCGCGCCTGCGCATCGAGTACACCAGCGCGCGCTCGGCGGGGCAGATCTACGTGCCCTTCGTCAACTGGAGCCTGTTCGTGGCGATCGTGCTGGCGGTGGTGATGTTCCGCAACTCCAGCAACCTGGCGGCGGCCTACGGCATCGCGGTGACCGCGGACATGCTGATCACCACGGTGCTCACCTTCTTCGTGATCCGCTGCGCGTGGAAGCTGCCGCTGGCGCTGTGCATCGGCGCCACGGCGACCTTCTTCGTCATCGACTTCGCCTTCTTCGCCTCCAACCTGCTCAAGCTGCCGCAGGGCGGCTGGTTCACGGTGATGATCGGCGTGGCCGTGTTCACCCTGATGATGACCTGGAAGGAGGGCCGCCGCCTGATGGGCGAGGCGCAGCGCGCCGAGGCGCTGGACCTGCGGGGCTTCCTCGAATCGGTGTTCGTCAGCCCGCCGGCGCGCGTGGAAGGCACGGCGGTGTTCCTCACCGCCGAGCCGGGCATCGTGCCCAACGCGCTGCTGCACAACCTCAAGCACAACAAGGTGCTGCACGAGCAGAACCTGTTCGTCACCGTGCGCAACCACGAGGTGCCCTGGATCCCGATGGAGCGGCGCATCGAGATGGAGCCCCTGGGCCACCACTGCTGGCAGGCGATCGTGCACTACGGCTTCAAGAACGACGTCGACCTGCCGCGCGCCCTGGAGCAGGCCCGCCTGCGCGGCTGCCAGCTCGAGCCGATGACCACCAGCTACTTCCTCTCGCGCGACGTGGTCGTGCCCACCCTGGGCAGCGGCATGATGCCGTGGCGCGAGAAGCTGTTCGCGCAGATGCACCACAGCGCCAGCGGGGCGGCGGCCTTCCTCTCGCTGCCGAACAACGCGGTGGTGGAGCTGGGGTCGAAGCTGGAGATTTAATGAACATATTAAGTAATTACCCCGAGAGTCAGGGATAGCGCGGGGTCGGCGCCGCCCGAACAGCGCCACAATCCGGGCGCCATCCACCCCCGGAGACAGATCATGAAGACACGCATCCACAAGCTCGCCCTTGCCGCGGCCATGGCGGTTGCCGCCCTGGGGGCGCAGGCGCAGGAAGTCACGCTCAAGGTCCACCACTTCTGGAACACGCAGGCGCCGCCGCCGCAGAAGGTGCTGCAGCCCTGGTGCGACAAGATCGCGGCCGAGTCGAACAACCGCATGAAGTGCCAGGTGTTCCCGGCCATGCAGCTCGGCGGCACGCCCGCGCAGCTGATCGACCAGGTGCGCGACGGCGTGGTGGACGTCGTCTTCACGCTGCCCGGCTACACCGCCGGGCGCTTCCCGGTGATGGAGGTGTTCGAGCTGCCCTTCATGACCACCTCGGCCGAGGCCGGCGCCAAGGCGGCCTGGGACTTCTACACCAAGTACGGCCAGAAGGAGTTCGCCAGCGTCAAGCCGCTGATGTTCGCAGTGCACGACAACGGCTACGTGCACACGCGCGACAAGCAGATCAAGTCGCTGGCCGACCTGCGCGGCCTGAAGATGCGCGCACCCACCCGCATGACCAACAAGCTGCTGGCCTCGCTGGGCGCCACGCCGGTGGCGATGCCGATGCCGGCGGTGGCCGAGGCGGTCAACAAGGGCGTGATCGACGGCTTCCTGCTGCCCTGGGAGGTGATCCCCTCGGTGCGGCTGCAGGAGATGGTCAAGTTCCACTCCGAGACCGACGAGTCGCGCCCGGCGCTCTACACCTCGGTGTTCATCCTGGCGATGAACCCGGCGAAGTACAACAGCCTGCCGCCGGACCTCAAGGCCATCATCGACCGCAACAGCGGCGCCGAGCTGTCGGCCGCCGCCGGCCAGTTCTGGGACGCGAGCAAGCCGCCGGGCCGCAAGACCGCGGTGGACCGCAACAACACCTTCTACACGCTGCCGGCCAGCGAGCTGGACAACTGGATCAAGGCCTCGGCGCCGCTCAACGACGAGTGGGTGGCCAACATGGACAAGCTGGGCATGCCCGGCAAGCAGATGCTGCAGGACGCGCGCGACCTGCTCGACAAGTACAAGAAGTAGGCGGGCGCGCGCATGTACGCCCTGCTGCGCGGCACGGCGCTGCTGTTCGCGCTGGTCGGGGGGCTGTGCGCCTCGGCGGTGGCCTTCCTCACGGTGGCCAGCATCGCCGGGCGCGCGCTGTGGTCTTCGCCGATCGCGGGCGACGTCGAGCTCACGCAGTTCGGCGTCGCGCTGTCGATCTCGCTGTGCCTGCCCTGGTGCCAGGTGCGGCGCGGCAACATCATCGTGGACTTCTTCACCGAGCGCGCCGCGCCGCGCACGCGGCACTGGCTCGACGGCATGGGCGCGGTGCTGCTGGCCGCAATGATGGCGCTGCTGGCCTGGCGCACCGCCGTGGGCGCGCAGAGCTCGGTGGAGACCAACGAGACCTCCATGATCCTGGGCCTGCCCATGTGGGTGGTGTACGCGGTGCTCGCGCCCGGCTTCGCGCTGACGATGGCGGTGGCGCTGTACCAGGCGCTGGCGCATTTCCGGCAGCGTGCGCTGCCCGATGACGAGCACGCGGATCCCGACATGCCCGCGGCGGAGGCCGGTTCGTGACCGGCACCACGGTCGGCCTGCTCATGCTGGGCGGCATGCTGGCGCTGATGGCGCTGCGCGTGCCGATCGCGGCGGCGATGTTCATCCCCGGCGCGCTGGGCTACTGGAGCATGACCAGCGACATGGCGGCGCTGAACATGCTCAAGGGCTCGGCCGTGGCGCGCCTGACGGTGTACGACCTGTCGGTGATCCCGCTGTTCCTGCTGATGGGCCAGTTCGCCACCCAGGGCGGGCTGTCGCGCGCGCTGTTCAAGGCGGCCGCCGCCTTCCTGGGGCACGTGCGCGGCGGGCTGGGCATGGCGGCGATCATCGCCGCGGCGGCCTTCGGCGCGGTGTGCGGCTCCTCGGTGGCGACCACGGCGACCATCTCGCAGGTGGCCTACCCGGAGATGAAGGCGCATGGCTATTCCGGGCGCCTCGCCACCGGCCTGCTGGCCACCGGCGGCTCGATGGGCATCCTGATCCCGCCGTCGGTGCCGCTGGTGGTCTACGCCATCCTGACCGAGCAGAACATCGCCAAGCTGTTCGCCGCCGCCTTCGTGCCCGGCATCATCGCGGCGCTGGGCTACATCGCGGTGATCGCGATCTTCACGCGCCTGCGCCCGGCCAGCGCGCCGCCCAGCGAGCCCGTGCCGTGGGCGCAGCGCTGGCGCTCGCTGCTGGGCGTGTGGCCGATCGCGCTCATCTTCGTGGTGGTGTTCGGCGGCATCTACGGCGGCCTCTTCACGCCCACCGAAGGCGCCGCCGTGGGCGCGATCGGCACCTTCGTGGCCGCGGCGGCGCGGCGCGAACTGGGCTGGCGCGGCATCGGGCGTTCCTTCCTGGGCGCGGCCGAAACCTCGGCCATGGTGTTCATGATCTTCCTGGGCGCCGACATGATCAACTCGGCGCTGGCGCTCACGCAGATGCCGGCCAACCTGGCGCAATGGGTCACCGGTCTGGAGGTGCCGCCGCTGGCGGTGATCGCGGCGATCCTGGTCGGCTTCGTGATCCTGTGCGCGGTGATGGACGAGCTGTCGCTGGTGCTGCTGACCATCCCGGTGCTGTTCCCGGCCGTGATGGGGCTGGACCTGTGGGGCCTGGACGCGCAGGAGAAGGCGATCTGGTTCGGCATCCTGATCCTGTCGGTGGTGCAGATCGGGCTGATCGCGCCGCCCGTGGGCCTGAACGTGTACGTGGTCAACAGCGTCTGCAAGGGCGTGCCGATGGTGGAGACCTACAAGGGCGTGATGATGTTCCTGGCCAGCGACGTGCTGCGCCTGGCCGCGCTGATGGCCTTCCCGGTGCTGGCGCTGGGTGCGGTGCGGTGGTTGTTCTGACCGCGCGCTGAACGATTCGCGCGGGCGCGGCACAATCCGCGCTTCATGCGCTTCTTCAAGGACCTGAGCCTGTCGGCGGCCACCGCCGGTTTCGTGGCCGTGCTCGTGGGCTTCACGAGCTCGGTGGCGATCGTCTTCCAGGCCGCGCAGGCCTTCGGCGCCACGCCGGAGGTGATCGCCTCCTGGATGTGGGCGCTGGGCATCGGCATGGGCCTGGCCTCGGCGCTGCCCTCGCTGTGGCTGCGCAAGCCCGTCATGATCGCCTGGAGCACGCCCGGCGCGGCGGTGCTGGCCACCGCCGGCGCGGGCTACGGCATGGGCGAGGCGGTGGGCGCCTTCATCGTCTGCGCGCTGCTGATCACTCTGGCGGGCATGACCGGCTGGTTCGAGCGCGTGATGAACCGCATCCCGATGGCGATCGCCTCGGCCCTGCTGGCCGGCGTGCTGGCGCGCTTCGGCCTGGCGGCCTTCGCCGCGGCGCAGACCGCGCTGCCGCTGGTGCTGCTGATGCTGGCCACCTACCTGGCCGGCCGGCGGCTGGCGCCGCGCTACGCGGTGCCGCTCACGCTGGCGGCGGCCATCGCCTTCGTCGCGCTGCGCGGCGAGCTGGCCTGGTCGGCGGTGCACTTCGAGCTGGCGATGCCGGTGTTCACCCTGCCCGTGTTCAGCTGGCAGGCGGCGGTGAGCCTGGCGCTGCCGCTGTTCGTGGTCACCATGGCCTCGCAGAACCTGCCCGGCGTGGCGGCGATCCGCGCGGCGGGCTACGACCTGCCGATCAGCAAGCTCATCACGCTCACCGGCGTGGCCACGCTGGTGCTGGCGCCCTTCGGCGGCTACGCGCTGAACCTCAGCGCCATCACCGCCGCCATCTGCATGGGCCGCGAGGCGCACGAGGACCCGGCGCGGCGCTACACCGCGGCCGTGGCCTGCGGCGCGATCTACGTGCTGATCGGCTTCTTCGGCGCGGCGGTCACCGGGCTGCTCACCGCCTTCCCGAAGGAGCTGGTCGCGGCCATCGCCGGGCTGGCGCTGCTGGGCACCATCGGCGGCGGGCTGGCCGCGGCGGTGCGCGACGAGGCGCACCGCGAGGCCGCGCTCATCACCTTCCTGGTCACGCTCTCGGGCGTGGTCATCGCCGGCATCGGCTCGGCCTTCTGGGGCGTGGTGGCGGGCGCCGCCGCGCTGGCCGTGCAGCAGCTCGGCCGCCGCGCGCCGGCCAAGGCGATCGCGGCCGCGTGCCGGATCAAGCAGGAACAGAAAGCCGCCGAAACCGCCCCTGTCGAAAGAAACCCATGAACATCCTCTTCGTCGCCGACCCGCTGGATCACTTCAAGATCTACAAGGACACCACCTTCTCGATGATGCGCGAGGCGCAGCGCCGCGGCCACCGCATCGCGGTCTGCCTGCCGCAGGACCTGGGCTGGCGCTCCGGTGGCGTGGTGACGGCGCTCGTGCAGCAGATCACGCTCACCGGCGATGCCAGGGACTGGTGGCACGAGGACCTGCGCGAGACCAAGGCGCTGAAGGACTTCGGCGCCGTGCTGATGCGCAAGGACCCGCCCTTCGACGCCGAGTACATCTACGCCACCCACCTGCTGGAGCAGGCCGAGCGCGAAGGCGCGCGCGTGATCAACAAGCCGCGCGCGCTGCGCGACCACCCGGAGAAGCTCGCGATCATGGAGTTTTCCCAGTTCATCGCGCCGACGCTGGTCACGCGCAGCGCCGAGGCGGTGCGCACCTTCCATGCCGAGCACGGCGACATCATCCTCAAGCCGCTGGACGGCATGGGCGGCATGGGCATCTTCCGCGTGAAGCAGGACGCGCTGAATCTCGGCTCCATCGTCGAGACGCTGAACAAGGACGGCGCCGAGACGATCATGGTGCAGCGCTTCGTGCCCGAGGTGGCGCAGGGCGACAAGCGCATCCTCATCATCGGCGGCGAGCCGGTGCCCTACGTGCTGGCGCGCATCCCGCAGGGCACCGAGGTGCGCGGCAACCTGGCGGCGGGCGGCAAGGGCGTGGCGCAGCCGCTGGCGGCGCGCGACCGCGAGATCGCCGAGGCCGTCGGCCGCTTGCTCGCCCCGCGCGGCCTGCTGCTGATCGGGCTGGACGTGATCGGCGAGTCGGTCACCGAGATCAACGTCACCAGCCCCACCTGCTTCCAGGAGATCACCGAGCAGACCGGCTTCGACGTGCCGGCGATGTTCGTCGACGCCCTGGAAGCGGCGCTGGCCTGATCAGAAATCCACGCTCGCGCTCAGCACGAAGGTGCGCGGCTGGCCCAGCACCAGGTAGTTCGAGCCCGGGTAGCCGCCGGCCGAGGCCCAGTAGGCCTTGTCGAACAGGTTGTCGATGCGGCCGCGCAGCGTGAGCAGCCGGCCGTTGCCGATGTCCATCAGGTAGCGCGCGCCCACGTCCAGGCGCGTCCAGGCCGGCAGCGCCTGCGTGTTGGCGGCGTTGGCGTACTGCCTGGTGGTGTGGATCACGCGCGCGTTGAACGCCAGGCCCGGCACGCCGGCCACTTCCAGCTCGGCGCCCAGGTTCAGCTGCACCTTCGGCACGCCGATGGCGGTCTTGCCGTCGGTGGCGCCGCCGGCGGTGCGGCGCTGCTCGGCATCCAGCAGCGTCAGGCCGCCCAGCACGCGCAGGCCCTGGGCGGGTTCGCCGAACACCGAGAACTCCAGCCCGCGGTTGCGCTGCTCGCCGTTGGCGCCGAAGGTCTGGTTCTGCACGAAGTACTGCGGCTGCGAGGTCTCGAACAGCGAGACGCCGGCGCCGATGCGCCCGCCGTCGTACTTGAGGCCGATCTCCTTCTGCTTGGAGCGGTAGGGCTCGAAGATCCGGCCGGCGTTGAGCACCGGCAGGTTGCCCGAGGTCGACGGCGCGATCTCGCCCGGCACCAGCGCCTCGATGTAGTTCGCGTACAGCGACAGCGTGTCGCTGGCCTTGAACACCACGCCGGCCACCGGCGTGGTGCGCGCGGCCTCGTACTCGCTCTCGGGCAGGCCGGTGTCGTAGTCGTAGGTGCGCTGGCGGATGTTCTGGCGCCGCAGCCCCAGGGTGACGAGCACCCGGTCCTGCGCGAAGGCCATGGTGTCGGCCACGGCCAGGCTGTGCGACTGGTAGCGTGCCTGCACGAGCGGGTTCGACAGCATGCCGCCGGTGAAGGCGTTGGCCAGCGGCGCCGGCGACGGGTAGTGCACGTACAGGTTGTCGGTCAGGCCGGAGCCGCTCATGGCGTAGGCGTTGCGGCGCTTGTTGTCGTAGGTGGCGGCCGAGGCGGTGAGCGTGTGCTTGACCGGGCCGGTCTCGAACTTCGCGCGCACGCCGATCTCGCCGGTGCGCACCTCGTCCTTGCGCTCGTTGTCGAAGCGGGAGCTGCTCATGTTGCCCCAGCGGTCGGTGAGGGTGGGGTTGGCCAGCACGTTCGATTCCGTGCCGCGGCGCACGCCCGCCGCCGCCCAGGCCATGACCTGGTCGTTCAGGTCGAACTCGCTGCGCACCGTGGCGAAGGTGTCGCGCTCCTTGGAATAGGTCCACGGCTGCGCGTAGTTGCGGGAGGCGCGCGGCGCGGCCGGGATCGGCAGCGCCGCCGAGGGCGTGACGTTCGGGCGGCCTTCGCGCAGCTCGTGGTCCTGCCAGCCGACGTCGGCCGACAGGCGCACGCGGCGGCTGCGCCAGTCGAAGCCCACGCCCAGCACGCCGAGTTCGCGCTTCTCGTTGTCCACGCCGGTGCCGCCGTCGCGGCGCACCGCGTTGATGCGGATGCCGGTGCTCTGGTCGGGGCCGAAGCGGCGCGCGATGTCGGCCGACACGTAGGCCTGCCCGCCGGTCTGGATGCCGCCGCCCACGCGCGTGAGCGGCTCGCTGGGCGCGCGCTTGGGCAGCAGGTTGATCGCGCCGCCGATGCCGCTGCCGCCGGGTGCGGCGCCGTTGAGGAAGGTGTTGGCGCCGCGGAACACTTCCACGCGCTCGAAGAATTCGGAAGCCACGTACTGGCGCGGCAGCATGCCGTACAGACCGTTGTAGGAGATGTCGTCCGAGCTGAGCTGGAAGCCGCGGACGATGTACACCTCCTGGAAGTTGCCGAAGCCGCGCGCCTGCCGCACGGAGGGGTCGTTGAGCAGCACGTCCGCCACGCTCCTGGCCTGCTGGTCCTGGATCAGCGCGTTGGTGTAGCTGGTGCTGGCGAAGGGCGTGTCCATCACGTCCTGGTTGCCCAGGATGCCCACCCGCCCGCCGCGCGCCACCTGGCCGCCGGCGTAGGGCTTGGTCAGGCCCTCGGCGCTGGCGTCGGCGCTGGCCTCCACGGTGACGGTGGACAGGGTGTCGTCCGCCTGCGCCTGCACGGCGGTCTGCGCTGTCGCCGCAAAGGCATGCAGCGCAATCAGGGCGGCGGCGGCGGTGGGCCGCAAGAGAAGGGAGGGCACGGGCATGGCGATGTAAGGAATTGGGAATGAGAACCGTTATTGTTACGCATGGCGACCCTGGCGCCGATACGCTTTTGTGCCGCGGAAGAAAAAAACCTGCGTGCCCACCCGCCGCGGCGGGGCGGGCCTAGAACAGCAGCGGCATCAGCAGCGCCGCCAGCACCACCTGCATGCCCAGCGCCAGGCCGGCATAGGCGCCGGCGTCGGGGTGCACGTGCAGGGCGCGCGCCGCGCCGATGCCGTGCGCGGTGGTGCCCAGCGCGAAGCCGCGCGCGGCCCAGCCTTCGTCGCCGGGGCGGATGCGCAGCAGCTCGAACAGGTACTTGCCCGACAGCGCGCCCACCATGCCGGTGAGCACCGCGAACACCGCCGCCAGCGCCGGGATGCCGCCGATCTTCTCGGCGATGCCCATCGCCACCGGCGCGGTGACCGACTTGGGCGCCAGCGACAGCAGCACGTCGTGCGGCAGCCCCACCGCCCAGGCCAGCGCCAGCGCCGAGCCGCTGGCCGCCGCGCCGCCCAGCAGGGCGGCCAGCAGCAGCCGCCCGAAGCGCGCGCGCAGCTCGGCGCGCCGCTGCCACAGCGGCCAGGCCAGCGCCACCACCGCCGGCCCGAGCAGGAAGTGGATGAACTGGGCGCCGGCGAAGTAGCTGGGGTAGCTCACGCCGGTCAAGGTCAGCAGCACGGCCAGCGTCACCACCGACCACATCACGGGGTTGGCCCAGGGCGCGCTGCCCAGCCGCGTGTAGGCGGCCTGCGCCAGCAGGTACACCACCAGCGTGGCGGTGAGTCCGAACAGCGGCGTGGCCGAGAGATAGACCCAGAGTTCGACGAAGCGCGGCATCGCGTCAGTCCTTGCCGCGCGGGCGCGTCCAGTACAGCACCAGCGCGGTGACCGCCAGCCCGGTCCAGGTCGACAGCACGACCACCAGCAGCATGCGGCCGCCGTATTCGCTCAGCAGCGCCAGGTGCGTCATCACGCCCACGCCCACCGGCACGAACAGCAGCGACAGGTGCGCGAGCAGGAAGCTCGCGCATTCGCCCACCGGCTCGCGCACGATCTCGAAGCGCAGCCCCGCGAGCAGCAGCACCAGGCCCAGCACCGGCCCGGGCAGCGGCAGCGCCAGCCCGCGCGACAGCAGTTCGCCGACCGATTGGAAGACCAGCAGCCAGGCCAGGCCCTGCAGACCGCGCATCCTCAGAACCTCGGCAGCTCGGGATGCGGCAGCACGCCGCCGCGCACCACCTGCTTGCCGTACTCCGCGCAGCGCGAGAGCGTGGGGATCACCTTGCCCGGGTTGAGCAGCCCCTGCGGGTCGAACGCGCGCTTGACGCCCATCATCTGCTCGTTCTCCTCGGGCGTGAACTGCACGCACATGCTGTTGAGCTTCTCCACCCCCACCCCGTGCTCGCCCGAGACGGTGCCGCCCATGGCCACGCTGGTCTCCAGGATGTCCGCGCCGAACAGCTCGCAGCGGTGCAGCTCGTCGGGGTCGTTGGCATCGAACAGCACCAGCGGGTGCAGGTTGCCGTCGCCCGCATGGAACACGTTGCAGCAGCGCAGCGCGTACTTCTTCTCCATCTGCTGGATCGCCAGCAGGATGTCGGCCAGGCGCTTGCGCGGGATCGTGGAGTCCAGGCACATGTAGTCCGGGCTGATGCGCCCGGAGGCCGGGAAGGCGTTCTTGCGCCCGCTCCAGAACTTCAGCCGCTCCTCCTCGCTGTCGCTGCAGGCGATCGCCGTGGCGCCCGCGCGCTGCAGCACCGCGGTCATGCGGGCGATCTCTTCCTCGACCTCCTCGGGCGTGCCGTCGGACTCGCACAGCAGGATCGCCTCGGCCGTGAGGTCGTAGCCGGCGTGCACGAAGTCCTCCACCGCCGCGGTCATGGGCTTGTCCATCATCTCCAGCCCGGCCGGGATGATGCCCGCGGCGATCACCGCGGCCACCGCGTCGCCGGCCTTGCGCAGGTCGTCGAAGCTGGCCATGATGCAGCGCGCCAGCTGGGGCCTGGGTACCAGCTTGACGGTCACTTCCAGCGTCACGGCCAGCATGCCCTCGCTGCCCACCACCAGGGGCAGCAGGTCCAGGCCGGGCGTGTCCAGGGCGCGGCTGCCGAACTCCACGGGCTGGCCGTCGGCGGTGAAGCCGCGCACGCGCAGCACGTTGTGCAGCGTCAGGCCGTACTTCAGGCAATGCACGCCACCGGAGTTCTCGGCCACGTTGCCGCCGATGGTGCAGGCGATCTGGCTGGAAGGGTCGGGCGCGTAGTACAGGCCGTAGGGGGCTGCGGCCTCGCTGATGGCCAGGTTGCGCACGCCGCATTGCACGGTGGCGGTGCGGCTGAGGGGGTCGATGGCCAGGATCCGGTTGAACCTGGCCAGCGACAGGGTCACGCCCTGGGCGTGGGGCATGGCGCCGCCGGACAGGCCCGTGCCTGCGCCGCGGGCGACCACCGGCACGCCCAGGGCGTGGCAGGCCTTGAGCACGCCGGCCACCTGCGCCTCGGTCTCGGGCAGGGCCACGGCCAGCGGGCGCTGGCGGTAGGCCGTCAGGCCGTCGCACTCGTAGGGCACCGTCTCCTCGGGATGCCACAGCAGCGCGTGCGAGGGAAGCACCGTCTGCAGCGCCTGCACCACCTGCAGTTGGCGATCGGCCGCATCCGGGCGTGCGGACAGGTCGGCCGTGAGCGGGGCGTTCATGGCGGGCCTCGCTACGGGGCGGCCACGCGCCGGATCACGTCCACGTCGATCTCCGGCGAGGTCATGAACTCCTTCTCGACCTCGCCCTGGATCTCCACGCGCGTCGTGTCGTCGATGGCTTCGCGCGGAAAGATCTTGTCGTCGATCTCCACGCGGATGACGCCGGTGCCGTCGGAGAACTCGTACTTTTCGTGGCCGACCTTCTTCTGCAGCGTGCCCTGCAGCACCACCTGCTGGTCATCCCTGCCGGAGTTCAGGATCTCGGCCACGGTGGTGGGGCGCACCGCCGAAGGTCCGACGTACTGGGCGGCTGCGGCGCCGGCCAGGCAGAGGGCGGCGACCCCGAAGAGGGCGAGGCGGGCGGGCGTCGAGTGCATGGAAGTCCTCCTGGGTCTATCGGAACACCACCGTCCGGTGGCCATTGAGCAGCACGCGGTGCTCGCTGTGCCACTTCACGGCGCGGGCCAGCACCTGGCTCTCGGTGTCGCGCCCGCGCGCGGTGAGGTCTTCCACCGTGTCCGTGTGGTCGGCGCGGGCCACATCCTGCTCGATGATCGGGCCTTCGTCCAGGTCGGCCGTGACGTAGTGGGCGGTGGCGCCGATCAGCTTCACGCCGCGGTCGTGCGCCTGGTAGTAGGGCTTGGCGCCCTTGAAGCTGGGCAGGAAGGAGTGGTGGATGTTGATCGCGCGGCCCGCGAGCCGGGTGCACAGCTCGTTGCTCAGGATCTGCATGTAGCGCGCCAGCACCACCAGTTCCGCCCCTTCGGCCTCGATGACTTCCAGCTGCTTCGCCTCGGCCTGCGCCTTGGTGGCCGCGGTCACCGGGATGTGGTGGAAGGGCACGTTGTAGCTGGCCGCGAGCTGGTAGAAGTCGCGGTGGTTGCTGATGATGGCGCGGATGTCCACCGGCAGCAGCCCGGTCTTCCAGCGGAACAGCAGGTCGTTCAGGCAATGGCCTTCCCTGCTGACCAGGAGCACCGTCTTCATCGGCTGCTGGGCGGGGTGCAGCCTCCAGGCCATGCCGAAGGTGGGCGCGAAGGCGTCGAGGTCGGCGCGCAGCGCGGCCTCGCTCGCGTCGGTGCAGGCGAAGCGCACCCGCATGAAGAACAGGCCGGTGTCATGGTCGTTGTACTGCGCGGCCTCTTCGATGTTGCCGCCGCGCTCCAGCAGGAAGCCCGAGACGGCGTGGACGATGCCCGTGCGGTCCGGGCAGGAGAGGGTGAGGATGTAGGCGGTCATGAGAGGGAAGATTGTCGCAGCCGCCGCGCCCGGCGGCGGGCAGTGCCAAAATGACCGTTTCCCCCGAGCGCATCAGCAGGAGCACGCCCATGGCCTACAACGATTTCTCCATGGACAACCAGTGGTTGCCCTTCACGCCCAACCGCCATTTCAAGAAGGACCCGCGCGTCTTCGTGGCCGCCGATGGCATGGAATTCACGACGCACGACGGCAGGAAGGTGATCGACGGCATCTCCTCGCTGTGGTGCGTGGGGGCGGGTCACAACCGCAAGCCGATCAACGAGGCGATCAAGGCGCAGCTCGACACGCTGGACTACGCCACCGCCTTCCAGGCCAGCAACGACAAGGCCTTCAAGGCGGCCGAGATGATCGCCGCGATGGCGCCGGGCGACTTGAACAAGGTGCTGTTCTGCAACTCCGGCAGCGAGGCGGCCGACACCTCGCTGAAGGTGGCGCTGGCCTATCACCGGGCGCGTGGCGAGGGCCACCGCAACATCTTCATCGGCCGCGAGAAGGGCTACCACGGCGTGGGCTTCGGCGGCATGTCGGTGGGCGGCATTCCGGCCAACCGCAAGGTCTTCGGCAGCGCGCTGCTGCCGCGCGTGGACCACCTGCGCTTCATCCACGACCCGGTGAACCACGCCTACATCCACAACGCCGAGCCGGTGTGGAGCGAGGATCCGCTGCTCGAGCTGGAAACCCGCATCCTGCCGCTGCACGACCCGAGCAACGTGGCGGCCATCATCGTCGAGCCCATCGCCGGCTCGGCCGGCTGGTACATCCCGCCCAGGGGCTACCTGCAGCGCCTGCGCGAGATCTGCGACAAGCACGGCATCCTGCTGATCTTCGACGAGGTCATCACCGGCTTCGGCCGCCTGGGCACGAACTTCGGCGCCGACTACTACGGGGTGGTGCCCGACATGCTGAACTTCGCCAAGTGCGTGACCAACGGCGTCATCCCGCTGGGCGGCGTGATCGTGCGCGACACGCTCTACGACACGATGATGAAGACCGACGCGCCCGAGCACGTGGTCGAGTTCTTCCACGGCTACACCTACTCCGGCCACCCGGTGGCCTGCGCCGCGGCGATCGCCACGCTCGACCTGTTCGCCAAGGAGAAGCTGTTCGAGCGCGCCGGCGAGATGGGCAAGGTGCTGGGCGACGCCTTCCACGCCACCTTCAAGGGCCTGCCGAACGTGGTCGGCATCCGCAGCCTGGGCCTGGCCGCCGCGGTGGAGCTGGCGCCGATCGCCGGCAGCCCGGGCAAGCGCGCCTACGACATCTTCCTGGACTGCTTCCACAAGGGCGCGCTGGTGCGCCCGGCCGGCGACGTGCTGGTGATCGCGCCGCCGTACGTCGTGGAGAAGTCGCACATCGACACGCTGGTCAATACCTTGGCGGATTCGATCCGCCGCCACGCCTAGCGGAGGTCAGCCGGCCGGCTTCTCGCGGCGCTCGCGCAGCGAGGCGCAGTAGTCCTTGGCCGGCAGGGCGGGGGTGCGCCAGACCGCATCGAAGTCGGCCCCCGGGCCGTCGCCCGCCAGCAGGCGCACCGACTTCGCCTTCAATTCGATCGGCAGGTGCTGCGGCACGCCCAGCGCCCGGTTCGCGTGGCCGCTGCCGCTGACCAGCAGCACCGTGCGCCCCGGCTGGGCGGCCTTCACGAGGGTCTGCGCCATGGCGCGGTCGCGGGCGACCTGGATGCGCGTCATCGGCACGATCTGCGATTCCGGCAGCAGGTTGCAGTGGCCTTCGCGCACCGCCTGCCGCTGGGCCTGGCGCGCGCCGTCGCTAAGCTGGGCGTCGAGGGAGACGTCTTCCATCGCATTCTTCATGCGCGCGCGCGGCAGGTTGGCGCCGAGCACCGGCACGCCGGCGCGCACGGCGGCCATCACCGTCGGGCCGTAGGCGGCCCAGGGCCAGGCCTTGTCGCTCCAGGCGAGCGCCGCCTGCACCTGCGCCTCGCTGGCGCCGGCCGGCAGCCGCTCGGTGCTACGGCCCGCCTCGGCCATCTCGATCGCCAGCGCGGCCAGCCGGCCCTCGGCCGCCAGCGCCTCGACCGTCTCGCGTTCGATCCGGTGATGGTCGGGTGCATCGTGCTGCTCGCCGAGCAGCAGCGCATCGGCCGGCAGCAGGGCCGCAACGCGGCGCGCCACCGGTGCGTCGGCCCCCGGCGGCAGCAGGCCGCAGCCGGCCAGCAGCAGAAGGGACAACGCGGATGCGTACAGGCGCCTGAATTGCATCGCGCCATACTACGCGACGGTTTTCCGTTCTTCCTGTCCGTCTTTTTCCTGTCTTGCCTTCCTCCTCTTTGCGCTTCGGGCTGCGTATCGCCGGCACGCTGTGCCTGGCCCTGGCAGCCGCCGGGCTGTGCGTGGCGCTGCACACGCCGCTGCCCTGGATGATCGGCCCGCTGCTGGCGGTGTCGCTGGCCTCGATCATGGGCGCGCCGACCGCCAGCTGGACCCCGCTGCGCAACGGCGGGCAGTGGGCGATCGGCGTCGCGCTGGGGCTCTATTTCACGCCGCAGGTGGGTGCGCTGGTGGCGAGCATCTGGTGGGCGATCCTGCTGGCGATCGGCTGGGCGCTGGTGCTGGGGTGCGCGTTCGGCCACTGGCTGTACCGCTCACATGCCCCGCGCATGCCGCATGTGCCTGCCAAATCCATGAGAGCAACCGCTTACTTCTCGGGGGCGATCGGCGGCGCCTCGGAGATGACGCTGATGGCCGAGCGGGCCGGCGCCCGCACCGACCTGGTGGCGGCGGCCCACAGCCTGCGGCTGGTGGTGGTGACGGTGACGATTCCCTTCGCCATGCAATGGAGCGGGCTGCATGGCCTGGACGCGGTGCCGCCGGCGCTGCGCGAGGTCCGATGGGGCGGGCTGGCCGTGCTGTTGACGGCGAGCGGTGCCGGCGCGCTGGCGATGCAGGCGTTGGGGCGCACCAACCCCTGGTTCATCGGTCCGCTGCTGGTGGCCATGGCCTTCACCCTGGCCGGCCAGACGCTGTCGGGCCTGCCTCTGTGGCTGTCGAACGCCGCGCAACTGGTGATCGCGGTGAGCCTGGGCGTGCGCTTCAGCCGTGAATTCCTTCACACGGCGCCGCGCTGGCTGGCCTCGGTCGCGCTGGGGACGGTGGGGATGATCGCGCTGTGCGCCGGCTTCGCATGGGTGCTCGCGGCGCTGACCGGCATCGCACCGGCCACGCTGATCCTCGGAACCTCGCCGGGCGGCATCGCCGAGATGGCGATCACCGCCAAGGTGCTGCAGCTGGGGGTGCCGGTGGTCACCGCCTTCCAGGTGTGCCGCCTGGTGGCGGTGCTGCTGCTGACGGGCCCGCTGTATGCGCGGCTCTATGGCCGCGCCCGTCGCGTCAATGCATGAGCACGGGATTCTGGGCCAGTTCGGCGTAGCCCTCGAGCGTGTCCTCGACCTCTTCCTGCGTGGGGGTATTGCGCTGCCAGGCCGCGATCTGCGCCTGGAACAGCTCGGCCCAGGAGCCGTCGAGGTAGACCTCCTTGCCGGAGCGCTTGTCCACGATCTCGAAGCCGTGGCGCGCCAGCACCGGCAGGTGCGGCGCGGCGGGGGCTTCGTCTTCGTTCGGCTGGACGTGAACGACGACGAAGGAATCGGAGTCGTAGAGCATGCGCATGGCGGGGTGTGTCCTGTATTCCAACGCGTTCATGTCAGGTTAGATAGCAATCAACGCGCCAGTTTCAAGACAAGCCGACTTTTTCGCGTCGGCGGAGGCGCCGCCGCCCGATCAGGGCGTTCCCACGTGACGCAGTTGCATGTCGGCGACGTCATCGGACTGCGTCCAGCGCATGCGCACCGGGAGGTAGCCCAGCGCCGGCGCCAGCCAGAATTCGATGCGCAGACCGTCTTCGTTGGCCGGTTTTCCGCTGAGCTTGTGTGCCACGAAGTCGCCGGCCGGCACGGTGAGGGCTTCCTCGCCCTCGACATCGAAGGTCCAGAGCGCGGCCTTGCGCGGGCCGGCCATCTGTATGTCGATCCGCGTGCCCTGCGGATGGCGCTCCGGCTCGCCGGCCAGCAGCGCGGCGAGTTGCATCACCGCGCTCAGCCGGTCCTGCGCGCCCGGCTGCAGCGCAACGCGCGGCACGTTGCTGCTGAACACGATCTCGCCGGATTCGCGCACGAAGTGCGCGGAGGCCTCGTTCCTGCGTCGTTCGGTGAAGCGCTCGGGCTCGATCCCGCCGGGCCCGATGCGGCCGGTGCTGGTTTCCGTGCGCAGCGTGCGGAACAGCAGCGTGAGCGAGAGCCGCGCGTTGTAGGTATCGCCGTCCTGCAGCCAGACCAGCTCGCCGAACACGCCCGACAGCGGCTGCGGCCCCTGCTGGCCGGTCACCGCGAAGCTCAGCTGCACCGAGCCGGGCACGCGCAGGCCGCGCGTGGCGCCGGGGGTGCCTGCGTCGGCGCCGGCGCCCGTTCCTGCCTCGGTGCCGCCTGCTGCCTGGCCGCTGCCGCCGGCGTCGCCCGTTTCCGCCGCGGCCTCGGCCGGGGCCGGTGGCGCTTCGGCCGGTTCGGGCGATGGCGGCGCCTCTTCCTGCGGCATCGGCGCGGGCGCCGGTGCGGGGGCGGGGCGCGGGCGAATCGTGCGGGTGGTGGGGCGTGCTGCGGGCCGTGGCGTCGGAGCCGCCGCCGGCGGCGCAGCGGCGGGTGGCGGCGCGATCACGATCGTGCGCGTGCTGAAAGTGTTCTCCAGCGGCAGCGGCGCGGGTGCTTGCCCGGTGGGTGCCAGCCCCAGCACCGCCAGGTGCACGATCGCCACCAGCAGCGTGAGCAGCGCCAGCGCGCGCCAGGGCGGGCGCGTCGGATCGGCGGGCAGGGCAGGGATGCGGGGCGTCATGGCCGGTGGCGCGGGCGCCAGGTCCGAAGCGCACCTCGGTACACTGCCGCCCGTCCAAGCAGTTTAGTTGCGATGCCGGGCGCGTGCGTTCCGGCATCCCGCCATCACCCATGAAACTCGCCACCCTCAAGGACGGCTCGCGCGACGGCCAACTGGTCGTCGTCTCGCGCGACCTCAGCCTGGCCCACTACGCCACTGGCATCGCCCACCGCCTGCAGCAGGTGCTGGACGACTGGGGCTTCATGAGCCCGCAGTTGCAGGATCTGTACGACCAGCTCAACACCGGCCGCGCACGCCACGCCTTCCCGTTCGATCCTGCGCAGTGCATGGCGCCGCTGCCGCGCGCCTACCAGTGGGCCGACGGCTCGGCCTACCTCAACCACGTCGAGCTGGTGCGCCAGGCGCGGGGTGCCGAGGTGCCCGAGAGCTTCTACGCCGACCCGCTGATGTACCAGGGCGGCAGCGACGACTTCCTGGGCCCGTGCGACGACATCGTGGTGCCCAGCGAAGCCATGGGCATCGACTTCGAGGCCGAGATCGCGGTGGTCACCGGCGACGTGAAGATGGGCGCCACGCCCGAGCAGGCGCTGGACGGCATCCGCCTGGTGATGCTGGCCAACGACGTGAGCCTGCGCAACCTGATCCCGGCCGAGCTGGCCAAGGGCTTCGGCTTCTTCCAGAGCAAGCCGGCGACTGCCTTCAGCCCCGTCGCCGTCACCCTCGACGAACTCGGCCCCGCCTGGCAGGACGGCCGCGTGCACCTGGCGCTGCAGAGCACCTGGAACGGCCGCAAGGTCGGCCTGTGCGACGCCGGGCCGGAGATGAGCTTCCACTTCGGCCAGCTCGTCGCCCACATCGCCAAGACGCGCAACGTGCGCGCCGGCAGCATCGTCGGCAGCGGCACGGTGAGCAACAAGGGCGTGGAGAAGAACGGCCGCATGGAATGGCCCAAGGGCTATTCCTGCATCGCCGAGAAGCGCTGCATCGAGACCATCCAGGACGGCCAGCCCGCCACCGAGTTCATGAAGTTCGGCGACACGATCCGCATCGAGATGAAGGGGCTGGACGGGCGCTCGATGTTCGGGGCGATCGAGCAGGAGGTGGTGCAGCCGGGGGGACGGTCGAAGAAGGCCGTTGCCGCCATGCCGCAGGCCGACGACGGCGCGACCACCGAGGACTGAGGCCGGCGCCTTGACGCCGCACTACGGGGATTTCGAGGCAGAACAGACGTCGATCCCCGCCATGTCGCCGCGAGACACCCAATAGACAGGGCTGCCCTTCTCCCGATCCTCGACAAGGCGGACATGGAGCGCATCCCCTGCGTCGAACAGGATGTGCAGCGCCTCGCTCTTTCCATCCCCGTTGTTGAAGCCGGGCGCCTTGTACTTGCCGCTCGCCCCCGGCGCGAACAGCAGCGTCACGCAACCGCGTCCGCCGCTGGCGGTGGCCTGAACGGCATACGCCACCAGCTTGGCGCTTGCCGGAGCGATGAGTCCCAGGCAAGCGATCACGAAAGCCACCACACCACTGACCAAGGCCAGTGGTTGGCGATGGCGCCGAAAGGCCTGAACCAGCACGGCACCTGTGAGCTGGGACACCGCAAGCACGGCGGCGGCCAGGACGAACAGGGGAAGGAAAACCAGGAAACTGTCGATGCGCTTGCCCACGCTGCTGACGGCGATCTGCATCACCATGACAAGCAGCAACAGCTGAATGGCGCCGGCGCCGACACACATCAGCCAGTACTCGAACGTGATGCTGCGTATCGACGGCACATTGATCACCCGATACGCCAGCGCAGGGAAGATGGGGACCGACAAGAGAAACAGCGCGATGCTGAGCATCCAGTCCCACGGGGATGACACGTCGGCAACCGCGTTGATGTAGATGATTGCCCACAGCAATGTGCCCACCAATGCGGTGCTGAACGTCCAGCGCCAAACGACCCCCAGCCATCGAAGCCTGTCTTGTGCCGCGTCGGCATGCACAAGCTCGGCCAACGATCGGCCGCCCTTCTCTGCCGGCGTGAACAACAGGACCGTGGGGATGAGAAGGAGGGCCGCTATCAGCACGGCGACGAAGAGCGCCAGCGCAAACGTCGTGGGCAAGGCCGCGATCGCGGCCGACGAGGTGATGCTGAGCGGGATCTTCTCGACCGTGATGTAGTTGTGCAGGTACACGGTGGCCGTGAACAGCAGCACGCCACCCAAAGCCCAGGCACGCTGGCTCAACCATGCGAGGGCATTGTTCAGCTCCTGGTTCCAGTTCGGCGATGCCGGGACCGCATGCGGCACTTCGGCGGGCTTCTCGTTCTTCAGTTTTTCGTTTTTCATGTTCCTCCCTGTTCATGCCCAGCCGTATTTGATGATCTCGCTCCCATCCTGGGTCAGAAGCCATGTCGCTGGGGCGACAGGTCAAGAAAACGTGTTCACTCGCGGCGCTCATCTATGATCGCCGGACCGCCCGCGGCCGCCAGGCCGGCGGGCCGGCTTCCAGGGGCCAGCCATGGCCGCCATACGCCATCCTAAAAACGCAAAAGGGAAGCTTCCATGCACCGTTTCCGTTACGCCGCGATCGCGGCCGTTGCCGCCACCGTCGCCCTGACAGGCTGCGAAACCCTCAAGGGCGCCGACACCGGCGCGCTGGCTGCCGCAGGCGGCTCGGCCTTCAAGGCCCTGTCGCTGAGCGACGGCGAGATCACCACCATGTCCGATCAGTCCTGCGCCGCGATGGACCAGAAGAACCAGATCGCAGCCGCCAACAGCGCCTACGCCACGCGCCTGAACAAGGTCGTGCAGAGGATGCCGACCACCATCAACGGCAAGAAGGCCGACTACAAGGTCTACGTGACCCAGGACGTCAACGCCTGGGCCATGGCCAACGGCTGCATCCGCGTCTACAGCGGCCTGATGGACCTGATGAACGACGACGAGCTGCGCGGCGTGATCGGCCACGAGATCGGCCACGTGGCGCTGGGCCATTCCAAGTCGCGCATGCAGACCGCCTATGCCGCCTCGGCGGTGCGCGGCTTGGCCGCGGCCAGCGGCAACAGCGCGCTCACGGCGTTGTCGCAGTCGCAGGCCGGTGATCTGGCGGAAAAGTTCGTCAATGCGCAGTTCTCGCAGTCGCAGGAAAGCGCAGCCGACGACTACTCCTTCGAGCTGCTCACCGAGCGCAGGATGGAGCGCAAGGGCCTGGTGACCAGCTTCGAGAAGCTGGCCAAGCTCAGCGGCGGCGGCAGCGGCAGTTCGATCCTGAGCTCGCACCCGCCCTCGGCCGAGCGCGCGGCGCGCATGCAGAAGCGCCTGGACGCCGCGAAGAAGTAGGTCCGACCGCCGTCAGGGCCCGCCGGCCGCGCGCAGCAGCAGTTCCTTGTGCGAGCGGATGCCCAGCCGGCGGAAAGCCCGGTACTGGTGCGTGCGCACGGTCGTGAGCTCGACGCCCAGCGCACGCGCCGCTTCCTTGGCGGTGCGGCCGGCCAGCAGTTCGCCGACGACCTCGCGCTCGCGCAGGCTCAGGGTCAGCAGGCCCGCGGCCAGCGCCGGCGCCATCTGCTCGCGCACGGCCACGGCGCTGCGGCCGTGGGCTGCCGTGGCCTCGGCCAGCAGCGCCGCATGGGCCGCGAGCTGCGCGAAGTCGTCCGCCGCGAACTCCGGCTGCGCCAGGCTGCGGTAGAAGTTCACCGCCGCGCGCTGGCCGGTGGGCTGCAGCAGCAGCACCGAGGCGCGCTCTCGGATGCCCACGTCGCCGTAGCAGGCGGCGCGGTAGTCCGGATCGGCCAGTTCGTCGCCCCGGTGGTGGCCCAGCCACAGCTGCGCGCGCCGGGGCAGCTTGCGCGCGGCCAGCCACACCATGTGCGGATCGTGCAGGTCCAGGCGCTGCGCCACGTAGCGCTCGGCCGTGCGCTCGGCGGTGTTGCCGTAGCTGCTGGCGGCCGAGACGGTTTCGATGCGGCCGGTGGCGCCGACCGCGAACACGGTGCAGAAGGTCACCGGCAGCACCTCGTGCATCGCCGCCAGGCAGCTCGCGGCCAGGTGCGGCGTGCCGACGCCGCGCAGCACGCCGCGCACCACCGCGGCGGCGATGCGCGCATCGGCCTCGGGGTGGATGCGCGAGCGTTTCATCTTGGGGTAAGTACCTCGTACGAAGTTACGACATCGGCGATGCGGTGCCATCGGGACAATCCCTTCGCATGAACACCGCCACCGCCTCACCGCCTGCGGCCCGCGCCGGCGACGCCGCCACCGGTCCGCTGCCGCCCCTGTCGCAGGATGCGCTGCCGCCGTCCGTCGGCGCCTTCCACTACACCCGTTTCGCGCCGCGCCTGCCGGTGGCCGACGGCGGCACCGAGCCCGCGCGCCACCCCGTGGTGATCGCCGGCGGCGGCCCGGTGGGCATGGCGCTGGCCCTGGGGCTGGCCAACCACGGCGTGGCCAGCGTGATCCTGGAGGCGGACGACACGGTGTGCGTCGGCAGCCGCGCGGCCTGCATCTCGCGCCGCAGCCTGGAGATCGTCGAGCGCCTGGGCGCGCTGCCGGCCTTCCTGGCCAAGGGCCTGGCCTGGACCGGCGGACGCAGCTTCTACAGGACCGAGGAGGTGTTCCGCTTCGAGATGCCGCACGACGCGCGGCAGAAGCTGCCGCCGATGATCAACCTCGAGCAGTACTACATCGAGCAGTACCTGCTGGACGCGATCGGGCGCCGCAACGCCGCCGCGCCCGGGCTGATCGACATCCGCTGGGGCACCGAGCTCACCGGCATCTCGCAGGACGGCGCCGGCGTCACGCTGCAGGCGCGCAATGCGCTGGGCCGCTACACGCTGCGCGGCCAGTGGCTCGCGGCCTGCGACGGCGGCCAGAGCTTCGTGCGCAAGTCGCTCGGGCTGGCCCTCGAAGGCACGGCCTACGAAGGCCGCTACGTGATCATCGACATCGCGTTGCCGAGCAAGCACCCGACCGAGCGCCGCGCCTGGTTCGATCCGCCGTGGAACCCCGGCTCCACCGTGCTCATGCATCGCCAGCCCGACGACATCTGGCGCATCGACTACCAGTTGCGCGCCGGCCAGCGCACGGAAGAGGCGCTCACGCCCGAAGCCGTGACGGAATTCGTGCAGCGCCACCTGGACGCCATCGGCGAAGGCCACCTGCCCTGGAAGACCGTGTGGACCTCGGTCTACCGCGCCGGCGCGATGACGCTGCGCGACTACCGCCATGGCCGCATCCTGTTCGCCGGCAACGCGGCGCACGCGATGCCGATCTTCGGCGTGCGCGGCCTGAACTCCGGCTTCGACGATGCCGACAACCTGGCCTGGAAGCTGGCCTTCGTCGCGCGCGGCCTGTCCGACGCCGCGCTGCTGGACTCGTACTCGCACGAGCGCATCGGCGCCTTCCATGTCAATGCCGAGAACGCGATGCGCAGCACCGAGTTCATGTCGCCGCCCTCGCGCGGCTTCGACCTGCTGCGCGAGGCGGCGCTCTCGCTGGCCGGCGCGCACCGCGGCATCGCGCAGCTCATCAACCCGCGCCAGACCGAGGCGGTGCGCTATGCGGACTCGCCGCTGTCCAGCGAAGGCGACGGCTTCGCCGGCCCGCAGCCGGGCGAGGCGATGCGCGAGCAGCCCCTGCGCGAAGGCCACCTCAGCGACCGCATCGGCCCCGCCTTCACGCTGCTGGTGCTGCAGCCCGACGGCGCCGTCGATGCCGCGCTGGCCGACGAGATCGCACGGCTGCGCGAGGGCGCACTGCCCTTCGCGGCCCACACCCTCGCCGCCGCGCACGCGGAGCCCGCCGTCTTCGAGGCGCTCGGCGCGCAGGACGGCGCCGTCTACCTGCTGCGCCCCGACGGCCACGTCGCCGCGCGCTGGCGCCGCGTGCCGCCCGGCGCCCTGCGCGCCGCGCTGGCCCGCGCCGCCGCCTGCCTGGAGAATGCATGAGCGCAGCGCCGGGCCGCCCCCAGCAAGCTCGCACCGCAGTGCGAAGCACGAAGGTATTCCAATGACCACGACCACCCTTGCCCCGGAGGCGCGCGACCGCCTCTACGCCGAATGCGCACGCGCCATCGGCGAAGCCAGCCGCGCGCGCGAATCGCTGTTCCTCGCACGCCTCGCCCTGCTGCTGTTCGAGCAGGTCGGCGACGAGGCGCGCTGCCGCCAGGCGCTGGCCGACGCGCTGCAGGCGCTGCCTGTACCCTCGCTGTCCGCATCCGATATTCACGAAGGAGACTGATCCATGCATCGCCGAACCCTGCTCGCCGCGCTCGCGTCGGGCACCGCACTGGCCGCCGCCCCGTTCGCGCGCGCGCAGAACTACCCCAGCCAGGTCATCAAGTGGGTGGTGCCGTACCCCGCCGGCGGGGGCACCGACGTCATCGCCCGCTCGCTCGCCGAAGCCATGCGCCAGCCGCTGGGCCAGCAGATCGTGATCGACAACCGCCCCGGCGCCGCCACCAACATCGGCGCCGACCTGGTCGCGCGCAGCAAGCCCGACGGCTACACCCTCATGTCGGCCGACAACGCGGTGCTCGCCTTCAACGAATACCTGTTCGGCAAGCTGCCCTTCAGCCCCGAGAAGGACTTCACCTACATCGGCGCCATCGGCAAGTTCCCGCTCGCGCTGGTGGTGCACCCCGACTTTCCGGCCAAGGACTTCAAGGAGTTCCTCGCCTACGCCAAGGCGAACCCCGGCAAGGTGAACTACGCCTCGCCCGGCAACGGCTCGCCGCACCACCTGGCGATGGAGATGTTCAAGCAGAAGGCCGGCAACCTGGACATCGCCCACGTCCCGTACAAGGGCGCCGCGCCGGCCATGGCCGACGTGATGGGCGGCCAGGTGCCGTGCATGTTCCTCGACCTGGCCTCGGGCCTGCCGATCATGCAGGGCAGGAAGGTGCGCGTGCTGGCCATCGGCTCGGGCGCGCGCAACAGGCTGCTGCCCGAGGTGCCGACGCTGGCCGAGGTCGGCGTGCGCGACAGCGAGGTGTTCGCCTTCCAGGGCGTCCTGGGCCCGGCCGGCATGCCTGCCCCGGTGGTGGAGCGCCTGAACAGGGAACTGAACAAGGCCTTCGGCGACCCGGCGGTGCGCCAGCGCTTCGACGACTTCGGCATGGAGGCCATGCCCGGCTCGCCCGAGCAGTTCCGCAACCTCGCGCGCGCGGAATCGCAGCGCTGGGGGCCGGTGATCAAGGCCGCCGGGGTCAAGCTGGACTGATCACGCCTAGCGTGCGTACGCCTTGCGCGAGCCGTCCTCGAACACCTCGTCGTCGCGCTGCGGCCGGCCATCGGCATCCCAGGTGCGTTCGCGCGTCACCCGGCCGCGGGCGTCGAAGACGGCCTCGGCCGTCAGCCGCCCCTCGGTGCCGAAGCGCCGGTGCGTGCCGATCGGGATCCGCCGGCCGTTGCCGGCCAGCGCGTAGCGCCCCTGCGCGGCGCGTTGACCGTTGTCGTGGAACTCCTCCACGTCGATCACGCGGACATCGCCTTCGCTGCGGTGGACGGCCTTGCTGCGCGGCTGGCCGTTGAGGTAGTAGCGCGCCTCGCTCTCGGGTTCGCCCGCAGGCGTCCAGCGCTGCTCGCGCACCAGCATGCCGCGCTCGGAGTACTCGAGTTCGCGCTGGCGGATCGTCCGGCGCTCGACGATCAGCGAGACCAGCTCGTGCTGCGTGACGCCTTCGGGCGACAGACGGCGCTCGATGCGCCGGTCGCCGTCGGTTTCCTCCTGCACGGCCGGGCGGCCGTTGGCATGGAAAGCCTCGCTGCGCACCCGTTGGCCCGCCCGGTACGACAGGCGAGAGCGCAGCACGCCGTTGGCATCATGCAACTCGACCTGGGACGGCCCGCCGCCGTGGCCGCACAGGCGCGCATCGTCGACGGCCGGTGCGAGCACCGCCCGGTCGGCGCAGCGCAAGGCGCTGAGCTGGCCCCGCGCGTTGAATTCGGCGGAGGCGCGCTCGCCGCCGGGCTGCGCGTGGAAGGCGACCCGCCGCAGGCGCCCATCGGGATGGAAGCTGCGCACCAGGCCGACTTCCCGCCCGTTCTCGTAGACCGCCTCGCGGATCACCTGGCCCGCCGCATCGAAACTGCGCGCCCGGCCGTGCCGGTTGCCCTGGGCGTTGACGCTGTGTTCCCCGGCAAGCTTGCCTTTCTCGTAGAGGCGCACCAGGCCGACGAAGGCGCCGTCCTGCAGTTGCTGCTCGCGCCGCAGCTCGCCGCTGTCGCGGTCCCGGCAGCGCATCAGGCCGTTCTTGCCCGCGGTGCTGTGGCCGTTGGCGGGGTTGACGTGCTCGCCGTCGAGTTCGCAGACCTGCACGGCATGCGCCGTGCCGGCCGCGAGCAGGGCGCCGCACAGCAGCAGCGACCGCGCACCTCGCGCGGCCCTCATGTGTCGTACACCGCCGCCAGCGCGCGGAACCCCTTGGCCTCGATCGGGTTGCCGAAGGGGTCGCAGAAGAACATCGTCCACTGCTCGCCCGGCTGGCCCTCGAAGCGCACCTGCGGCGGCAGCACGAAATCGGTGCCGGCCGCCTTCAGGCGCTCGGCCATCGCCTGCCATTCGGGCAGCTCCAGCACGATGCCGAAATGCGGCATCGGCACCAGCGCATCGCCCACGCGGCCGGTGCGCGTGGTCGTGAAGGGCTCGCCCAAGTGCAGCGAGAGCTGGTGGCCGAAGAAGTCGAAGTCGACCCAGGTGTCGGTGCTGCGGCCTTCGGTGCAGCCGAGCACGCCGCCGTAGAAGCGGCGCGCCGCATCGAGGTCGCGGACGTGGAAGGCGAGGTGAAAGAGGCTGGGCATGCCGCAATTATGGGCGGCCTGGAGTAAGCTGGCGGGACCAGAACAACCAATCAGGAGAGACCCCCATGGCCGACGCCGCCAAGCCCTTTGCCTTCACGCAGTTCGTTCCCGGCTTCGACTTCCTGCGCAGCCTCGCCGGCGATGCCGGCGCGGCGAGCGCGGTGCCCGGCATGCCCGGCTTGTCGAACTGGGTGGCGCCCACGCTCAGCGTGGAGGAGATCGACAAGCGCATCCAGGAGCTCAAGGCGGTGCAGTTCTGGCTGGAGCAGAACGTCCATGCGATCAAGGCCACGCTGCAGGCGCTGGAGGTGCAGAAGATGACGCTGTCCACGCTGCGCGGCATGAACGTGCGGATGGAGGACCTGGCCAACGCTTTCGCGCGCTCGACCGAGCAGGCGACCACTGCGGCATCGGAGGCCGTGCGCGAGCCGGCGCCGGAGGCCGCTGCCGAATCCCCGGCCCCGGCGGCGGAGCCGGCCCCCGCGGGCGGCGCCGGCGTCGTCGACCCCCTTCAATGGTGGGGCGCGCTCACGCAGCAGTTCCAGGAGATCGCCAGCAACGCGTTGCAGGATGCCGCCCAGATGAAGGTGCCCGACCTGGCCGCCGCCGTGTCCGGCGCCGAGCCTGCCCGCAAGACGCCGGCCAGGAAGGCGGCGGCCAAGCCTGCCAAGGCGCCCGCCGCCAAGCCGGCCCGCAAGCGCAGCGCGTGAACGCGGGGCCATCGCGCCCAACCCGAAAGCCCGCATGAAACTCTTTCCCTCCGGCCATGCCACCCATCCGCAATGGCGCATGGCCGCCGGGCTGGCCCTGGCGCAGCTGCGCGCGCAGATGGCGCTGCCCGAGTACGCCAGCGCGCCCACGCTGGGCCTGCTGTACATCACCGACCACTACGCGGGCGAAGCGCGCGAGATCCTCGACCATCTTTCGGCCGAGCTGCCCGAGGTGACCGACTGGGCCGGCACCGTGGGTGTCGGCATCATGGCCAACAACGCCGAGTACTTCGACGAGCCTGCGCTCAGCGTGCTGCTGTGCGCGCTGCCGGCCGACCAGTACCGCGTGTTCTCCGGCGTCGCGCCGCTCGCGCTGGCCGGCAACGACGGGCCGAACGGCCCCAACAGCCAGTTCCGCGCGCATACGGCGCTGGTGCACGCCGATGCCGCCACGCCCGAGCTGCCGGAGCTGATCGCCGAGATGGCCGGGCGCACCGACACCGGCTACCTTTTCGGCGGCCTGTCCTCGGGACGCACCGGGGCGCTGCAGTTCGCCGTCGGCGGCAACGGCAACATCCAGGGGCAGGGCGCGGCGGACGGCGTGTTCCTCGGCGGGCTCTCGGGCGTGGCCTTCGGGCCGGGCGTGCACCTGATTTCGCGCGTGACGCAGGGCTGCCAGCCGGTGTCGGTGGAGCGCGAGATCACCGCGGCCGACGACAACCTCGTGCTTGCGCTCGACGGCGAGCCGGCGCTGGACGTGCTGCTGGCCGACCTGAAGGTCTCGCTCGACGAGCCGCAGGAGGCCATCGACGCGGTGCGCGCCACGCTGGCGGGGCTGGCCTCGGCGGGCGCCGACGGCCTGCGCCGCACGGGCGACCTGGGCGCCGACGTGCGGGTGCGCCACATCATCGGACTCGATCCCACGCGTCGCGGCGTGGCCATCGCCGACCAGGCCGTGATCGGCATGCGCCTGAGCTTCTGCCGCCGCAACGCGGCCGCCGCGCGCGCGGACCTGATGCGCATCTGCGCCGAGATCCGCGAAGAGCTCGAGCCCGAGACGCAGTCCTATGCCGTCGCCCGCGCGGTGGCGGCGGGGGAGGCCGAAGCCGCGCCGCACCCCGCGCGGCGCATCGCCGGCGCGGTGTACGTGAGCTGCGTCGGCCGCGGCGGGCCGCACTTCGGCGCGCCCAACGCCGAGCTGCAGATCCTGCGCCACGCGCTGGGCGACGTGCCGCTGGCGGGCTTTTTCGCCGGCGGCGAGATCGCGCGCCACCACCTCTACGGCTACACCGGCGTGCTGACGGTGTTCACGGCGGACGAGGGCGCGGGCGAGGCGAGATAGGCGCCGGCTCAGCGCGGCGCCAGCGGCTGCGCATCCACCGCATCGCCCGCGACGATGAAATGCCCGCCGGCCACGTGGTGCAGCGTGCGCAGATCGTCATGCCCGTCGAAATGCCAGCGCCCGGCGCTGAAGACGCGGCTGTCGGCCTGCGCCGCGACGACCTCGCCCAGGAACAGGTCGTAGCGCGCCTGGATCGGCGGCTGCGGCAGCAGCCGGCACTCGAGCCAGGCGGCGCAGCCTTCCAGCAGCGGGGCCTCGATGGCGCGGCCCGCGAAGGCCTGCAGGCCGAAGGCGTCGAACTTGTCGCGCCCGCCCAGCGCGGCTTCGTCGGCGCCGGTGGTGCTGCCCAGCGCCTGCGTCAGGTCGAGTTGCGCGCGCGTGGGCACCTGCAGCGCGAAGACGCCGCTGGCTTCGACGAGCCGGCGCGTGTAGGTGGCCTTGTCCAGCACCACCGCCACCTTGGGCGGATCGAAGTCCAGCGGCATCGCCCAGGCGGCGGCCATGATGTTGCGCCGCCCGTTGGCCGCCGCGCTCACCAGCACGGTGGGACCGTGGTTGAGCAGGCGGTAGGCCTTGGCGAGGTCGACGGGCAGGCGGTGCGAGGCGGACATGGGCGGTGGCGACAGCGAAGAAGCCGCCGACGATAGCCCGTCGCCTTCGCCCGTGCCCGCGTGGGGGCGCTTCAGGCGGTCGCCGGCGGTGCGATGCGCGGCCGACTCGGTGCGACGCCGGTGAAGGCGAAGTCCACCTCCGGCGCCAGCCCGCTGACGATGCGCGCGATCGACTTGCCCGAGCCGCAGGCGTGCGTCCACCCCAGCGTGCCGTGGCCGGTGTTCAGGAACAGGTTGGGCAGCTTCGAGCGGCCGATGATCGGCACGTTGCTCGGCGTGGCCGGACGCAGGCCGGTCCAGAACTGGGCCTGCTCGGTGTCGCCGGCGCCGGGGAAGAGCTGCTCCACGCGGCGCACGATGGCTTCGCAGCGCACGCGGTTGAGGTCGCGGTCGTAGCCGTTGAGCTCGGCCGTGCCGGCGATGCGCAGCCGGTCGCCGTTCGGGCCCGTGAGGCGCGAGAACACGAGCTTGTACTCGTCGTCGGTGAGCGAGACCTGGTGCGCCTTCGACGCATCCTTGACCGGCAGCGTCACCGAATAGCCCTTGGCCGGGTAGATCGGCAGGCGGATGCCCAGCGGCGCCGCCAGCAGCGGGCTGAACGAGCCCATCGCGAGCACGTAGGCCTCGCCGCGGATGCGCTGGAAGCGGCCTTCGCCGTCGGTGGCCTCCACGTGGTCGATCCGCCCGCCGGTTTCGCGCAGCGCGGTCACCGTGTGGCTCATGAGGAACTGCACGCCGGCCGCGCGCGCGAGTTCGACCAGTTCGCGCGCGAAGCGGTTGGCGTCGCCCGACTCGTCCTCGGCGGTGTAGGTGGCGCCGGCCAGCTGCGGGCGGATATGGGCCAGCGCGGGCTCGAGTGCCACCGCCTGGTCGGCCGAGATCACCTGCCGCTCGCAGCCGAGCTGGCGCATCTGCTCGGCCGGCGCCAGGGCGGCGTCGAACTCCTTGGGCGTGGTGTAGAAGTGCAGGATGCCCTGCGTGCGCTGGTCGTAGGACAGGCCGGTGTCGCGGCGCAACTGCTGCAGCGTGTCGCGGCTGTAGGTGCCCAGGCGCACGATCTGCTCGATGTTGTGGCGCGTGCGCGCCGGCGTGCATTCGCGCAGGAACTGAAGGCCCCAGAGCCACTGGCGCATGTCGGCGCGCAGGCGGAACAGCAGCGGCGCGTCTTCCTTGCCGAGCCATTGGAGCAGCTTCAGCGGCGCGCTCGGGTTGGCCCAGGGCTCGGCATGGCTGACCGAGATCTGGCCCCCGTTGGCGAAGCTGGTTTCGGCCGCCGGGCTGGCCTGGCGGTCGATCACGGTGACTTCGTGGCCGAGTTGCTGGAGGTAGTAGGCGGAACTCACGCCGAGCAGGCCGGCACCGATGACGATCACGCGCATGGAAATACCCTTTCGAGGTTGCAGCGCTCGAACGGCAGGTGTGTGTTGCGTGGAACGAAGCAACCACGGGACATGCCGTCCGAAGTTGCCGCTCCCCCTGTCCTCGGTACCTGAGAGATTCACCCGCTGCGCCCGCAGCGGACTTGCTCCTTCGGTGCATCACATGACGTGATGGCTCTCCAGACGGCTTTGACAGTGTGTGCAGTACAGGCCCTTGGCGATGGATTCGATTCGCATCGCGCGCGGCCGACCTGAGCGTTTATGGGAGTTTGCGCCTTCGGTGGAGCGGCTCGCGCCGCCCGCTCTCCTGCACGGGGCGGATTGTAGGCGCTGGTCGCGCGCCTGCCTAGGCCCGCGTGAAGGCGAACGCCACTTCCGGCCGCAGGCCGCTGACGATGCGCGCGATCGACTTGCCCGCGCCGCAGGCGTTCACCCAGCCGAGCGCGCCGGGCGCGGTGTTGAGAAACAGGTTGGGCAGGCGGGTGCGGCCGATCAGCGGCAGCCCGTGCGTGCCGATCGCCAGCAGCGTGGAACGCCGCTGCGGCTGGGAGGCATCGCCGGCATCCGGCAGCAGCCATTGGCCACGGCGCACGATGGCGGCGAACTGCGCTGCGTCGGCGCCGGCCGGCGGCATGGCCTGCGCCGGCACGGTCCGCACCAGGCGCAGCACGTCGCCGTCGGCCGTCTTCTGGCGGGTGACGCGCAACTGGCCCGCATGGTCGCGCAGCGCGATCCGCGGTGCGCGGGCGGCGTCGTGCACGGGCATCGTCACCGCGTACTCGCGCAGCAGCCGCATGGGCAGCCGGATGCCCAGCGTGCGGGCGTGGGCCAGGCTGTCCGGGCCGAGTGCCATCACGTAGGCATGCGCGCGCAGGGCCTCGCGCCCGCCCTGGGCGTCGCGCAACTCCACGTGATGGAGGCGGCCGCCGTCCTCGTGCAGCGCCGCCACCGTGCGGTTCATCAGGAAGCGCACGCCCGCCGCGCGGCACAGGAACACCAGCTCGGCCGCGATGGCATGGCCCACGTCCCCGGGCGTGTCGTCGGCGGCGAGGACCGCCCCGTGCAGGTGGCGGTGCATCGCCTGCAGCGCCGGCTCGAGGTGAATGGCCTCGTCGGCGCACAGCAGCAGGGGCGCGTCCCCGTCGACTGCCGCGCGGCGCACCCTGCGCGCCGCGCGGGCGAAGGCCTCGCGATCGGTGTGCAGGTGCAGCAGCCGGGGCGCAGCCACGGCCGAGGCAATGCCGGACTCGCCATGCAGGGCGTGGACGGTGGCGCGGCTGTAGGCGCTCAGCCGCGCCCAGTGCTCGCCCGCATCGGGTTGCGGCGCCACTGCCCGCTTCAGCCGCTGCCATGGGGCATCCAGGCAGTGCCGCAGAACGCGCAGACCGGCGTGGGGCGGGCTGGGCAGGGCGATGCCGGCCGTTCCGGCGTCGGCCGTGCCGCAACGCGCCTTGGCCACTGGCGTGGCATGCCGGTCGATCACCGTGACCTCGTGGCCGAGCTGCTGAAGATAGTAGGCCGAGGTCACGCCGAGCAGGCCGGCGCCCAGGACGATCACACGCATGTCCGATTCCTTGTGGGAACGTACGAACACCGGGGGCGAGCCGCGCGCGATGGGCGCGGCCGGGCCGGGTTCGAATCGATGTGCCGCTCCCTCTGTCCCTGTGACCTGCGAGATTCGCGCGGGCAGCAACTGCCGCGCTTGCTCCTTCGGTGCGTCAGCGCGTGCGACGACTCTCCAGACGGCGTTTCAAAATGGGGTGCAGTACCGGACCTCAGCGTTCATGGGAGTTTGCGCCTTCGGTGGGGCGCCGCGCGCCCACTCTCCTGCGGGGGGTGATTTTACGATAGTTGACAATCAGGCAAGGGTAAACCCTTGTAACTGCGCCAGAAGATCACCCGTTCGCTGCCGCGCCCGGCAAGACCTTGACGTTCGGCCCCTGCGAGCGCCGCAGGCGGGTGAACAGCTCGAATTCCCAGTTGCGCATGCCCAGCAGCAGTGTGTAGCCCTCGCGGTCGTTCGGCGACAGCTTCTGGTCGGCCTGGTGCTGCTGGGCGAAATCCTGGGCGACGCGCTGCAGGCGCTCCAGAAAGGCCGGCGCGAGCGCGCGGCTGATCGAGCCGTGCACCAGCAGCAGCCCCTCGGCCGGGCCGTCGAAGCCGCCGCGGTAGTAGTCGAGCACCACGTTCTCGCGGAAGAAGTCCATCACCGGCCCGTTCGGCCGCCAGCGGAAGGTCTTGGCCAGCTTGAGCCGGTAGCGGTTGAGCGGGCGCAGCTCGATGATGCCGATGCGGTCGAGCTGTACCAGGTAGCTGATGCACTCGGCCTCGGTGATCCGGTAGGCGGCCACGATCTGTTCCAGCGTCCACTGGCTCAGCACGCTGATGGCCACCAGCAGCATCTTCTTGTCCCTGACCACGGCTTTTTCCTGCTCGAGCGAGAGCTCCTTGAGCAGCGGCTGGGCGTCGGCCACGCGGCGCGCGAGCTCGGCGAAGTCGATCTTCAGCGCGCGGCAGATGGCGTCGATGCGCGACAGCGGCATGTCGCCCTTGGCCAGCATGCGCTTGACGCTGGACTCGGCCATGTCGAGCGCCTGCGCCAGGTCGGCGTAGGTCATGCGGGCGCTCTTGAGTTCGTTCTTGAGGGCCTGGACCAGATCGAGGGTGGTGCTCATGGGGGCAAAGGGTATCCCATTTCGATACTCGAAGTCGTGAAAAAGTGCGCCGTATCGATTTTCGATGCTCTGGCGTGGGTTGACGGCCTACATTCCGCCGCACTGCTTTCACAGGAGCCGCCCATGCCTTCCGAGACCCTGACCCGCCGCGAACGCGTGCTGATCGCCACCTTCGCCTTCCTGTTCCTGACTGCGCTGGTTGCGCCGGCCCTGCCCGCGAACGCGATGGAGATCCTGCCCTTCGCCGACGTCCGCCCCTGGCACGGCCTGCCGCACGCGATGGACGTGCTGAGCAACCTGCCCTTCGCCGTCTTCGGGGCCTGGGGCCTGTTGTGGCTGCACCGCTTCGACCGGCTGCACGAGTCGGTCGACGCCGAATCGCTGGTCCCGCTGGCCGAGCCGCCCGGCAACACGCTCGACTGCGCCTGGCTGTTCTTCACCGGGCTGATCGTCACGGCCGTGGGCTCGGCCTTCTACCACCTGCAGCCCGACGCGCTGCGGCTGTCGGCGGACCGGGCCGGCATGACCGTCGCATTCGCCGGGCTGGTCGGCATCGCGGTGTGCGACCGGGTGAGCCAGCGCGCCGGCTGGGCGGCGGCCTGGTGCGTCCTGGGCGGGGGCCTGCTGGCGGTGGCGGTGAGCCACGAGACGGGCAACGTGCTGCCCTGGGGGCTGGTGCAGTTCGGCGGCATGGCCCTGGTGCTGGCCCTGAGCCTGGTGCGGCCGGTGGACGGCGCCATCGGCGTGCGGCTGGGCTGGGTCATCGCGCTCTACGCACTGGCCAAGGGCGCCGAGCTGGCGGACCTGGCGCTGTACGAAGCCACCGGCCGCTTCATCTCCGGCCACAGCCTCAAGCATCTCGTGGCGGCCATGGCGGCGCTGCCGGTGATGGCCGCGTTGCGGGCCATGGGCCGGCAGACGCTGCGGCACAATCTCGACGCTGCCGCAGCGACGGCTTGAGAGGGACACCTGCCATGACAACAACACCCGCCGCTGCCACCCCCGGCGCGAACGCGCACGCCAACCAGTTCGCCCTGCTCGGCCAGCGCCGTTTCGCGCCCTTCTTCTGGACCCAGTTCGCGGGCGCGGCGAACGACAACCTGTTCAAGTTCGCCTTCACCGTGATGGTGACCTATCAGCTCCAGCTCGCCTGGATGCCGCCGGCGATGGCGGGGCTGGCGATCGGCGCGCTGTTCATCCTGCCCTTCCTGCTGTTCTCCGCCACCGCGGGGCAGCTCACCGACAAGTTCGACAAGACGCGGATGATCCGTTTCGTCAAGACGCTGGAGATCCTGATCATGGCGGTGGCGGCCTGGGGCTTCCTGCGTGCCGACGCGGTGCTGCTGCTGGCCTGCGTGTTCCTCATGGGGCTGCATTCCACGCTGTTCGGCCCGGTCAAGTTCGCCTACCTGCCGCAGGTGCTGGACGCGCGCGAGCTCACCGGCGGCAACGGCATGGTCGAGATGGGCACCTTCGTCGCCATCCTGCTGGGCCAGGTGGCCGGCGGCCTGCTGGTGGCGATGCCGCAGGTCGGGCATGCCAGCGTCGCCGTCGCCTGCCTGCTGCTGGCCGTCGTGGGGCGCGCGACCGCGCAGGCCATTCCCCCGGCGCCGGCCACCGACCCGGGCCTGGCGATCAACTGGAACCCCCTCAGCGAGACCTGGCGCAACCTCAGGCTCGCGCACCGCCAGATCGTCGTCTTCCGCTCGCTGCTGGGCATCTCGTGGATGTGGTTCTTCGGCGCCGTGTTCCTGTCGCAGTTCCCCAGCTTCGCCAAGGAGGTGCTGCACGGCAACGAGCAGGTGGCCTCGCTGCTGCTGGTGGTGTTCTCGGTGGGCATCGGCATCGGCTCGCTGCTGTGCGAGTCGCTGTCGCGCCGGCAGGTCGAGATCGGCCTGGTGCCGCTGGGCGCGATCGGCATGAGCGTGTTCGCGATCGACCTGTACTTCGCCTCGCGCGCGCTCCCCGCCGGGCCCGAGATGGGCCTGGCGGCCTTCGTCGGCCAGGCCGCGCACTGGCGCGTGATGGCCGACCTGGCGCTGCTGTCGCTGTTCGCCGGCCTGTACAGCGTGCCGATGTACGCGCTGATCCAATTGCGCAGCCAGCCCACCCACCGCGCGCGCATCATCGCGGCCAACAACATCCTCAACGCGCTGTTCATGATCGCCAGCGCGGTGATCGCCGGCGCCCTGCTCAAGGCCGGTTTCACCATTCCCCAGATCTTCCTGTTCACCGGCATCGCCAACGCGGTGGTGGCCTTCTACATCTTCCTGCTGGTGCCCGAGTACCTGCTGCGCTTCGTCGCCTGGGTGCTGTCGCGCTTCGTCTACCGCTTCCGCATCGAGGGCGAGGAGCACATCCCTGCCGAGGGGCCGGCGATCCTGGTGTGCAACCACGTGAGCTTCATCGACGCCGTGCTGCTGATGGCCGCCAGTCCGCGCCCGATCCGCTTCATCATGGACCACCGCATCTTCCGCGTGCCGGTGCTGGGCTGGCTGTTCCGGCTCGCCAAGGCGATCCCCGTCGCGCCGCAGAAGGAGGATGCCGCCGTCTACGAGCGCGCCTTCGCCGACGCGGTGGGCGTGCTGCGCGAAGGCGACCTGCTGGCGATCTTCCCCGAAGGCGCGATCACCCGCGACGGCCAGCTGCAGCCCTTCAAGGGCGGCGTGACCCGGATCCTGGAACTCGCGCGCGCCGAAGGCATCGAAGCGCCGGTGATTCCGATGGCACTGACCAATCTCTGGGGCTCCTACTTCAGCCGCGTCGAGGTGCGCGAGGGGCAGAACGTCGCGATGGTGCGACCCTTCCGGCGCGGCTTCTTCAGCCGCGTGGGGCTGCGCGTCGGCAGCGCCGTGCAGGCGCACGAGGCCGCGCCCGACGCCCTGCACCGGCAGGTGAGCGGCCTGCTGGCGGCGAGCTGAAGGGCGGCGCGCACTGACTGCCTGGTACGCCTTCACCTGGCTCGGCGACAGCGGCCTGCTGCTGCCGGCCGCGGCCCTGATCGCGCTGTGGCTGGCGATCGAGCGCCGCACCCACGGCACCGCGCTGCTGTGGTGCCTGCTGTTCGGCGGCGGCGGCGCGCTGGTGCTCGCCTCCAAGCTCGCCTTCATGGGCTGGGGCATCGGCAGCGTGCGGCTGGACTTCACCGGCTTTTCCGGGCACACGGCCATCGCCACCAGCGTCTGGCCGGTGGCACTGTGGCTCGTCGTCTCGCGCTGGGGGCACCGCGCGCGCGTGGCGGCCGCGATCGCCGGCTGGGTGCTGGCGGCGGGCATCGGGCTGTCGCGCCTGGTGATCGACGCGCATTCCGTCTCCGAGGTCCTGGCCGGCTACGTGCTCGGCCTGGCCGTGAGCGGCGGCTTCCTGGCGCTGCAGCACAGTCGGCCGCATCCGCGGCTGCGGGCCACGCTGGTGGCCGCGAGCCTGGCGCTGCCGACGGCCTTCCTGTCGCCCGGCACGCCGGCGCCCACGCACGACGCGTTGCAAGTCATCTCCATGCGGCTGGCGGACATCGAGCGGCCGTTCACCCGCGAGGACCTGCACCGCGGCGTGAGGCCCGCGCGCCGCAATACCTGAATGGTGCCGGAAAGTATCGAATTTCGATGCTGAGAAGCCGGATTTTCTGAACCGGTTCAACAATTCGATCCTCTCGGCGCGCGGTGCTCCCATGATCCGCGCACCTTCACTACGCCGAGAGGCTTCTCATGCAAATCACCCATGCAACCCCCTCCATCCAACGCGACACGCGCGCCTGGCAGATCCAGGTCTGGGTGTCCTTCGGCCTTGCCGTGTTCCTCTGCGCGACGGGGTTGAGCTGGCTGCCGGGGCAGACGCTGGAGCGGGCCTTCATGGTCATGGGCTACGTGTTCTGCCTGTCGGCGGCCTTCGTGCTCGCCAAGTTCGTGCGCGACAACCAGCACGGCAGCGCGGGCGGCGACACACCGATGTGGAAGCTGGTCGTCTGGGGCGGCTTCTTCACCGCGATGGCACTCACCGGCTGGGGCCTGGTGCGCATGGAGATCAACGATGCGTACAAGGCCTTCCTCGGCGTGAGCTGGCTGTTCCTCATCAGCGCGGCCTTCACGTTGGCCAAGACGCTGCGCGACCGCCACGAGGCCGACCTTGCCGAAGCGCGCCTGCAAGGCCGCCGCGAGGCCCGCGCCGAAGCCGCCCCGGCCGAATAAGACCCCGTTTTCCGATCCCTGTCTTCCTTCAGGAGCACTGTCATGATCATCCGCAAATCACTTGCCACCTTCTGCATCGCCGCCTGCACGGCCCTGGCGGGCATGGCCGCCGCACCGCAGGCCCGCGCGCAGAGCGAAGCCTCCGCCGCCCTGTCGCTGCTGCCCGTGGCCTCCGTGGTCGGCGTGGCGTCAATGGCCGGTGCGGCCGCCAGCACCGTGGCGGCGCTTCCGGTGGCGCTGTCGGTCGGCGGTTCGGTGCTGACCGTCAAGGCCGTCGAGGCGTCGGCCGACGGCACCATCTATCTGCTCGAGCGCGCGTCGGACGGCGCGCAGGCCAGCGTCGAGGTGCTGGGGCGCGCGGTGGGCGGTGTGTCGGCCGCCGTCGGCGCCTCCGTGAGCGTCAGCGTGATCGGCAGCGGCGTGCTGCTGCTGGCCGCCGGCGAGGTGCTGGCCTTCATCCCGAATGCGATCGGGCGCGCCTTGCTGCACGACGAGAGGCTGTCATGAAAAAGACGCACACCAACTTCGGTCCGTACGCACAGGAGCACGCGCGCGTGCCGCTGCGCCGCCGCTGGCTGCGCATGCTGCTGGAACTTCTGGCCCTGGGCGCAGCGGTGATGATGGCCGGCCTGTTCCTTTTCCCGCTCAAGGCGCATGCGGGCCGCTCGTGCGACACCCTGCGGCCCACGCCCGAGCTGATCGCGCGCGGCATGCAGCTGGCCGAGCGCACGGCCCGCACGCTCGACGCCAGCGGCGCCCGCGTGGTGGTGCTGGCCCGCGCGGGGCAGGACCTGGGCCGCTACGGCCTGAAGTGGTCGCACGTGGGCATCGCCTACCGCAGCGAGGCCGGTCCCTGGCGCGTGGTGCACAAGCTCAACCAGTGCGGCTCCGCGCAGGCGGCCGTCTACCGGCAGGGCCTGGGACAGTTCTTCCTGGACGACCTGTGGCGCTACGAGGCGGCCTGGGTCGTGCCCTCGCCCGAGGTGCAGCAACGCCTGCTGGCGGCGCTGGGCGAGCCGCCGCCGCGGCTGCTGCGCCTGCACGTGCGCCCCTACAGCCTGGTGAGCTACGCCTGGGGCCGCAAGTACCAGCAGTCGAACCAGTGGGCCATCGAAACCCTGGCCGGCGCGATGGAGCCCGGCACCATCCGCAGCCGCGCGCAGGCGCAGGCCTGGCTGCAGTTCAAGGGCTACGAGCCCACCGTCCTGCGGCTGGGCCCGCTCACCCGCCTGGGCGGGCGCGTCGGATCGGCCAACGTGGCCTTCGACGACCATCCGAACGAGAAGCGCTTCGCCGACCGCATCGAGACCGTGACGGCCGACTCGGTCTTCGCCTGGCTGCAGCGCGCCGGGCTGGGTGGTGCGCCGGTGCAGTTGCGCCTGTGAGCCAGAATCGACACACCGAGGAGGAGTTGGCATGAGCAAATCGCTGCGTCTGTCCGAGAAATGGTTTCGCCGCGGCCTGTGGCTGGTGGCGGTGGCCTTCGCCTGGTTCCTGATCGGCCTGGGCGGCACCGTGGTGGGCGACCTGCCGCAGGTCGAGCGCCCGCTGCGCCTGGAGGACTTCATGGACCCGGCGGCGGCCGATCCGCTGCGCACCGCGGTGCGCGAGGCCACGCAGACCGAGCAGGAGGCCCAGCGCGAACTGGAGCAGGCCGAGCTCAAGGCCCAGGCCGCGGGCCAGGCCAACCGCAATGCGCGCGAGACCTTCTCCAACTGGCTGGCCACACGGCGTGCCACGCAGCAGCCCGACCAGGATGCGGAACTGATCGCGCGCACCCGCTCGCTCGATGCGCTCAAGGCCACCGAGGACGAGGCGCTGCGGCAGGTCAACGCGCAGCGCCAGATCGCGCTGGATGCGCGGCAGGCGCGCGCGCGCGAGCAGCAGCGGCTGTCGGTGCTCGAAGACGAGGCGCGCGACAGGCTCGATGCGCAGGCGCGACGCGTCGAGCTGCGCGTGTTCGGCTACCGGCTCGCGCTCACCTTGCCGCTGCTGGTGGTGGCCGGCTGGCTGTTCGCCAAGAAGCGCAAGAGCACCTACTGGCCTTTCGTGTGGGGCTTCATCTTCTTCGCGCTGTTCGCCTTCTTCGTCGAGCTGGTGCCCTACCTGCCGAGCTACGGCGGCTACGTGCGCTACATCGTCGGCATCGTGCTCACCGCCATCGTGGGGCGCTATGCGATCCTGGGACTGAACCGCTACCTGGCCCGCCAGCGCCTGGCCGAGGCGCAGCCCGACACGGTGCGGCGCAGCGAACTGGACTACGACACCGCCCTGGCGCGCCTGGGCAAGAGTGTGTGTCCGGGCTGCGAGCGGCCGGTGGACCTGAAGAACACCGAGATCGACTTCTGCCCGCACTGCGGCATCGGCCTGTTCGACCGTTGCGCTGCCTGCGAGGCGCGCAAGAGCGCCTTCTCGAAGTTCTGCCATGCCTGCGGCACGGCGGCCAAACCCGCTTCGGCCGGCGGGTCGTGAGCCGGATGGCGCACGGAAGCAGTTAAGGTCGGGGCTCGCCGCATCCGCAGTCGCCGCGTTTCAGCGCGAGAACCATGAAGGAGATTTCGTCGATGGCCTACACCCTGACGCAAGCACGCACCCTGCTCACCAGCGCCGAGCTGGCCCTGTTCGATCACAGCCGGGCCGAGCCGATCAAGGCGTTGACGCAGGCGCAGCTGCGCGCCAAGGTGAGTCGGGCGCGTGCGCTGCGGGACAAATACCGGGACCTGTACCGTCGCCAGACCGTGGCCCTGCGAAGCGCGCCCGCGCGCAAGCGCTCCCCGGTCGGGGTCGACAACCAGCGCACGCAGCGCAAGGCCGAGCTGTTCGGCGAGGTCCTGGGCCGCTTCGAGGCGCGGTTGCAAGTGCTGGCGTCCCAGGCGGCGCGCGCACGACCGGCAAAGGGGGCCGCTGCGACCGGGAAGGCCGCCGCCAGGAAGGTGCCGCTCAAGGCGGCGGTCAAGAAGGCGCTGGGCAAGAAGCCGGCGACCGCCAGGCCGGCATTGGTCCCGGCGCGTTCGTCCAAGGCGCCGGCGGCGAAGTCGCCGACCCGGGCCGCGGCGAAGCGCCCCACCGCTCCGTCGGCGCCGCTGGACATGGTGGCGCAGGCGGAACGCGGCAATCCGTTGAAGCAGCGCCCGATCAACCCGGCCATTCATGCGCACAGCGGGGCCCAGACCCGCCGGGCGCAGGGCAAGCGCGACAGCCGCTGAGATCCGGGTGGGCCGCTACACGCCGCGGCTGCGTTCGGCGGCGAAGCGCTGGCGGAAGGCGGCGAAGCTGCCCGCCTCCAGCGCCTTGCGGATCTCGCGCATCAGGTTCAGGTAGTAGTGCAGGTTGTGCACCGTGGTGAGCATCGGCCCGAGCATCTCGCCGCAGCGGTCCAGGTGGTGCAGGTAGGCGCGCGAGAAGCCCTCGCGCCCGCCTTCGTCCCACGGCACGCCGGAAGCGCCCGCGCAGGCGTGGCAGGTGCAGCTGGGGTCCAGCGGCTGGTGGTCGGTCTTGTGCCGCGCGTTGCGGATCTTCAGGTCGCCGTAGCGCGTGAAGATGGTGCCGTTGCGCGCGTTGCGGGTCGGCATCACGCAGTCGAACATGTCCACGCCCTGCGCCACGCCTTCCACCAGGTCCTCGGGCGTGCCCACGCCCATCAGGTAGCGCGGCTTGTGCGCCGGCAGCCGGTGCGGCGTGTGGGCCATGATGCGCCGCATGTCCTCCTTGGGCTCGCCCACGCTGACGCCGCCGATCGCGTAGCCGGGGAAGTCCAGCTCGACCAGCTGCGCCAGCGATTCCTCGCGCAGGTGCTCGTACATGCCGCCCTGCACGATGCCGAACAGGGCGTTGGGGTTCGACAGGCGCGCGAACTCCGCCTGGCAGCGCTTCGCCCAGCGCAGGCTCAGTTCCATCGAGGCGCGCGCCTCGCGCTCGGTGGTGATGTGGCCGTTGGTGTCGTAGGGCGTGCACTCGTCGAACTGCATGGCGATGTCGCTGTTCAGGAGGGTCTGGATCTGCATCGAGACCTCCGGCGTGAGGAACAGCTTGTCGCCGTTGACCGGCGAGGCGAACCTGACGCCTTCCTCGCTGATCTTGCGCATCGCGCCCAGGCTCCAGACCTGGAAGCCGCCCGAGTCGGTGAGGATGGGCCTGTGCCATTGTTCGAACTGGTGCAGGCCGCCGAAACTGGCCATCACGTCCAGGCCGGGCCGCATCCACAGGTGGAAGGTGTTGCCCAGGATGATCTGCGCGCCCATCTCCTCCAGGGAGCGCGGCATCACGCCCTTGACGGTGCCATAGGTGCCCACGGGCATGAAGATCGGCGTTTGCACCACGCCGTGGTTGAGCGTGAGCGTGCCGCGGCGCGCGTGGCTGACGGGGTCGGTGGCGAGGATGTCGAAGGTGAGCATGGTCAGAGGGCTTGGGATCGGGCGAGCAGCATCGCGTCGCCGTAGCTGAAGAAGCGGTAACGCGCGCGGATCGCGTGGGCGTACAGCGCCATCACGCGGTCATGGCCGGCGAAGGCGCTGACCAGCATCATCAGCGTGCTTTTGGGCAAGTGGAAGTTGGTGACCAGCAGGTCCACGTGCCGGAACGCGAAGCCGGGCGTGATGAAGATGCGCGTGTCGCCACGGGCCTCGCCGCTGGCGGCCCAGGACTCGAGGGTGCGCACGGTGGTGGTGCCCACGGCCACGATGCGCCCGCCGCGCGCGCGGGCCTCGGCGATGGCCTGCTGCGTGGCGGCCGGCACTTCGTAGCGCTCGGCGTGCATGGTGTGCTCGGCGATGTTCTCGGTCTTCACCGGCTGGAAGGTGCCGGCGCCCACGTGCAGCGTCACGCTGGCGCGCTGCACGCCGCGCGCGTCCAGCCGGGCGAGCAGCGCCTCGTCGAAATGCAGCGCGGCGGTGGGCGCGGCCACCGCGCCGGGCACGCGGGCGAACACCGTCTGGTAGCGGCGCGCGTCCTCGGCGGAGTCGGCGTGGGCGATGTAGGGCGGCAGCGGCACGTGGCCGCAGCGCGCCATCAGCGCGTAGGCGTCCTCGCCCGCGTCGCTCGCGAAGGCGAAGCGGAACAGCGCGCCGTCCGCGTCGGGCCAGCGGCCGTGCAGGGTGGCGCGAAAGCCGCCGTCCATGCGCAGCACCGTGCCCGGCGGCGGCTTCTTGCTGACCTTCATGTGCGCGACCACCTCGCCGTCGGCGAGCACGCGCTCGACCAGCAGCTCCAGCCTGCCGCCGGTGGGCTTCTCGCCGTACAGGCGCGCCTTGACCACCTGCGTGTCGTTGAACACCAGCAGGTCGCCGGCGCGCAGCAGGTCGGGCAGGTCGCGGAAGATGCGGTCGGCGGGCGCTGCGCCGGTGCCGTCGAGCAGGCGCGAGGCGCTGCGTTCGGGCGCGGGGTGCTGGGCCACCAGCTCGGGCGGCAGCGCGAAGTCGAAATCGGAGAGGGTGAAGGAGCGCATGCGCTTGAGGGCCGGACGGACCCGTTCCAAGTGAAGGGCAGAATTGTCCCATGACCGCTCCTGCCCCTTCCGCCCCGACCGCCGCGCCCGGCAGCGGCGAGAGCGCGGTGCAGCGGGCGCTGAAGAAGCTGGGCCTGGTGCGCGACATCGACTTCGCGCTGTACCTGCCGCTGCGCTACGAGGACGAGACGCGCATCGTGCGCCTGGCCGACACGCGCGACGGCGAGATGGCGCAGGTCGAGGGCGTGGTGACCGACTGCGAGGTGGTCTTCCGCCCGCGCCGCCAGTTGATCGCGATGCTGGACGACGGCAGCGACACCTGCCAGCTGCGCTTCTTCAACTTCTATCCCTCGCAGCAGAAGCAGCTCGCGCCGGGCAGCCGGGTGCGCGTGCGCGGCGAGGTGCGCGGCGGCTTCGTCGGCCGGCAGATGATGCATCCCGTGGTGAAGGCGGCCGGCACGCCGCTGCCGCTGGCGTTGACGCCGGTGTACGCGACCACCGCCGGGCTGGCCCAGCCGGTGCTGCGCCGCGCGGTGCAGGCCGGGCTGGCGCGTGCCGAACTCGACGAGACCCTGCCCGAGGATCTGCTGCCGGCCCGTGCCTGGCGCCTGCGCGAGGCGCTGGGCTTCCTGCACTACCCGACGCCGGACGTGGCGCTGGCCGCGCTGGAGGACCGCAGCCATCCCGCCTGGCGGCGGCTGAAGGCCGAGGAGCTGCTGGCGCAGCAGCTGTCGCAGCTGCAGGCGCGGCGCACGCGCGCGGCCCAGCGCGCACCGGCGCTGCGGCCTTGCGCGGCGGCGGAGTCGCTGCACGCGCGGCTGCTGCAGGCGCTGCCCTTCGGCCTGACCGGCGCGCAGTCGCGGGTCGATGCCGAGATCACGCAGGACCTGGCGCGCAGCGTGCCCATGCATCGGCTGCTGCAGGGCGACGTGGGGTCCGGCAAGACCGTGGTGGCCGCGCTCGCCGCGGCGCGCTGCATCGACGCCGGCTTCCAGTGCGCGCTGATGGCGCCGACCGAGATCCTGGCCTCGCAGCATTTCGGCAAGCTGGTCGGCTGGCTCGATCCGCTGCTGGCCGACAAGGGCCTGCGCGTGGCCTGGCTCACCGGCAGCCAGAAGAAGAAGGAGCGCGATGCCATGGCGGCCGCCGTGGAGAGCGGGGAGGCCGCGCTGGTGATCGGCACGCACGCCGTGATCTCGGAGAAGCTGCGCTTCAAACGCCTGGCGCTGGCGATCATCGACGAGCAGCACCGCTTCGGCGTCGCGCAGCGGCTGGCCCTGCGCGGCAAGGCGGGCGAGGGGGAGGCCGTCGGGCTGGAGCCCCATCTGCTGATGATGAGCGCCACCCCGATCCCGCGCACCCTGGCGATGAGCTACTACGCCGACCTGGACGTCTCCACGCTCGACGAGCTGCCGCCTGGCCGCACGCCGGTGGTCACGAAGCTGGTGGCCGAACACCGGCGCGACGAGGTGATCGGCCGCATCCAGGCCCAGCTGGCGCAGGGGCGGCAGGTGTACTGGGTCTGCCCGCTGATCGAGGAGAGCGAGGCGGTGGACCTGCGCAATGCCACCGCCACGCGCGACGAGCTGGCCGATGCGCTCGGCGAGCGCGTGTCCGTGGGCCTGCTGCACTCGCGCATGCCGCCGGCCGAGAAGCAGGCGGTGATGGCCGCCTTCACCGGCGGCACGCTGCAGGTGCTGGTGAGCACCACGGTCATCGAGGTGGGCGTGGACGTGCCCAACGCCTCGCTGATGGTGATCGAGCATGCCGAGCGCTTCGGCCTGTCGCAGCTGCACCAGCTGCGCGGCCGCGTCGGGCGTGGCGCGGCGGCCTCGGCCTGCGTGCTGCTGTACGCGACCGGCGACAGCGGCCGCGTCGGCGAGGCGGCGCGTGCGCGCCTGAAGGCGATGGTGGAAACCGGCGACGGCTTCGAGATCGCGCGCCGCGACCTGGAGATCCGCGGCCCGGGCGAGTTCCTCGGCGCGCGCCAGTCCGGCGCGCCGCTGCTGCGCTTCGCCGACCTCGCCACCGACACCCGGCTGCTGGAATGGGCGCGCGACCTGGCGCCGCGCATGCTCGACGCCCATCCCGAACAGGCGCGGCGGCACGTCGACCGCTGGCTGGGCAGCCGGGCGGAGTACCTGCGCGCCTGAGGCCGCGCCGCCCGTCTTTGCCCGCCCCCCGGGACGCGCAGGCCCGGCCTGCGCATAATTGACGCAAGCTATGACCCTGACCGAACTCAAATACATCGTTGCGGTGGCGCGCGAGCGCCATTTCGGCAAGGCGGCCGAGGCCTGCTACGTGTCGCAGCCCACGCTGTCGGTGGCGATCAAGAAGCTCGAGGACGAACTGGAAGTCAAGCTCTTCGAGCGCAGCGCCGGCGAGGTCACCGTGACGCCGCTGGGCGAACAGATCGTGCAGCAGGCCCAGAGCGTGCTGGACCAGGCGGCGAGCATCAAGGAGATCGCCAAGCGCGGCAAGGACCCGCTGGCCGGCCCGCTCAACCTCGGCGTGATCTACACCATCGGCCCCTACCTGCTGCCCGACCTGGTGCGCCAGAACATCGCGCGCACGCCGCAGATGCCGCTGATGCTGCAGGAGAACTTCACCGCCAAGCTGCTGGAGATGCTGCGCGCCGGCGAGATCGACTGCGCCATCATGGCCGAGCCCTTTCCCGACACCGGCCTGGCGATGGCGGCGCTGTATGACGAACCCTTCATGGCCGCGGTGCCGGCGAGCCATCCGCTGGCCGGGCGCGAGTCGGTGAGCTCGGACGAACTCAAGAACGAGACCATGCTGCTGCTGGGCACCGGCCACTGCTTCCGCGACCACGTGCTCGAGGTGTGCCCCGAGTTCGCGCGCTTCTCCAGCAACGCCGAAGGCATCCGCAAGAGCTTCGAGGGCTCGTCGCTGGAGACCATCAAGCACATGGTGGCCGCCGGCATGGGCGTGACGCTGGTGCCGCGCCTGTCGGTGCCGGCCGAGGCGCTCAAGCCACCGCCCAAGGGGCGGGCCAAGGCGCCCGAGCCGATCGTGCGCTACGTGCCGATCCGCGACGGCCGCCACCAGGAGCCGCCGACGCGGCGCGTGGTGCTGGCCTGGCGCCGCAGCTTCACGCGCTACGAGGCCATCGCCGCGCTGCGCAACGCGATCTACGCGTGCGAACTGCCCGGTGTCAAACGTCTTTCCTGAAGTCGCGCCATCGGCCTACGCCGCAGGGGCGGGCCGCGCACGATCGCTGCGATAGAGTGAAGCTGTTGCGAAGCGGTGCGCCGGCTTCTACAGTCGTCGTTCGCGTTGTTCATCCCGAGAAAAGGATTCCCTGCCATGGCCAAGACCCCCAAGACCACCAAGAAGACCAAGTCGATCGCCGCCGCACCCGCGGCCTCTGCGGGCAAGGTGCCCGCCAAGGGCGGCGAACGCGTGGCGCCGGAGTCCGGCAGCCGCAGCGCGCCGCTCATCAACATCGGCATCGAGCGCCAGGACCGCGCCGCCATCGCCGAAGGCCTGTCGCGCGTGCTGGCCGACACCTACACGCTGTACCTCACCACGCACAACTTCCACTGGAACGTGACCGGCCCGCACTTCAACTCGCTGCACGCCATGTTCATGGAACAGTACACCGAGCTGTGGAACTCGACCGACGTGATCGCCGAGCGCATCCGTGCGCTGGGCCACTACGCGCCGGGCTCGTACGCCGAGTTCAGCAAGATCGCCACCGTGCCCGACGTGCCGCAGACCCCGCCGAAGGCGATGGAGATGGTGCGCATCCTGGTCAAGGGCCACGAGACCGTCTCGCGCATCGCGCGCGAGTTCATTCCCGTGGCCGAGGAAGCCGGCGACGACCCCACGGCCGACATGCTGACCGCGCGCTGCACCGTGCACGACCAGACGGCCTGGATGCTGCGCTCGCTGCTCGAGGAGTGAGTTCCGGCGCCCGGTGCTGGCGCAAAATCGGCGCATGTCCGCCTCCACTGTCCCGGCGCCGCGCGGCCGCCTGTCGCTCTACCTGGATCTGATCCGCTGGAACCGGCCCGCCGGCTGGCTGCTGCTGCTGTGGCCCTCCCTGGGCGCGCTGTGGTTCGCGGCCGACGGCTTTCCCGGCTGGCACCTGGTGGTCGTGTTCGTGCTCGGCACGATCCTCATGCGCAGCGCCGGCTGCTGCGTCAACGACGTGGCCGACCGCGACTTCGACCGCCACGTCAAGCGCACCGCCCAGCGGCCGGTGACCAGCGGCGCCGTGCCGGTGCGCGAGGCCCTCGCCGTCGGCGCCGTGCTGGCGCTGGCGGCCTTCGCCCTGGTGCTCACCACCAACCGCGCGACCGTGCTGTGGTCCTTCGCGGCCCTGGCGCTGACGCTGGCCTATCCCTACGCCAAGCGCTTCGTCTCGATCCCGCAGGCGGTGCTGGGCATCGCCTTCAGCTTCGGCATCCCGATGGCCTTCGCCGCGGTGCGCGGCAGCGTGCCCGACTTCGCCTGGTGGCTGCTGCTGGGCAACCTGTTCTGGGTGCTGGCCTACGACACCGAGTACGCCATGGTCGACCGCGACGACGACCTGAAGATCGGCATGAAGACCTCGGCCATCACCTTCGGCCGCTTCGACGTGCTGGCCGTCATGGCCAGCTATGCCGTCTACCTGTGCATCTGGTCGCTGGCCGGCGTCGGCCAGGCGCTGGGCGCAGCCTTCTTCGCCGCCATCGCGCTGGCCGCGCTGCAGGCCGGCTGGCACTGGTGGCTGATCCGCGAGCGCACGCGCGAAGGCTGCTTCAAGGCCTTCCGTCTGAACCACTGGCTGGGCTTCACGGTGTTCGCCGGCATCGTGGCCGGCTACGCCCTGCGCTGAGCGGATTACTTTCCGAACTCGGCCGCCAGTTCGCCCGCACGGCGCTGCGCCGCCAGGATCGCGGTCTTGAAGGCGGCCTTGACCTGCGCCGCCTCGAGCGTGGTGATGGCCGCGTGCGTGGTGCCGCCCTTGGAGGTCACGCGCTCGCGCAGCACCGCCGGCGGCTCGGTCGCGCTCTCGGCCAGGGCCGAGGCGCCGGTGAAGGTGCCCACCGCGAGCCGGTGCGCCTGCTCGGGCGGCAGGCCCATCTCGACGCCGGCCTCGGCCATCGCCTCGATGACGTAGAAGACGTAGGCCGGCCCGGAGCCCGACAGGGCCGTGACCGCGTCCAGCGCCGCCTCGGGGTCCACCCACAGCAACTGGCCGGTGGGGGCGAGCAGCGCCTCGGTCAGGGCGCGGTCGGCCTGCGAAACCGCCGGGCGCGCGAACAGCCCGGTCATGCCGCGCCCGACGAGCGCCGGCGTGTTGGGCATGGTGCGCACGACCCGCTCGCTGCCCAGCCAGCGCGCGATGCTGTCGGATGGGATGCCCGCCGCCACGCTGACGTGCAGCGCGGCGCCGGCGAAGGCGCGCACCGGCGCCGCCGCCTCGGCGAAGGCCTGCGGCTTGACCGCCCAGACCACCACGCCGCAGCGCGCCAGCGCCTCGCTCGCGGCGGGCTGCACCGCCGTCAGGCCGAAGTCCGCCGCCAGCCGCTCGCGCGCGGCATCGAAGGGCTCGACCACCTCGAAGCGGTCGGCGCCCACGCCCTGGCGGCGCAGCCCGCCGATGATGGCGCTGGCCATGTTGCCGCCGCCGATGAAGCCGATCGGCGGGAGGTCGCGAAGGGAAGAGGGGGAGGAAGCGGTCATGGCGGAAGAGGGAGGGTGGGATCGAGCCGGGATTGTCGCGCGTTCCCGATCCTGGTTTGAAAGTGCGCACTCACAAACAAAACGCGGCAGACCTGTCCCGTGTCGCCGGGGCAGGGGTAGTTGACAGCGAAAGGCGGTCCGTGCAACAATCGCGGGCTTCGCTTTCCAAAAGCGGGGTTTTCGCCCACACGGACGTGCATCGAAGTGGTTTCGGTGCACCGACGACGGGCCCAAGACTGACCGAAGGTCTTTCCGTGTCGGAAGGCAAGCGGTACAAGTTGGGAACTAATAGCAATGATCCAGACTGAATCCCGGCTCGAAGTGGCCGACAACACAGGCGCGAAGTCCGTTCTGTGCATCAAGGTGCTCGGCGGCTCCAAGCGCCGCTACGCCGGCGTCGGCGACATCATCAAGGTGAGCGTCAAGGAAGCAGCGCCGCGCGGCCGCGTCAAGAAGGGCGAGATCTACAGCGCCGTCGTGGTGCGCACCGCCAAGGGCATCCGCCGCGGCGACGGCTCGCTCGTGAAATTCGATGGCAACGCCGCCGTGTTGCTCAACGCCAAGCTGGAGCCCATCGGCACCCGCATCTTCGGACCGGTCACGCGCGAACTGCGCACCGAGAAGTTCATGAAGATCGTGTCCCTGGCTCCCGAAGTTCTCTGAAAAGGACGATCACCATGAACAAGATTCGCAAGGGCGACCAGGTCATCGTCATCGCCGGGCGCGACAAGGGCAAGCGCGGCACCGTGACGCAGCGCGCCGACGATTCGCGCCTCCTCATCGAAGGCGTCAACCTCGTCAAGAAGCACACCAAGCCGAACCCGATGAAGGGTACGACCGGCGGCATCGTCGAGAAGGCCATGCCCATCCATCAATCCAACGTGGCGATCTTCAATGCGGCGACCGGCAAGGCCGATCGCGTCGGCATCAAGGTCTCCCAGGGTGCCGACGGCAAGCGCGTGGCCGTTCGCGTCTTCAAGTCCAGCGGCGAAGAAATCAAGGCTGCCTGAGGTACACCATGGCTCGACTGCAACAACACTACCGCGAAAAGATCGCGAAAGAACTGACCGAGAAGTTCGGCTACAAGTCGCCGATGCAGGTGCCGCGCCTGACCAAGATCACGCTCAATATGGGCGTGAGCGAGGCGGTCGCCGACAAGAAGGTCATGGACAACGCCGTGGCCGATCTGACCAAGATCGCCGGCCAGAAGCCCGTCGTCACCAAGGCCCGCAAGGCCATCGCCGGCTTCAAGATCCGCGAAGGCCAGGCCATCGGCTGCATGGTCACCCTGCGCGGCGTGAAGATGTACGAGTTCCTCGACCGCTTCGTGACCGTGGCGCTGCCGCGCGTGCGCGACTTCCGCGGCATCTCCGGCCGTGCCTTCGACGGCCGCGGCAACTACAACATCGGGGTCAAGGAACAGATCATCTTCCCCGAGATCGAGTACGACAAGGTCGACGCCCTGCGCGGCCTGAACATCAGCATCACGACCACGGCCAAGAACGACGAGGAAGCCAAGGCGCTGCTCGCGGGCTTCCGTTTCCCGTTCAAGAACTGAGGTGACCTGTGGCTAAAGTAGCTTTGATCCAGCGCGAGCTCAAGCGCGAGAAACTGGCCGCCAAGTACGCCAAGAAGTACGAGGAACTGAAGGCCGTCGCCAACGATGCCAAGCGCAGCGACGACGAGCGCGCCGTGGCCCGCCTGGCCCTGCAGAAGCTCCCGCGCAACGCCAACCCGACCCGCCAGCGCAACCGCTGCGAAATCACCGGCCGTCCGCGCGGCACGTTCCGCCAGTTCGGCCTGGGGCGCGCCAAGATCCGCGAGCTGGCCTTCAGTGGCGACATCCCCGGTGTCACCAAGGCCAGCTGGTAAGTCCGGCAGGAGAGAACAACATGAGCATGAGTGATCCCATTGCCGATCTGCTGACCCGCATCCGCAACGCGCAGATGGTGGCCAAGCCCACGGTGTCGGTCCCGTCTTCCAAGGTGAAGGTCGCGATCGCCCAGGTGCTGAAGGACGAGGGCTACATCGACGGCTTCCAGGTCAAGACCGAAGCCGGCAAGAGCGAGCTCGAGATCTCGCTGAAGTACTACGCCGGCCGTCCGGTGATCGAACGCATCGAGCGCGTCAGCCGTCCCGGCCTGCGCGTCTACAAGGGCGCCACCGCCATTCCCCAGGTGCAGAACGGCCTGGGCGTGGCGATCGTCACCACTCCCAAGGGCGTGATGACCGACCGCAAGGCGCGCGCCACCGGCGTGGGCGGCGAAGTGCTGTGCTACGTCGCCTAACCGAGACATCGAGGAGAAACTGAAATGTCCCGAGTCGCAAAAATGCCGGTCGCCATCCCGCAGGGCGTGGATGTGTCGATCAAGGACGACCAGATCAGCGTCAAGGGTTCCGGCGGCACGCTGTCGATCCCGAGCAACGCGCTGGTCAAGATCGTCAGCAATGACGGCAAGCTGAGCTTCGCGCCCGCCAACGAATCGCGTGAAGCCAACGCGATGAGCGGCACCGTGCGCCAGCTCGTCAACAACATGGTCGTCGGCGTCAGCCAGGGCTTCGAGAAGAAGCTCTCGCTGGTGGGCGTCGGCTACAAGGCGCAAGCCCAGGGCGCGAAGCTGAACCTGTCGGTCGGCTACTCGCACCCGGTGAACAAGGACATGCCGGCGGGCATCACGGTGACCACCCCGACGCCGACGGAAGTCGTCGTCAAGGGTGCCGACCGCCAGCGCGTCGGCCAGGTGGCCGCGGAGATCCGAGCGATTCGTCCGCCCGAGCCCTACAAGGGCAAGGGCATCCGCTATGCGGACGAGAAGATCGTGATCAAAGAGACCAAGAAGAAGTAAGGGGCAGCGATGATGTTGACCAAGAAAGAACAGCGCCTGCGCCGCTCGCGCCAGACCCGCATCCGCATCGCGACGCAGGGGGTGGCCCGCCTGACGGTGAACCGCACCAACCTGCACATCTACGCCACCGTCATCTCCGGCGACGGCGCCAAGGTGATCGCCACCGCCTCGACGGCCGAAGCCGAAGTGCGCTCCTCGCTGGGCGCCGCGGGCAAGGGCGGCAACGCCGCCGCCGCGCAGATCATCGGCAAGCGCATCGCCGAGAGGGCGAAGGCCGCCGGTGTCGAGAAGGTGGCCTTCGACCGCGCGGGCTTCGCCTACCACGGCCGCGTCAAGGCGCTGGCCGATGCGGCCCGCGAAGCCGGCCTGCAGTTCTAAGCGCAAGCGCCCCAGTTCAGGAATTCAAGATGGCAAAGATTCAGGCAAGAACGCAGAGCGAAGGTCCCGAGGACGGTCTGCGCGAGAAGATGATCGCGATCAACCGCGTCACCAAGGTGGTGAAGGGTGGTCGTATCCTGGGCTTCGCGGCGCTCACCGTGGTGGGCGACGGCGACGGCCGCGTCGGCATGGGCAAGGGCAAGTCCAAGGAAGTGCCCGCCGCCGTGCAGAAGGCGATGGAAGAAGCCCGCCGCAACCTCATGAAGGTGTCGATCAAGAACGGCACGCTGCACCACCAGGTCACCGGCCACCATGGCGCGGCCTCCGTGGTCATGATCCCGGCGCCCAAGGGGACCGGCATCATCGCCGGCGGCCCGATGCGCGCCGTGTTCGAGGTGATGGGCATCACCGACATCGTGGCCAAGAGCCACGGTTCGTCGAACCCCTACAACATGGTCCGTGCCACCCTGGACGGCCTGAAGAATTCGACGACGGCGTCGGAAGTCGCCGCCAAGCGCGGCCTGACCGTCGAAGAACTCTTCACAGCGTGATCGGAGTGTCCGAAATGACGACGCAACAAACAACTGTCAAGGTGCAACTGGTGCGCAGCCCGATCGGCACCAAGCAATCGCACCGCGCCACCGTGCGTGGCCTCGGCCTGCGCAAGCTCAACAGCGTGAGCGAGCTGCAGGACACGCCCGCCGTGCGCGGCATGATCGACAAGATCGCCTATCTGGTGAAGGTGCTCTGACATGGAACTCAATGGCATCAAGCCCGCAGCGGGCGCCAAGCACGCCAAGCGCCGCGTCGGCCGAGGCATCGGCTCCGGCCTGGGCAAGACCGCGGGCCGCGGCCACAAGGGCCAGAAGTCGCGTGCAGGCGGCTTCCACAAGGTCGGTTTCGAAGGCGGCCAGATGCCGCTGCAGCGCCGCCTGCCCAAGCGTGGCTTCAAGTCGCAGACGCTGAAGTTCAACGCCGAGGTCACGCTGACCGCGCTCGACAAGCTCGGCCTGGCCGAGGTGAACGTGCTCGCGCTCAAGCAGGCCGGCCTCGTGGGCCAGCTCGCGAAGGTGGTCAAGGTGATCAAGTCGGGTGAACTGACCCGTGCTGTCAAGCTCAACGGCATCGGCGCGACCGCCGGCGCCAAGGCCGCGATCGAAGCGGCCGGCGGCAGCGTGGCCTGAATCCGACCGGACTGAAAGGCAGTAGTGGCAACGAACGCGGCAACGCTCGCAAAGTCAGGCAAGTTCGGCGACCTGCGTCGCCGGCTCGTCTTTCTGCTGCTCGCCCTCGTGGTCTACCGCATCGGCGCGCACATCCCCGTGCCGGGCATCAACCCGGACCAGCTCGCGCAGCTCTTCCAGGGGCAGCAGGGCGGCATCCTGAGCCTGTTCAATATGTTCTCGGGCGGGGCGCTGTCGCGCTTCACCGTGTTCGCGCTGGGCATCATGCCGTACATCTCCGCGTCGATCATCATGCAGTTGATGACCTACGTGGTGCCGACCTTCGAGCAACTGAAGAAGGAAGGCGAGGCAGGGCGCCGCAAGATCACGCAGTACACCCGATACGGCACGCTCGGGCTGGCCATGTTCCAGTCCTTCAGCATTGCGGTGGCGCTGGAGGCGTCGGCCGGCCTGGTGGTGTCGCCGGGCTTCGGCTTCCGCTTCACGGCGATGGTCAGCCTGACGGCCGGCTCGATGTTCCTGATGTGGCTGGGCGAGCAGATCACCGAGCGCGGCCTGGGCAACGGCATCTCGATCCTGATCTTCGCCGGCATCGCCGCGGGCCTGCCCTCGGCGGTCGGCGGGCTGCTGGAGCTGGTGCGTACCGGTGCCATGAACGTGATCATCGCGCTGTTCATCGTGACCGTGGTCGTGCTGGTGACCTACTTCGTCGTCTTCGTCGAACGTGGGCAGCGCAAGATCCTCGTGAACTATGCGCGCCGGCAGGTGGGCAACAAGGTCTACGGGGGCCAGGCGTCGCACCTGCCGCTCAAGCTGAACATGGCCGGGGTGATCCCGCCGATCTTCGCGTCGTCGATCATCCTGCTGCCGGCCACCGTGGTGGGCTGGTTCAGCACGGGCGACAGCATGCGCTGGATCCGCGACATCGCCGGCGCGCTCACGCCGGGCCAGCCGATCTACGTGCTGCTGTATGCGGCCGCGATCATCTTCTTCTGCTTCTTCTACACGGCGCTGGTGTTCAACAGCCGCGAAACCGCCGACAACCTGAAGAAGAGCGGTGCGTTCATCCCGGGCATCCGTCCTGGCGACCAGACCGCACGCTACATCGACAAGATCCTGGTGCGTCTGACGCTGGCCGGTGCGATCTACATCACGTTCGTCTGCCTGCTGCCGGAGTTCCTGATCCTGAGATACAACGTTCCGTTCTACTTCGGTGGCACGTCCCTGCTGATCATCGTGGTCGTCACGATGGACTTCATGGCCCAGGTGCAGAACTACATGATGTCCCAGCAGTACGAATCGCTGCTCAAGAAAGCCAATTTCAAGACTTCGCCAGGCAGTTGAGAGATGTCGAAGGACGATGTCATCCAGATGCAGGGCGAGGTGGTCGAAAACCTGCCCAACGCGACCTTCCGCGTGAAGCTTGAAAACGGTCATGTGGTGCTGGGCCACATCTCGGGAAAGATGCGGATGCACTACATCCGGATCCTGCCGGGAGACAAGGTGACTGTTGAATTGACGCCCTACGATTTGAGCCGGGCGCGTATCGTGTTCAGGGCCAAGTAGGGCCGAGAGTTTTAGGAGAAACAAAATGAGAGTTTCGGCTTCGGTCAAGACCATCTGCCGCAATTGCAAGATCATCCGCCGCAAGGGTGTGGTGCGCGTGATCTGTACCGACCCGCGCCACAAGCAGCGCCAGGGTTGATTCGAGAGAGTTCAAGAGGACGCACATGGCACGTATCGCTGGCATCAACATTCCGCCGCACAAGCACGCCGAGATCGGTCTGACGGCCATCTTCGGCATCGGTCGCACGCGCGCTCGCAAGATCTGCGAAGCCTGCGGCATCGACTACGCGAAGAAGATCAAGGACCTGACGGACGCCGATCTCGAGAAGATCCGCGACCAGATCGCCCAGTTCACGATCGAAGGCGACCTGCGTCGCGAGACGACGATGAACATCAAGCGCCTGATGGACATCGGCTGCTACCGCGGCTTCCGTCATCGCCGCGGGCTGCCGATGCGCGGCCAGCGCACGCGCACCAACGCCCGCACCCGCAAGGGTCCGCGCCGCGCTGCGCAGGCCCTGAAGAAATAAGGATAGAACAGCATGGCTAAAGCTCCTGCCAACAACGCCGCACAGCGCGTTCGCAAGAAGGTCCGCAAGAACGTCGCGGACGGCATCGCGCACGTGCACGCGTCGTTCAACAACACCATCATCACCATCACCGACCGGCAGGGCAACGCACTGTCGTGGGCGTCGTCCGGCGGCCAGGGCTTCAAGGGCTCGCGCAAGTCGACCCCCTTCGCGGCCCAGGTGGCCTCGGAAGTGGCCGGCCGCGCCGCGGTCGAGCAAGGGATCAAGAACCTCGACGTCGAGATCAAGGGCCCCGGCCCGGGTCGCGAATCGTCGGTGCGTGCGCTGGCGGCGCTGGGCATCCGGATCAATTCGATCTCCGATGTGACGCCCGTCCCGCACAACGGCTGCCGTCCCCAGAAGCGTCGCCGCATCTGAGCGCAGCCTGTACCGGCGCAGCCGTTGCGAAGCGGCTGCGCGTTTTTGCTTTTTCGTGAAGCCCACCGCCGCCGGCGCCTCGCCGACGGCTCCCGCAGGCAACTGCGGCAGATGACACCAAGGAAGATCAAGTGGCACGCTACCTCGGCCCCAAGGCCAAACTCTCCCGCCGCGAAGGCACCGACCTGTTCCTCAAGAGCGCCCGCCGCTCGATCCAGGACAAGGCCAAGTTCGACTCCAAGCCCGGCCAGCACGGCCGCACCTCGGGTCAGCGCACGTCCGACTTCGGCCTGCAACTGCGCGAGAAGCAGAAGGTCAAGCGCATGTACGGCGTGCTCGAGAAGCAGTTCCGCCGCTACTTCGAGGAAGCCGACCGCCGCCGCGGCAACACCGGCGCGAACCTGCTGTTCCTGCTCGAATCGCGCCTGGACAACGTGGTCTACCGCATGGGCTTCGGCTCCACCCGCGCCGAAGCGCGCCAACTGGTGGCGCACAAGGCCATCACGGTGAACGGCCAGCCGGTCAACATCCCGTCGTACCTGGTCAAGACCGGCGACGTCGTCGCCGTGCGCGACAAGTCGAAGAAGCAGAACCGCATCGTCGAGGCGCTGCAGCTCGCCCAGCAGGTCGGCATTCCGGCCTGGGTCGAAGTCAATGCCGACAAGGCCGAAGGCACGTTCAAGAAGGTGCCGGACCGCGACGAGTTCGGCGCCGACATCAACGAATCGCTGATCGTGGAGCTTTACTCCAGGTAAGACGATAACGAGGCTGCTGCGCAGCCTCGCCCTTGAGATTTTGTACCCGCGGGGAGGCGTCCCCGTCGGGCGCTTCACCAGCCTTACCGGTGTAACGAGCCGGGGGTATTGAGAGGAAGTCCGCATGCAAACAACCCTGCTGAAACCCAAGACCATCCAGGTCGAGCAACTGGCCGCCAACAAGGCCAAGGTCACGCTCGAGCCCTTCGAGCGCGGCTACGGCCACACGCTCGGCAACGCGCTGCGCCGCGTGCTGCTGTCCTCGATGGTCGGCTACGCAGCGACCGAAGTCACCATCGCCGGCGTGCTGCACGAGTACTCGTCGATCGACGGCGTGCAGGAAGACGTCGTCAACATCCTGCTGAACCTCAAGGGCGTGGTGTTCAAGCTCCACAACCGCGACGAGGTCACGCTGTCGCTGCGCAAGGACGGCGAGGGCCCGGTCACGGCCGCCGACATCCAGACGCCGCACGACGTCGAGATCATCAACCCCGAGCACGTCATCGCCCACCTGTCGCAAGGCGGCAAGCTGGACATGCAGATCAAGGTCGAGAAGGGCCGCGGCTACGTGCCCGGCACGATGCGCCGCTATGCGGACGAGCCGACCAAGTCGATCGGCCGCATCGTCCTGGACGCCTCGTTCTCGCCCGTCAAGCGCGTGAGCTACACGGTGGAAAGCGCCCGCGTCGAGCAGCGCACCGACCTGGACAAGCTGCTGGTGGAGATCGAGACCAACGGTGCCATCTCCGCCGAAGACGCGGTGCGCGCCTCGGCCAAGATCCTGGTCGAGCAGCTGGCCGTGTTCGCGCAGCTCGAGGGCGGCGAACTGGCCGCGTTCGACGCGCCCGCGCCGCGCAGCGCCCAGCAATTCGATCCGATCCTGCTGCGCCCCGTCGACGAGCTCGAACTCACGGTGCGCTCGGCCAACTGCCTGAAGGCCGAGAACATCTACTACATCGGTGACCTGATCCAGCGCACCGAGAACGAGCTGCTCAAGACCCCGAACCTGGGACGCAAGTCGCTCAACGAGATCAAGGAAGTGCTCGCCTCGCGTGGCCTCACGCTGGGCATGAAGCTCGAAAGCTGGCCGCCGGCCGGCCTGGATAAACGTTAACAGGATACAAGCCCGCCTCTGGCGGTCTTGAACTTCTGTTTTGGTGAACATGCAGTACCTGATACGGCTGCATGCATGAACAAGGAAAGGAAATCACCATGCGCCACGGACTCGGACTCCGCAAACTCAACCGCACCAGCTCGCACCGCCTGGCGATGCTGCGCAACATGATGAATTCGCTCATCGAGCACGAGGTCATCAAGACCACCGTGCCGAAGGCGAAGGAACTGCGCCGCGTCGTCGAGCCGATGATCACGCTGGCCAAGAAGCCCACGGTCGCCAACAAGCGCCTGGCCTTCGACCGCCTGCGCAGCCGCGACAGCGTCGTGAAGCTGTTCAACGAGCTCGGCCCGCGCTACCAGACCCGTCCCGGCGGCTACACGCGCATCCTGAAGATGGGCTTTCGCGTCGGCGACAACGCGCCCATGGCGCTGGTCGAACTGGTAGACCGCCCCGAGGTGAGCGAAGACGCACCGGCCGAGCAAGCCGCTGCGGAATAGGCTATAATCTATCTCTTGCCGCGCGATGGAGCAGTCTGGTAGCTCGTTGGGCTCATAACCCAAAGGTCGGAGGTTCAAATCCTCCTCGCGCAACCAACACACGGCAGCGATGCCGGACACGAAACGCCCACGTCATGTGGGCGTTTTGCTTGTGGGGCCCGTTGCTCGAACGGATGCTTCGCGGCGGTTCGGAAACCAGGCCCAATGCCGGTTCGTCCTAGTTCCTTCGCCCTACCCCCAGCCCCCCGTCTAGTCCGTTAGGCGGATTTGCCGCACCCCGCAACGCCCGGAAACTCGATGTTTCCTGGCAACCCTTGCCGTTGACGGAGTGCGGATGAGTTGGCGAACTAAAGTGGTTTGGAGCGAGGGGATGCTTTTGCAGCCCCAGCACCTGCAGCAAAGCGAACGCCACGCCGACCATGCCCGGCATCTGCTGCTGCGCACCACCACGCCTTACGCCTGGGGCTTCGCCGAGCTCGAGCTCGATGCCGCGGCGCTGACGCTGGGCAAGCTCGCGCTGGTGCGCGCGGTGGGCACCTTCGGCGACGGCACGGTGTTCGACATGCCGGCGGTGGACCCGCTGCCCGAGCCGATCGAGATCCCGTCGACCCTGCGCGACGAGGCGATCGTGCTGGCGCTGCCGCTGCGCCGCGCGGGCGCGCGCGAGGCCGACGCCGAGGGTTACGAAGACCTGGTGCGCCACCGCGTGCTCGAGTCCGAGGTGCCCGACTCCAACACCGCGGGCGAGCGCACCGCCACGCTGCAACTCGGCACCCTGCACACGCGCCTGATGCGCGCCGGCGACACCACCGACGCCTGGACCACGCTCAACGTCGCGCGCGTGGTCGAGCGCCGCGTCGACAACCAGGTGCAGCTCGACCGGGGCCTGCTGCCGCCGCTGCTGGACGTGGCGGGCCACGCCGTCATCAAGGGCTGGCTCGACGAGATCCTGGGCCTGCTGCGCCAGCGCGGCGAGGCGCTGGCCGGGCGCATGACGCAGGGCGGCACCGGCGGCGTGGCCGAGATCGCCGACTTCCTGCTGCTGCAGACCGTCAACCGCAACGAGCCGCTGTTCGCGCACCTCGCCCGTTGCGCGACGCTGCACCCGCTGCGCTTCTACGAGATCGCGCTGCAGCTCGCCGGCGACCTCGCCACCTTCCGCGACGCGCGCCGCGCCGCGAAGTTCGGCCCCTACGTGCACGACGACCTGCAGGCCACCTTCCGCCCGCTGATGGACGACCTGCGGCGCAGCCTGTCGATGGTGCTGGAGCAGTCGGCCATCCGCATCGAGCTGCACGACCGCAAGCACGGCGTGCGCGTGGCGCTCATCCCCGACGTCGAGCTGCAGCGCAACGCCACCTTCGTGCTTGCCGTGCAGTCGCACATGCCCGCCGAGGCGCTGCGCGCGCGCTTTCCCACGCAGGTCAAGATCGGCCCGGTCGAGCGCATCCGCGACCTGGTCAACCTGCAGCTGCCCGGCGTCACGCTGGCGCCGCTGCCGGTGGCGCCGCGGCAGATCCCCTTCCATGCCGGCGCCAACTACTTCGAGCTGGACACGCGCAACAGCGAGCTGTGGCGCCAGCTCGAGCAGTCCGGCGGCATGGCGATGCACATCGCGGGCGATTTCCCCGGCCTCGACCTCGCCTTCTGGGCCATCAGATCATGAACACCCCCAGCCTCGCCCACTGCGTGTGGCTCGGACACCCCCTCGAGGGGGCAACCCCGGCGGCCCGGCCAAGCCGGTTCCGCGGGGTTTCCCGAACGGGCTTCGCTGCGCTTGTCGGCGTGCCTCGCGCGGGCCGCTTCGCCAACCTCCTTGCAGGGGGCGCATCATGACCACACCGGACCCCTTTGCCGCCTTCGAGTCGGAGCGCACCGTCATCAAGCCCAAGCCGCGGGCGCCGGCCGGCGGGGGCGGCGCGGCGCCCCCGCTCATGCCCAGCGCCGAGCCGCTGCCGGCCGAGCTCGGCGAGCTGGGGCTGCTCAATCCGCTGGTGTCCGCCGCCGGCCCGCTGCTGGTGCTGATCGGCAAGCTGCGCAACCTGGTGCAGCCGCCCAACGTGCCGGCGCTGCGCGCCTCCACCGCGCAGGCGGTGCAGCAGTTCGATGCCGCGGCGCGGCGCGCGGGCGCGTCCAACGAATCGGTGCTGGCCGCGCGCTACGTGCTGTGCACCGCGCTCGACGAGGCGGTGGCCAACACGCCCTGGGGCGTGCAGGCCGGCTGGAACAAGCAAAGCCTGCTGGTGCAGTTCCACAACGAGACCTGGGGCGGCGAGAAGGTGTTCCAGCTGCTGGCCAAGCTGGCGCAGGACGTGCCCGCGCACCGCCCGCTGCTGGAGCTCATCTACTGCGTACTCGCGCTGGGCTTCGAGGGCCGCTACCGCGTGCTCGACAACGGCCGCGCGCAGCTGGACACCGTGCGCCAGCGCCTGGCCGACCTGATCCGCAAGGACCGCCCACCGGTGGAGGCCGACCTGTCGCCGCACTGGCGCGGCGTGGGCCTGGGCGCGGCGCGGCTGCGCGAATCGCTGCCGCTGTGGGTGTTCGGCGCCGGCTTCCTGCTGCTGCTGGCGCTGGTGTGGTTCGGCCTGCGGCTCACGCTCAACAACCGCTCCGACACCACCTACGCCGCGGTGGCCGGCCTGCGCATGCCGAACGTGCAGATCGCGCCGCCGGCCTTCGTGCCGGCGCCGTCGCCGCGGCTGGCGCGCTTCCTCGAGCCCGAGATCAAGCAGGGCCTGGTCACCGTCACCGACGAGGCCGACCGCAGCACCGTGCGCCTGCGCGGCGACAGCTTCTTCGGCTCCGGCAGCGCCGATCCCATGGCATCGTCGCTGCCTGTGCTGCGCCGCATCGGCCTGGCGCTGGGCGAGGTCAAGGGCGAGGTGTTGATCACCGGCCACTCCGACAGCCAGCCGATTCGCTCGATGCGTTATCCCTCCAACTGGCACCTGTCGGCCGCGCGCGCCGATGCGGTGCGCGGCGCGCTGGCCAACCACGTCGAGCCTGCGCGCATGCGCGCCGACGGCAAGGCCGACGCCGAGCCGGTCGCGCCCAACGACACGCCCGCCAACCGGGCGCGCAACCGGCGCGTGGAGATCGTGCTGCTCAGCCCGCCGGACCGCGTGGCGGGTGCGGAGGAGCCGCGATGATCAAGAAGCTCTTCAGGCTGGTGTTCCATCCCGTGCAGCTCACCGTGACGGCGCTGCTGGTGCTGGCGCTGCTGATCTGGTGGGTCGGTCCGCTGGTCGCGATCGGCGCCTGGGCGCCGCTGGAAAGCGAACTCGTGCGCGCCGCGGTCATCGGCGTCATCGTGCTGCTGGTGCTGCTGCGCTGGGCCATCCGGCGCTGGCGCGCGCGCAGCGCCAGCCGGCGCCTGACCGACGGGCTGATGCAGGCGCCCGCGGCCAAGCCCGCGGCGGCGGCGCCGGAGAACGCCGAGCAGAAGATCCTGGACGAGCGCTTCACCGAGGCGGTGGCCACGCTCAAGAAGATGCGCCTGCACGCCGCCGGCAAGAAGCCCGGCTGGCGCGACTGGCTGTCGCTGTCGGGCGGCAGCTACCTGTACGACCTGCCGTGGTACGTGTTCATCGGCGCGCCCGGCGCGGGCAAGACCACGGCGCTGGTCAACTCGGGCCTGAGCTTCCCGCTGGCCGAGAAGTTCGGCCCCGGCGCGATCCGCGGCGTGGGCGGCACGCGCAACTGCGACTGGTGGTTCACCGACGAGGCGGTGCTGATCGACACCGCCGGGCGCTACACCACGCAGGACAGCCACCAGAGCGAGGACAAGAGCGCGTGGGACGGCTTCCTCTCGCTGCTCAAGAAGTCGCGCCCGCGCCGCCCGCTCAACGGCGTGTTCCTCACCGTCAGCGTGGGCGACCTGCTCAGCCAGGGCCTGGAGGCGCGCAGCGCGCTCGCCGCCTCGATCCGCGCGCGCCTGCTGGAGCTCGACAGCCGCCTGGCCACGCGCCTGCCGGTGTACGTGCTGGTGACCAAGAGCGACCTGCTGTACGGCTTCACCGACTACTTCGCCGACCTGGGCAAGGAGCAGCGCGCGCAGGTCTTCGGCTTCACGCTGCCGCCGAAGGAAGGCGGCGATCCGGCCGCGCAGGGCCTGGGCGCGTCCTTCCAGCGCGAGTTCGGCCTGCTGCACGAGCGCATCAACGGCGGGCTCATCGACCGCATGCAGCAGGAGACCGACGGCACGCGGCGCGCGGCGATCTTCGGCTTCCCGGCGCAGTTCGCCTCCATCGGGCCGCTGCTGCAGGACCTGCTCGACCAGGTGTTCACCGGCTCGAAGTTCGCGCAGCCGCCGTGGGTGCGCGGCGTGTACTTCACCAGCGGCACGCAGGAAGGCAGCCCGATCGACCGCGTGATGGGCAGCCTGGCGCGCAGCTTCGGGCTGGAGCGCGCCATCCTCGCGCCGCAGAAGAGCAGCGGGCGCAGCTACTTCCTCACCGCGCTGCTGCGCGACGTGGTGTTTCCCGAGCAGCGCCTGGCCGGCGCCGACATCAAGCTCGAACGCCGCCGCCACACGCTGCGCGTGGCGGGCATCGCCGCGATGGCGCTGCTCACCCTCGGGCTGCTGGCCGGCTGGGGCTACAGCACCTGGAAGAACATGGAGTATCTGCGCGCGGTGGAGGCGCGCATCGAACCCGCCCGCCAGACGCTGTCCGCGCTGCCCGCGCGGGTGCAGAACCTGGTGCAGGTCGCGCCCGTGCTGCAGGGCCTGCGCAACATCTGGCGCACGCCGGCCAACGGCGAGGGCGACGCGCCGCTGGCGATGACGCTGGGCCTGTACCAGGGCGACAAGCTCGACGCCGCCGCCATGCTGGCGCACCAGCGCGCGCTCAACGAGGCCTTCCTGCCGCAACTGGCCAAGCGCATCGAGGACCAGTTGCGCACCGCGCAGAAGGACAACCTCGAGTTCACCTACGAGGCGCTCAAGAGCTACCTCATGCTGCACCAGCCCGAGCATTTCGACGCCGAGGCGCTGAAGGCCTGGATCACGCTGGACTGGGCGCGCAACCTCGACCGCGGCATTCCCGAGGACCAGCGCCTGGCGCTGGAGGAGCAGCTCGACATCCTCATCGCCCAGGGCCCGCCACGTTCGCCGCTGAAGATGGACGAGAACCTGGTGCGCAGCGTGCGCGCGGTGCTGGCCAGCTACCCGCTGGAGCAGCGCATCTTCAGCCGCCTCAAGCGCCAGCGCCTGGGCCGCGACATTCCCGCCTTCAGCGTCGCCACCGCGGCCGGCCCCTCCGGTCCGCTGGTGTTCGAGCGCCCCAGCGGCAAGCCGCTGACCGAGGGCGTGCCCGGCATGTTCACCTTCGACGGCTACCACAAGCGCTTCCAGAGCGAGGTGGTGGTGGTCACCGGCCTGCTGGCGCAGGAAGAGCCCTGGGTGCTGGGCCAGGAGCGCGGCGCCGCCGACCGGTTGCGCGACGCCACCGCGCTGGGCGCGCTCACCGATCGCGTGCGGCGCCTGTACCTGGAGGAATACGTGAAGGTCTGGGAGCAGCTCCTGGGCGACGTGCGGCTGGTGCGCGCCACCGGGCTGGAGAAGAACATCGAGACCGCGCGCATCCTCTCGGGCGCCAGCTCGCCGCTGGCGAACTTCCTGCGCGCGGTGGTCAAGGAAACCACGCTGATCCCGCCCGACGCCGATCGCAGCGCCGCCAGCCGCGCGGCCGAGACGGTGCGCAGCACGCGCCGCGGGCTGGAGGAGCTGTTCGGCGGCGATCCCACGCGGCCCGCGCTGGCGCCGGGCAAGCGCATCGAGAGCATCGTCGACGACCGCTTCGCGCCGCTGCGCCAGCTGGTGACCGCGCCCGCGCCCAACGTGCCGGCGCCGCTGGACGACGCGCTCAAGCTGTTCAACGAGGTCTACGTCTACCTCACGGCGGTGGACACCGCGGTCAAGAGCCGAAGCTCGCCGCCGCCCGGCGACGTGGCCGGCAAGCTGCGCTCGGACGCCGGGCGCCTGCCCGAGCCGGTGCGCTCCATGGTCGAGAACCTCAGCCAGGCCGGCGCCACGCAGGCGCGCGTGGCCGAGCGCGGCAACCTGAGCCAGGACCTGCGTCCGGTCACCGAGTTCTGCCGGCGCGCCATCGCCGGGCGCTACCCGATGGCGGCCGCCAGCACGCGCGACGTGCTGCCGGAGGACTTCGGCCAGATGTTCGCGCCCGGCGGGCTGATGGACGACTTCTTCAACAAGCGCCTGGCCGAGCTGGTGGACACCAGCGCCCGGCCGTGGCGCTACAAGCCGGTGGCCGAGCAGGGCGCGATCACCACCGCCGCGCTGGCGCAGTTCGAGCGCGCGGCGCGCATCCGCGACATCTTCTTCCGCGCCGGCGGCCGCACGCCCGCGATGCGCCTGGACTTCAAGCCGGTGGAAATGGACGCGGGCATCACCCAGTTCATCCTCGACGTCGACGGCCAGCTGGTGCGCTACGCCCACGGCCCGGTGGTGCCGATGGCGGTGCAGTGGCCCGGCCCCAAGGGCAGCAACCAGGTGCGCGTGCAGATCAGCCCGCCTTCGTCCAGCGGCGGCAGCTCGGGCCAGGCGATGGACGGGCCGTGGGCGCTGTTCCGCACGCTGGACAAGGCGCAGCTCGAGGCCGGGGACGCGCCGGAGAAGTTCTTCATCACCTTCGACATCGACAGCCGCCGCACGCGCTTCGAGGTCACCACCAACAGCGTGCAGCACCCGATCCGCCTGCGCGAGCTGCGCGAGTTCTCGTGTCCGGAGGGCCTGTGAGCCAGGCCGATGCCCTGTTCGCGCAGCCGCAAACGCTGCCCGGCTGGTTCGGCAAGCTGCCGGGCATGGGCGACTTCGCCCACCGGCGCCTGCCCGAGCCGGTGCGCGCGCAGTGGGACCAGTGGCTGCAGGCCGGCCTGCTGCAGCTGCGCCGCCGCCACGAGGACGACTGGACCGAGCGCTACCTCGCCGGCCCGCTGTGGTGCTTCGTGCTGGCCGAGGACGTGGCCGGCCCGCGGCCCTGGCTGGGCGTGCTGATGCCCTCGGTGGACGGCGTGGGCCGCTACTTCCCCTTCATGCTGGCGATCGAGCTGGCGGGCCCGCTGGCCGACGGCCCGGCGCAGGCCCGCGGCCGGATGTGCGACTGGTGGCAGCGCGCCGCCGCGGCGGCGCTGGAAGGGCTGGAGCAGGACCTGGATGCGCAGCGCTTCGATGCGCTGCTCGCCGGCCGTTTCGGCGCCCTCGGCGCCGCGGAGGAGGAAGAGGAGGCGCAGGCGGCATCGGAAGCGCCCGCGCTGCCCGAGCCCGGCCACTCGCTGTGGCTCACCGAGCCCGATGGCGCGGGCGGCCTGCGCATGCCCTGCGCCGGCCTGCCGCAGGGCGAGCGCTTCGAGGCCCTGTTCGGCTTCGCCGACGAGGCCTCGCTGCACGAGGGGCGGGACACATGACCGATCCCAACGCCCCCACGGCGCCCGGATCGCCCGACGGTGCCGATGAACGCACCCGGGTCGCCCGCCCGCCGCGCGCGGCCGCGGACGCGACCGTGATCTCCGCCGGCGGCGCCGCCACGCGCCTGCCCACGAGCGGCGGCGCCACGCACGAGGCCGGCGTGCTGTCGGCCGGCAGCCGCGTGGCCGAGTTCGAGATCACCGGGCTGGTCGGGCAGGGCGGCTTCGGCGCGGTCTACGAGGCCTGGGACCACACGCTCGAGCGCGTGGTGGCGATCAAGGAGTACCTGCCCAACGCGCTGTCCACGCGGCAGGGCGACGGCAGCGTGGTGCCGCTGTCCGAGCGCCACCGCGAGACCTTCGACCTGGGCATGCGCAGCTTCATCAACGAGGCCCGGCTGCTCGCGCAGTTCGACCATCCCTCGCTGCTGAAGGTCTACCGCTTCTGGGAGGAGCGCGGCACCACCTACATGGTGATGCCCTTCTACCGCGGCGAGACCCTGCGCCAGGCGCTGGCCGCGATTCCCGGCGGCGTCGACGAAGGCTGGCTGCTGCGCATCATGGACGGCGTGACGCAGGCGCTGGCCGTGATGCACAAGGCCAACTGCTACCACCGCGACATCGCGCCGGACAACATCATCCTGCTCGAAGGCTCGGGCCGGCCGGTGGTGCTGGACTTCGGCGCCGCGCGGCGCGTGATCACCGACAAGACGCAGGCCATCACCGTCATCCTCAAGCCCGGCTACGCGCCGGTCGAGCAGTACGCCGAGATGCCCGACATGGCACAGGGCGCATGGACCGACGTGTACGCGCTGGCCGCGGTGATGCACGTGGCGGTGTGCGGCCGCGCGCCGCCGCCCTCGGTGGCGCGCCTGCTGTCCGACAGCTACGTGCCGCTGGCGGGCAACGAGATCCTGCGCCAGCGCTACAGCGCGCAGCTGCTCTCGGCGATCGACGCCGGCCTGGGCGTGCGCCCCGAATCGCGCCCGCAGTCGATGGCCGAGCTGCGCGGCGCGCTGGGGCTGGACGACGCGACCACGATCGTGCCCGTGCGCACCGGCGGCGAGCGCCCGCCGCCCGCGCCCGCCCCGCGGCCGGCGCCACCCGCCGCGGCGGCCGGCGGCGGCAAGGGCCGCACCGTCGCGCTCGTGTCGGCCGCGGCCGTCGCGGTGCTGGCCGGCGGCGGCTGGTGGTGGCTGCAGGGCAGCGACGAGGCGCCGCCCGCCCCGCCGCCCATCGCGCAGGCGCCGCAGCCGCCCGTGGCCCAGGCGCCCGAACCGCCACCCCCGCCCCCACCGCCGCAGCCGCGCACGCCGGCCGAGTCGCTGGCCGCGCTGGGCGCAGGCGCCGCGCCCGGCTTCGAGGTGGCGGCCCAGCCGGCCAAGGCCGAGGTGGCGATCGGCAAGGACAAGCTCGGCTTCGACGTGCGCAGCAGCCGGCGCGGCTTCGTCTACGTCTACCTGCTGTCCAGCGGCGGCGAGATGTTCCTGCTGTTCCCCAACCTGCTGGACAAGCACAACGAGATCGCCGCCGGGGCCACGCTGTCGCTGCCGCGCGCCTCCTGGCCGATGGAGGCCGGCGGGCCGCCCGGCGAGAACCACTTCGCCGTGCTGGTCAGCGAGCACGAGCGCGACTTCAGCGCCGCGGGCATCCAGAGCGACGGCGTCTTTCCCCAGTTCCCGCTGCCGGTGCTCAGCGCGCTGGAAGCCGCGCGCGGCAGCGGCCCGTCGCCGCTGCTGGGCCGGGCGGTGTGCCCGGGCGAGGCGCCGTGCAACGACGTCTACGGCGTGAGCCGCTTCAAGATCGTCGAGAGGTAATCGTCTTTCGCGCAGGGGCGCATGCCGCGTCCGACACGCACAAGGAGTCACCATGCACAAGCAGCCACCTTCTCTTCCGACCGCAGCCCGGCGCGGCGCCATCGGCCTCGTGACCCTGGCACTCGCCGGCTGCGCCGTGTGGGACCGCGTGGTGCCCGGTGGTCCGGCGCCGGCGCCGGCGCCCGCCCCTTCGGCCGCGGCCCCCGCGCCGGCTCCTGCACCCGCCGCCGCGCCAGCCCCTGCGCCCGCGCCCGCCGCGGCACCCGCCCGCCCGTCCGGCCCGGGTGCCGGCAGCGTGGCCGGGCAGGCGCGCACCATCTCGACCCAGGTGGCCACCTACACCGCGGTCGGCTTCGAGGCCGTGCCCGGCTGGGGCAGCGACAACTTCTCCGAGAGCTGGCCCGCCTTCCTCGGCAGTTGCCGGGTGCTCACCAACCGCGGCGAGGAATGGAAGCAGGTCTGCGCGCGCGCGCGCCAGGTCGACGCGCGCAACAACGGCGCGATCCGCAACTTCTTCGAGCGCGAGTTCTCCGCCTACCAGATCCGCGACGACGACCGCAGCACCGACGGCGTGGTCACCGGCTACTTCGAGCCCGAGATCGCCGGCAGCCGGCGCTACGCGCCGCCCCACATCTACCCGGTGTACGGCCAGCCGGAGGACATGCTGTTCCTCGACGCGCGCCGCGTGCCGGCGGCACAGCGCCGCGCCACCGTGGCCGCGCGGGTGCAGGGGCGCAACGTCACCATCCAGAGCGGCAGCCTGTCCACGCGCGACATGGGCACGCCGGGGCTGTACGCGCTGGACCTGTCCCAGCTCACGCTCGACACGCTGGACCGCAAGGTGCGCCTGCGCGTGGACGGCCAGCGCCTGCTGCCGTACTACACGCGCGAGGAGATCGAGACCAAGGGTGCGCCCAACGCCAAGGTGCTGGCCTTCGTGAGCAGCGCGGCCGCGCTGTACGAGATGCAGATCCAGGGCTCGGGGCGCATCCGCCTGACCGACGGGGAGGTGATCCGCGTGTCCTACGCCGAGCAGAACGGCTGGCCCTTCCGTCCGACGCTGGCGCAGTCGCGCACCGGCGCGGGCAGCAAGGTGCGCACGCGCGGCGGCACGATCGAGCTGGAGCTGGACGACGGCGACGACGAGGACTTCGCGGCGGCCGACGACCCGTCGGTGATCCGTACCCGCGGCTTCACGCTGGTGCGGCCCACCAACAGCGGCGCCGTGGTGGTGCCCGGACGGCGCGCGACCGGGCCGGTCACCGGCACCGGCATCAAGGACCCGAGCTACGTCTTCTTCCGGGAATCCCAGAGCGACGGCGGCGGGCCGGTCGGCGCGCTGGGCGTGCCGCTGCAGGCGGGGCGCTCGATCGCGGTCGACCCGCGTGCCACGCCGCTGGGCTACCCGGTGTTCGTGTCCACGCGCGTGCCGGGCAGCGAGCAGCCGATGCGCCGGCTGACCATCGCGCAGGACACCGGCGGCGCCATCCGCGGCGCGGTGCGGGCCGACTACTTCTTCGGCTTCGGCCAGCAGGCGGCCAGCCAGGCGCGGCGCATGAAGCAGCGCGGCCAGCTCTGGGTGCTGCTGCCGCGCGGCCTGGCGGTGGCCGCGGCCGGCACCTCGACGATCCGCACCCGCGGCGGCGGCGCCATGGCGCTGGCCCAGTGCCTGGTGCCCGACGAGGACACCTGCGTCGACGACCGGTAGCCGCAGACGGCAAGCCACGCGGGGCCTTCGATGCAGGACACCCTCTCGCCTGACGAAAGTGTCGAGCTCGTGCGCCTGTGGCGGCGCCGGCAGACGCTGTCGCCCGCCGAGATGGGGCGCATGTACGGCATCGTGGGCGAGGCGCTGCAGGGCTGCAACCCGCCGGAGCTGCAGGTGCTGGGCGAAGGCCGGCGCGAGCTGGTGGCGCAGTTCATCTACGTGAAGGTGCTGCGCCTGGACGCCGACCCCGACGAGGCCGAGTCGCCCGCGGCCGGCGAGCGCGCCGCGCACAGCGCGCCCTCCAGCGCCTTCGCTCTGTGCGCCTACTTCCGCCGCTACCTGATCGACTGCACCCGCGCCAGCGCCTTCCGGCGCAAGCTCTCGATCGGCGAGCAGATCACCGAAAGCCAGCTCGAGGCGCAGGCCGGCACGCACGAATCGCCCGAGGACGAGCTGGCCGAGCATGGCCTGAGCACCGAGGCCGTGCACGCGGCCGCGCGCGCCTTCATCGCCGGCCTGGGCGAGCCCGAGCGCCTGCTGCTGTGCGAGGGCTTCGGCCGCGAGGCGCCCGGCGGGCTGGCCGGCGTGGCCTCGCGGCATGCCATCGCCTCCTACCACTACCGCGCCGGCCGGCTGGGACTGGTCCACAAGCGCGAAGGACTGCCGGCCGACTACGCGCGCACCCAGCTCGGCGCCTGGATCCAGAAGACGCTGGGCATCGCGATCGAGGCCGAGAACATGGGCGCGATCCTGCAGATCTTCAAAATTCTCGGGGCTGAAGCGTCTTATGCCTGAAGACATAGCCATTCAGGACGACAACGCCATGCCCACCACCACCCTCTGGCCGCCGCTGGGCGTCATCCGCCGCGGCTTCGAGCCCGACGCCGGTCCCCCTGCCGATGCAGGCACCGTCGCCGCGCCGCCGGGCCGCGCACCGGCCCCCGTCGATCCCGGCCTGGACCTGGGCCTGCCGCTGGCCGAGCTGGCGCGGCGCCGCGACGCCGTGGCCCGCCGCGCCTTCTCCGCGCGCTGGGCGCCCGGCCGGCTGCTGAGCGTGCTGCACGAAGGCCGGCTGCGGGGCGTGCTGCTCGACCGCCAGGGCCCCGGCGAGGCCTGGCAGGGCTGGATGGCCGCCGGCGAAGCTGACTGGGCCGGCGCCTTCGACGTGCTGCTGGAACCCGACGACGAGCCCTTCGAACCCGCCTTCGGCCTCATCCAGGCCTGGAACAGCGTCACGCTGGTGCAGGCGCCACCACTGTGCGCGCGCGTGCTGGGCGAGATCTCGGCGACGCGGCTGGCGGCGATCCGCGCGGTGCACGACGAATGGGCGGCCCGTGCGTCGCTGGCGATCGCGCCGGCGCCGGGCCGCATCGCGCTGCGCACCGCGGGCGGCGTGTTCTCGGTGCTGTCGGGCACGCCGCTGGCGCCGCAGGATCCGCGCGCCGAATACCAGGCGCTGTACCGCGAGGCCGCGGCGCGCTTCAGCGCGGCGGCCGCGCAGCCGGCCGCCGCGGCATCGCCGCCGCATGCGCCGGCGCGGCTGCGCGAGGACGGCAGCGGCGGCTGGGCCCGCGTGCGCCGCTGGTTCGCCGCCGACGGCCTGGTGCGCCCGGCCTTCGCCGTGCTCGCGCTGGTGGTCGTGGTGCAGAACGCCGGGCTGCTGCGCACGCCCGCCGAGGACGACGAGGTGCGCTTCCGCGCCGTGCCCGGTGCGACGGCGCCCGTGGCCGCCGACCTGGTCGTGCGCTGGGCGCCGGGCACCGACATGGCCGCCTCGGGCGCGCTGCTGCGCTCGCTGTCCGCCGAGGTGGTGGGCGGGCCCGACGCGCAGGGCGCGTGGCACCTGCGCCTGCCCCAGCCCGCGCAGGCCCGCGAGGTGCTGGCGGCATCGCCCCTGGTCGAGTACGTCGGTCCACCATGAAATGAAACCACCCCCGTTGCTTGCCCACTTCGTGTGGCCGCCTCCCCCCTCAAGGGGGCAACACCAGCGGCCCGGCAGAGCCGGTTCCGCGGTGTTCCCCGAAGGGGCCTCGCTGCGCGGGCCTCGGGTGCTGCATGCCTTGCTCGTGCTGCTGCTTTTGGCCATCGGCAGCAGCGCCCTGGCCGCGCAGCGCGCCCTGCTGGTGGGCGTGTCCGAGCTGGTCAACCAGCCGCCCTCGCTGTGGCTGCAGGCGCCGCGCAACGACGTGCTGCTGATGCGCCAGGCGCTGCAGCAGCAGGGCTTCGCGCCGGGCGACATCGCGGTGGTGGCCGACGGCGTGAGCGGTGCGGCGCTGCCCGACGCGCAGGCGATCCACGAGGCGCTGGGCCGCCTGCTCGCGCAGTCCGCCAGCGGCGACTTCGTGCTGCTGTACTTCTCCGGCCACGGCACGCGCCTGCGCGATCCCACCAAGCGCTACCAGGAGCCCGACGGCCTGGCGGAGAACTTTCTCGCGCGCGACGTGCGCGGCGCGATCGGCAGCGACGCGCCGCTGGCCGGCGGCCTGCGCGACGTGGACGTCGACGGCTGGATTCGCGCCTTCCTGGCGCGCAACGTGTTCGTCTGGGCGGTGTTCGACACCTGCTCGGCGGCGTCGATGACGCGCAGCGGCGCCGCGGTGATGGAGGCCGCCGGCGACCCGGACGACGAGGTGCGCTTTCGCGGCCTGCGCGCCGAGCAGATCGTGCAAGGCGAGGGCGCGGCCGCGCTGCCCGCCGCGCCGCCCGCCGCCGAGAACGTGCCGCGGGCGCGCTACGTCGCCTTCTTCGCCTCCGAGAGCCACCAGGTCACGCCCGAGCTGCGCCTGCCGCGCGGCGAGCGCGGCGCCCGGCCGCAGGGGCTGCTGACCTGGGCGGTGGCGCAGTCGCTGCAGCGCCGCCCGGCCACCTGGCGCGCGCTGTTCGACGGCGTGCTGGCGCTGTACCCGCCGGTGATCGAGGAGCTGGAGACGCGCTTCCCGCAGCGCGAGCTGCCCTCGCCGGTGGCCGAGGGCAACCTCGATGCGCCGCTGTTCGCCAACAGCGCGGCGCCGCAGTCCACGCAGCCGGTGTGGCGCGCGCAGCGCAGCGGCGCCAGCCTCACGGTGCAGGCCGGCCAGCTCGACGGGCTGATGCCCGGCCAGCCGCTGCGCGTGCAGGCCGTGCTGGAAGACGGCACGCAGCGCAGTGCGCAGGCCGCGGCCTCGCAGGTCGACCTGGGCGCCGCGCGCCTGCCGGTGCCCGAGGCGCTGCGCGACCTCTCGGGCGCCGCGCTGTGGAGCGCCAGCCCACTGGCCGCACCGCCCGCGGTGGCGCTGCGCGTCCAGGCCGCGCAGGCGCTGCCGGCGGGCCTGAGCCTGGACTACCCCGCCGCCGTGCAGCGGGCCGGCGAAGGCCACGCCGACGTGCGCTGGACGCCGCTCGGAAACGGCAGCCACCGCGTCGAGCGGCAGGCGCCCGAACTCGGCGCGCCCGGCGCCGCCGTGCTGTCCGACACCGCCGCGCTGCGCCGCCACCTGCAGGCGCTGGCGCAGCTCAAGTGGTTCGCGCAACTACACGCGCTGGGGCAGGGCGGCCGGCTCGACGGCTTCGACGCATCGATCGAGATCTGGCAGGACGAGCGGCCGGTGCGCAGCGCGCCGGCGCAGCAGGCCGAGCACCTCGCACCACCCGGGCCGCAGGAGCGCGCGGTGCTGAACGTGCGCAACACCAGCGGCCAGTCGCTCGACCTGGCGATCGTCGGCGTCGATGCGCAGGGCGGCATCCAGCCGGTGTTTCCCGCCGAGCTGGGCGAGACCAACCGCTTCGAGCGCGGCAGCGCCGAGGCGCCGGCCGCCAAGCGCTTCGCGCTGCCCTGGTTCGATGCCGCCGGCGGCGCACGCCTGCTGGTGCTGGCCACGCCGGCCGCGCCGCACAGCGCGCCGCGGCTGTTCGGCACCGCCGCGGCGGCGCCGGTGGCCGACGTGCGGGTGCGCGGGCAACTGCGCCCCGAGAGCGAGCGGCAGGTGTTCGCCGCGATGGTTCGCTGGGCGGGCGCAAGCCCGCCCGTTCGATGATTTCTTTCAGGAGATGAGCATGGGCTGGACGATGGATGGAACACTGGATCCGGACGAGGCGCTGCGGCTGCTGGACCACCTGTCCGGCGAGTCGGGCAACGACTTCGCGATGATGATCGAGAACAAGGGCGCGGTGGTCGAGGGCGAGTCCGAGCGCCGCTACGAGGACGGCAAGAAACGCATGGACATCGGCGGCTACATCTACGTGGCCGAGGTGGTCACGCCGCCGGGCTCCACCAAGGGCCGGGTGCGCACCAAGGGCCTGTTCATCGTGCGCGACTGCGACGCGGCCACCGCCTCGATCGCCAGCCTGATGAAGAGCCAGGACAGCGAGATCAAGGTCACGCTCTCGGTCTTCAAGGCCGGGGGCGATCCGTCCAAGGACATGCAGCCGATGCTGGAGTTCGTGCTCGAAGGCGCGCGCGTGGCCCTGCATTCCATCCTGACCGGCGGGCGGCCGAAGCAGCCGCGCGAGATCGTCTGCTTCGACTACCGGCAGATCGAGATCCGCTCGGCCCCGCAGCAGGCCACCGGCCAGCGCGCCGCGGTGCGCACCTGTACCTTCACCAACGCCTGAGGGCAGGGAGCACACCATGGCCACCGCCGCCGAATGCCTCCAGTCCGCCGACCCCGCCGGCGCCCTGCGCGCACTGACCGAGGAGGTGCGCGCGCGCCCCGGCGACAGCCGCCAGCGCGTGTTCATGGCCCAACTGCTGTGCGTGCTCGGCCAGTGGGAGCGCGCGCTCAACCAGCTCAGCGTGGCGGCCGAGCTGGACGCGCTGGCCGTGCCCATGAAGCAGATCTACGGCGACGCCATCCGCTGCGAGGGCCTGCGCGCCGAGGTCTTCGCCGGCACGCGCACGCCGATGATCTTCGGCCAGCCCGACGAGTGGCTGGCCCTGCTGCTCGAATCGCTGCTGCGCCACGGCCGCGGCGACGATGCGCTGGCCGAGGACCTGCGCCAGCGCGCCTTCGACGCCGCGCCGGCCAGCGCCGGCACCCTCGACGGCACGCCCTTCGAATGGCTGGCCGACGCCGACATGCGGCTGGGCCCGGTGCTGGAGGCCTACGTGAACGGCCGCTACTACTGGGTGCCCTTCTCGCGCCTGGCGCGGGTGCGCTTCGAGCCGCCCGAAGACCTGCGCGACTGCGTCTGGCTGCCCGCGCACCTGCAACTGGAGAACGGCGGCGAGACGCTGGCGCTGGTGCCCACGCGCTACGAGGGCACCGAGAAAAGCGACGACGGCGCGCTGCAACTCGCGCGCAAGACCGAATGGCGCGAGCGCGGCCCCGAGGTGTGGACCGGCCTGGGCCAGCGCGTGCTGGGCAGCGACGCCGCCGAGTACGCGATGATGGACGTGCGCGAGATCGTCTTCGCCGGCGCGCCTGAAGAGGCCCAGACCGGCGATGGCTGAGCTCACCGCGCAGGAGCGCCTGCAGCCCTCGCTGCTCGACCGGCTGGTGGACTACGCCCCGGGCGAGAAGCGCGAGAGCGACGACAAGCGGACCCTCACGCGGCAGGCGCTGCGCCAGGCGGTGCTGCGCGACCTGAGCTGGCTGTTCAACGCCACCGGCCTGGGCCTGGAGGAGCGGCGCCATCCGCACGCGGCGCGCTCGGTCCTCAACTACGGATTGCCTATGCTGTCCGGCCAGTTCACCTCGTCGGTGCAGCGTGTCAGCATGGAACAGGCTCTGAAGAACGCGATCGTGCAGTTCGAGCCGCGCATCCTGTCTCGCACCCTCGAAGTTGAACTGATCATGGACGGCTCGGCCCTGGACTCCCACAACCGCATCGGACTGCAGATCCGCGGCATGCTCTGGGCACAGCCCGTGCCGCTGGAGTTCCTGATGCGCAGCCGGATCGACCTGGAAGAAGGACGCATCGAGATCGAGGACATGTCGCATCCCAGCCAGCGGTAGCGACGCGCCATGGATCCCCGGCTGCTGAACCTGTACGAGCAGGAACTTCGCTACTTCCGCGAAAGCGCGGGCGAGTTCGCGCAGGCCTTCCCGAAGATCGCGCACCGCCTGGGCATGGACGGCCAGGAAGTGGCCGACCCCTATGTCGAACGGCTGATCGAGGCCACGGCCTTCCTCTCGGCGCGCGTGGGCCTCAAGCTCGACGCCGAATACCCGCGCTTCACCGGCCACCTGCTGGACATCGTCTACCCGCACTTCATGGCGCCCACGCCCTCGATGGCGGTGGTGGCCCTGGCGCCCGACCCCGACGACGCCAACCTCGCCGCCGGCCCCACCCTGCCGCGCGGCAGCGGCCTGCGTGCGCGCCAGGCCGCGGGGCAGAACACGCACTGCGAGTTCCGCACCTCGCGCGCGCTGCGCGTGTGGCCGGTCGAGGTGGCGCGCGCGCAGTACTTCACCTACGCGCCCGACCTGCCGCTGGCCCAGCATCCGCGCGCGCGCGAGATCCGCGGCGGCCTGCGCATCGTGCTGCGCGCCACCGCCGGGCTGCGCTTCGACCAGATCGCGCTGGACGAACTGCTGATCCATTTCGGCGGCGCCGACGACGTGGCCTGGAAGCTGCACGAATGCGTGCTCGGCCGCCCCGTGGGCGTGTGGGTGCAGCCGCTCACGCCGGCCGGCGCCGTGCCCGGCGCGCTGCGCAGTCTGCCGGCCAGCGCCATCGGCGAGGTCGGCTTCGAGGACGACGAGGCCCTGCTGCCGGTGACCGCCACCGGCTTTTCGGGCCACCGCCTGGTGCAGGAGTACTTCGCCTTTCCCGAGCGCTTCCAGTTCGCCGCGGTGCGCGGCCTGCAGGCGGTGCTGCCGCACATGGCAACCAGCGAGGTCGAGATCGTGCTGCTGTTCTCGCGCGGCGAGGCCACGTTGGAGAAGCTGGTCGGCGCCGACAGCGTGCGGCTGCACTGCGTGCCGGCGGTCAACCTGTTCCCCAAGCGGCTGGACCGCGTGGTGGTGAACGAGGGCGCGAGCCAGTTCCACCTGCTGGCCGACCGCACGCGGCCGCAGGACTTCGAGATCCACACCGTGACCGAGGTCGTGGGCCACGGCCAGGCCGGCAGCGAGGGCGCGCAGGAGCAGCGCTTCCTGCCCTTCTACGCCGCCTTCCACGGCAGCCGCCACAGCCACCCGGCCTACTTCACCACCACGCGCGAGCCGCGCATGCTGTCGGAGAAGCAGCGCAAGGAAGGGCACCGCAGCAGCCACATCGGCTCCGAGCTGTTCATGCAGATCGTCGATCCGCAGCAGGCGCCCTACGCCGGCACGCTGCGCCAGCTCGCGGTGAGCGCGCTGGTCACCAACCGCGACCTGCCGCTGCTGCTGCCGCTGGGGCGCGACAACGACTTCGACTGCGTCGACTCCTTCCCCGTGCAGCGCGTGCGCATGGTGCGCGGCCCCTCGCGCCCGGTCTCGCCGGTGGTCAGCCAGGGCCTGGGCTGGCGCGTGGTGGACCACCTCGCGCTCAACTACCTCTCGCTGTCGGACAGCAATGCGCAGCAGGGCGCGGCCGCGCTGCGCGAGATGCTCACGCTGTACGCCTCGCATGCCGACGAGGTGCGCCAGTCGCAGGTGCGCGGCCTGCTGTCGGTGCGTTCGCGGCCGGTCACGCGCCGCCTGCCGCTGCCCGGCCCGATCGCCTTCGGCCGCGGGCTGGAGACCACGCTGGAAGTGGACGCCGCGGCCTTCCACGGCCACAGCGCCTTCCTGTTCGGCGCCGTCATGGCGCGCTACCTGGCGCGGCACGTGGAGGTCAACCACTTCGTCGAGACCGTGCTGGCCGTCGCCGGCCGCGGCGAACTCATGCGCTGGAGGCCGCTGTGCGGAACACGCCAGATCCTGTAGCCGCGGGCGAGAGCATCGCGCAGCGCCTGCACGCCTGGTCGGCCGAGCCCTGGGCCTACGACTACTTCGCCGCCATGCGCCGGCTCGAGGCGCTGGCGCCCAACGCGCCGCGCTGGGGTCGCGCGCTGCGCCCCAGCGCCGAGCCGCTGCGCGTGGGGCAGGAGCCCACGCTGTCCTTCGCGCCGGCCAGCCTGAGCCGCTTCGAGCCCGCCACCGCGCACGCGCCGCCGCGGCTGCGCCAGCCCTTCTTCGGCTACCTCGGGCCGAACGGCCCGCTGCCGATGCACCTGAGCGACTTCATCCGCGAGCGCACCCTCAACCACGGCGACCCGACCTGGCTCGCCTTCCTCGACACCTTCCTGCACCGCTTCGCGCTGCACTTCTACCGCGCCTGGGCGCAGGCGCGACCGGCGGTGTCGCTGGACCGGCCCGGCGACGACCGTTTCCGCTGCCAGGTGGGCGCCTTCGTGGGCATCGGCCAGCCGGCGCGCCAGCGGCGCGACGAGATCCACGACGACGCGCGGCTGCATTTCTCCGGCTGGCTCGCGCGCCGCGTGCACAGCGCCGAGGGCGTGGAGTCGGTGCTCGGCGCCTACTTCGGCGTGCCGGTGCGGCTGGAGCGCTGGGTCGGCCACTGGATGGCGCTGCCCACGGCCGAGCTCACGCGCGCCGGGCGCGGCGAGGCCTCGCGCATGCTGGGCGGCGGCGCCATCCTGGGCCGGCGCGTGTGGGACCGCCAGCACAAGGTGCGGCTGCACCTGGGCCCGCTCACGCTGGCGCAGTACCGCCTGTTCCTGCCCATCGGCTCGGCGCGGCCGGTGCTGCAGCGCTGGATGCAGCAACTGGTCGGCGACGAGCTCGAGTGGGACGCCGAACTGGTGCTGCGCAAGGAGGAGGTGCCCGTCACCCGGCTGGGGGCGGGCCAGGGCAACGCGCCGCGTCTCGGATGGATCTCGTGGCTCGGGCAGCGCCCGCGCGCGCGCGATGCGGCCGACCTGCGCATCGTCGGATCGGCGGCGGGCGCGTGAGAGGCTTGAGAAAAAGGGCAGGGCCAATCGTCTCAACAAGGCATGGAGAACATTCATGAGTGAAATCAGCCGCACCGCGCTCTTCGGCAAGCTCAACCAGCTCGCCTACAAGGCCATCGAGGGCGCCACCGTCTTCTGCAAGATGCGGGGCAACCCCTACGTCGAGCTGGAGCACTGGTTCGCGCAGCTGCTGCAGAACCAGGAAAGCGACCTGCACCGCATCGTCCAGCACTACGGGCTGGACATCTCGGTGCTGGCCAAGGACGTCACCGCCGCGCTGGACCGCCTGCCGCGCGGCGCCACCGCCATCAGCGACTTCTCGCCGCACATCGAGAACGCGATCGAGCGCGCCTGGACCTACGCCACGCTGCAGTTCGGCGAGGCGCAGGTGCGCACCGGCTACATCGTGGTGGCCATGCTCAAGTCGCCCAGCCTGCGCAACCCGCTGCTGCAGATCTCCCGGCAGTTCGAGAAGGTCAAGGTGGAAGATCTGGCCGACAACTTCGCCAGGATCTGCGACGCCTCGGCCGAGTCGAAGATGCGCGCGCAGGACGGCACCGGCATGGGCAGCGGCGACGTCGGCGACGAGACCGGCGCCATGGCCCCGGCCGCCATGGGCAAGGGCGACGCGCTGAAGAAGTTCGCGGTCGACCTCACCGAGAAGGCGAAGAAGGGCGAGATGGACCCGGTGACCGGGCGCGACGAGGAGATCCGCCAGATCGTCGACATCCTGATGCGCCGGCGCCAGAACAACCCGCTGCTCACCGGCGAGGCCGGCGTCGGCAAGACCGCGGTGGTGGAAGGCTTCGCGCAGCGCCTGGCGCGCGGCGACGTGCCGCCGCAACTGAAGGACGTGAAGCTGCTCACGCTGGACATCGGCCTGCTGCAGGCCGGCGCCAGCATGAAGGGCGAGTTCGAGCAGCGCCTGCGCCAGGTGATCGACGAGGTGCAGGCCTCGCCCACGCCGATCATCCTGTTCATCGACGAGATCCACACGCTGGTGGGCGCCGGCGGCGCGGCCGGCACCGGCGACGCGGCCAACCTGCTCAAGCCGGCGCTGGCGCGCGGCAACCTGCGCACCATCGGCGCCACCACCTGGGCCGAGTACAAGAAGTACATCGAGAAGGACCCGGCGCTGACCCGCCGCTTCCAGGTGGTGCAGGTGCCCGAGCCCGACGAGGTGAAGGCGATCCTGATGCTGCGCGGCGTGGCCAGCGTGCTGGAGAAGCACCACCGCGTGCAGCTGCTGGACGAGGCCATCGAGGCGGCGGTGAAGCTCAGCCACCGCTACATTCCCGCGCGCCAGCTGCCCGACAAGGCGGTGAGCCTGCTCGACACCGCCTGCGCCCGCGTCGCCGTGAGCCAGCACGCCACGCCGCCCGAGGTGGAAGACTGCATGCGCCGCATCGAGGGGCTCACCGTCGAGCAGGAGATCATCGGCCGCGAGGAGGCGATCGGCATCGACGTGACCAAGCGCGCCGCGCAGGTGGCCGCGCTGCTGACCGAGTCGAACGCGCAGCTGGAGACGCTCAACGCCCGCTGGCAGGAAGAAAAAGCGCTGGTCGACCGCCTGCTCGAGCTGCGCGGCAAGCTGCGGGCGGGGAACAAGCCGGTGGATGCGCCGCAAGAGTCCGTTCGCACTGAGCCTGTCGAAGTGCCGGGCACGGCTTCGACAGGCTCAGTGCGAACGGATGAGGGCGCACCGGCACCCGACCGCGCCGCGCTGCTGGCCGAGCTGCACGAACTGCAGGCGAAGATCCACGCGGTGCAGGGCGAGTCGCCGCTGATCCTGCCCTCGGTGGACGAGCAGGCCGTGGCCTCGGTGGTCGCGGACTGGACCGGCATTCCCGTCGGCCGCATGGTCAAGAACGAGGTGGAGGCGGTGCTCAAGCTGGCCGACACGCTCAACCAGCGCGTGATCGGGCAGAAGCACGGGCTGGAGATGATCGCCCGGCGCATCCAGACCTCGCGCGCACGGCTGGACAACCCGCAAAAGCCCATCGGCGTGTTCATGCTGTGCGGCACCTCGGGCGTGGGCAAGACCGAGACCGCGCTGGCGCTGGCCGAGGCGCTGTACGGCGGCGAGCAGAACATCATCACCATCAACATGAGCGAGTTCCAGGAGGCGCACACCGTCTCCACGCTCAAGGGCGCGCCGCCCGGCTACGTCGGCTACGGCGAGGGCGGCATCCTGACCGAGGCGGTGCGCCGCCGGCCGTATTCCGTCGTGCTGCTGGACGAGGTGGAGAAGGCCCACCCCGACGTGCACGAGATCTTCTTCCAGGTCTTCGACAAGGGCTGGATGGAAGACGGCGAGGGCCGCATGATCGACTTCAAGAACACCATCATCCTGCTGACCACCAACGCCGGCAGCGAGCTGGTGATGAGCATGTGCCGCGACCCCGAGCTGCTGCCCGATTCCAACGCGCTGGCCGATGCGCTCAAGGGTCCGCTGATGAAGGTGTTTCCGCCCGCGCTGCTGGGCCGCATCGTCACCATCCCCTACTACCCGCTGTCGCCCGAGATGATGAAGAAGATCGTGCGGCTGCAGCTGGGCCGCATCAAGAAGCGGGTGGAGGCCAACCACGGCGTGCCCTTCGAGTACAGCGAGGCGGTGGTCGAGCAGGTGGTGGCGCGCTGCCAGGACCCGGAGTCGGGCGGGCGCGTGATCGACGCCATCCTCACCAACACCGTGCTGCCCACCATCTCGGTGGAGTACCTGCAGCGCCTGGCCACCGGCGGCGAGATCCGCCGCGTGGCGCTGGACGTGAAGGACGCCGACTTCACCTACGCCTTCGACTGACGGGAACGACATGGCCGACGCAGAGTACAAGATCGAAACCTCCTCGCCGGCGGGCTCCGGGCTGATGTTCTGGACCCTGGTGGGGCACGAGGCGTTGAGCCAGCCTGCCGCGTACGAACTGCGCGTGCTGTCCAAGGACGACGGCATCGTGGCCAAGGATGTCCTGGGCCACGCCTTCGACGTGGTCATCTCCTTCTCCGACCGAGACGGCACCCTGCACCAGCGCCACTGCCAGGGCCATGCGGTGCGCTTCGCGCGGCGCGGGTCGGTGGGCCGCTTCTTCGAGTACGGCATCTCCCTGCGCTCGTGGTTCTGGCTGCTGCAAAAGCGCGTCAACTCGCGCATCCTCCAGGACCAGACCGCGCTGCAGGTGCTGGAGGCGGTGATCGACGACAGCCCGATCAGCCGGCTGAAGAAGCTCAAGACCGACGGCGTGACCGGCGCCCAGGAAGCGCGGCGCTATTGCGTCCAGCACCAGGAGAGCGATTTCCAGTTCCTGTCGCGCCTGCTGGAGGACGAAGGCATCTACTACTGGTTCGATGCGCACGACGCGCCCGGCACCATGTGCCTGTCCAATGCCAGCGACCTGGCGCACGATCCCCTGCCGGCGGCGGACACGCTGGCGCAGGCGCCGCAGGGCGCGTCGGAAGCCCGCTACAACGAGATCAACCGCCTGATCGATGCGTCGAAATACGTGTCGGGCAAGTACGCCTCGCGGGACTCCGACTTCAAGGCGATCCGCAAGAACCTGAACGGCAGCAGCGCCGACGCCGCGGAGCACGAGCTGGCCGACCTGGAGGTGTTCGAGTTTCCCGGCGGCTACTTCCGCGACGCCGACGGCGACAAGGAGGCCAAGGTCCGCATGGAGGAGCTGGCGTCGCGCCGCAGGCTGTACTGGGCGATCACGCCCTGGCCCGACGTGGCGGTGGGCCGGCGCACCCGCTTCCATGCCAGCTACGGCCCCGACGACATCGACGACGAGCAGCTCATCGTGAGCTGCCTGTTCGTGGCCACCCACCCCGGCTACGAAGGCACGGACACCTCCAGCGCGCAGGACCTGCGGCGTGTGGCCACCGCCCTGCTGGAGGACGACCGGCTCAACGCGGAGCACCTGAACGAGCTGACGGAAATCATCCAGCAATCGACGCCCTTCGCCGCCGCCCAGTGGGGCGCCAGCCAGTTCCTGACCACCTCGCTGCCGCTCAAGACGCTCTTCCGCCCGCCCCGCACGACGCCGCGCGTGCGCATGCCGGGGCCGCAGACCGCCATCGTCGTCGGCACCCAGGGCAAGGAGATCGATGCCGACGACTTCGGCCGGGTGAAGGTGCACTTCCATTGGGACCGCTACGACGAGAGCGACGAGAAGTCCACCTGCTGGGTGCGGGTGTCGCAGCCGTGGGCGGGCAAGGGCTGGGGCGGGTACTTCATTCCGCGCATCGGCCAGGAGGTGATCGTCGACTTTCTCAACGGCGAC
>Ga0160469_100128_pt1 | contig 100443 bp, 94 predicted proteins | sample HID1972M_E11MG_FD_108246 | JGI IMG/M metagenome (GOLD analysis project Ga0160469, IMG submission 108246) | Enriched pill bug-associated microbial communities from UW Madison campus, WI, USA - HID1972M_E11 MG | ecosystem: Host-associated > Arthropoda: Insects > Digestive system > Unclassified ...
ACCAGGTTCGCCTTCTGGATGTTACTCAGCGCGAACACTTCATCTTTGCCTTCGACTGTAACAGTGATCATCTCACCGTCTACCGCTTTGATAATGCCCTGCCATTTACGACGGTTCTGAACCGCCATGCGCAGGACCAGCGTGACCTCTTCACCGAGGAAACGCGTGTAATGTTCAGCGATGAACATAGGACGGTCGAGCCCTGGTGAGGAGACTTCCAGGTTGTAAGCGACGGTAACGGGGTCTTCGACATCCATGACGGCACTGACCTGGTGGCTCACATCAGCACAATCATCAACATTGATGCCATCTTCACTATCAATATAGATGCGCAGCGTAGATGTGCGACCGCGAATGAATTCGATGCCGACCAGCTCGAAGCCCAGAGCCTCAACCGGCGCTTTAAGCATCTCTGTTAATTTCTGTTCTAATGTGGACAAGCCCACCCCCAAGACGTAAAAAAAGGGCATAAAGCCCAGTTATTCTTTAGTCAGATAACAAAAAACCCCGATAAATCGGGGCTTTAGATAACTGAACCCTACAACCGCAAATGCGGTCTGGAGTACTTTCCGTGAGAATTCTTTCAAATCCAGCGACGAATACGAAGAGTATATTTGAAAAAAAACTCAAAGGGAAAGTGGTTGCGGGGGCCGGATTTGAACCGACGACCTTCGGGTTATGAGCCCGACGAGCTACCAGGCTGCTCCACCCCGCGCCTGAAACGTGGCATATTTTACTCATTCGGAGCAAAAAATGCAAATACTGCTGGGATTTGGTACCGAGGACGGGACGTAAAACCGGCCTGTAGTATATTGAATTTTCATCGGTTATGTCAACTCATTCATATTGACATTTGATGAAGCATAAAAAACCTGCTGTTATGCATAATGTTATCGACATTCGCAGGGATTTTTTCCTCTAACACGCAGGAATTACTTCCTGTTCCCGAAAAAAGATGATTAAATGAAAACTCACTTATTTTGCATAAACATGCAGTGAAGCGTAAGCACTTACCTCCTCACAGTCTGGCAAGCAGGGTTTTACTTTATGACGACGATTCTCAAGCATCTTCCATCTGGTCAACGTATTGGTATCGCTTTCTCCGGTGGTCTGGACACCAGTGCCGCACTGCTGTGGATGCGAAAAAAAGGAGCGGTCCCGTACGCTTACACCGCCAACCTCGGTCAGCCCGATGAAGAAGACTACGATGCTATCCCACGTCGCGCGATGGAATACGGCGCCGAAAATGCACGCCTTATCGATTGCCGTAAGCAGCTCGTGGCAGAAGGCATTGCCGCTATTCAGTGTGGTGCATTCCATAATACCACTGGCGGACTGACCTATTTCAACACCACGCCTCTCGGACGCGCAGTGACCGGCACCATGCTGGTCTCTGCAATGAAAGAAGACGGCGTCAACATCTGGGGCGACGGCAGTACCTATAAAGGCAACGATATTGAACGCTTCTATCGTTACGGCCTGCTGACCAACGCCGAGCTGAAAATTTACAAACCGTGGCTTGATACCGATTTCATCGACGAGCTTGGCGGCCGTCTGGAAATGTCCGAGTTTATGATTGCCTGCGGTTTCGACTACAAAATGTCGGTCGAAAAAGCCTACTCTACCGATTCCAACATGCTGGGCGCGACTCACGAAGCCAAAGACCTGGAATTCCTGAACTCCAGCGTTAAAATCGTGAACCCGATTATGGGCGTTAAGTTCTGGGACGAGAACGTTAAAATCCCGGCAGAAGAAGTCACTATCCGCTTCGAGCAGGGTCATCCAGTGGCGCTGAACGGCAAAACCTTCAAAGATGACGTCGAAATGATGCTGGAAGCCAACCGCATTGGTGGCCGTCACGGTCTGGGCATGAGCGATCAAATTGAAAACCGCATCATTGAAGCCAAAAGCCGTGGGATCTATGAAGCACCGGGCATGGCTCTGTTACACATCGCTTATGAGCGTCTGCTGACCGGTATTCACAACGAAGATACTATTGAACAATATCACGCTCATGGCCGTCAGTTAGGTCGTCTGCTGTACCAGGGCCGCTGGTTCGATTCCCAGGCGCTGATGCTGCGTGATGCGCTTCAGCGTTGGGTTGCCAGCGCCATTACCGGTGAAGTCACCCTGGAACTGCGTCGTGGTAATGACTATTCCATCCTGAATACCGTTTCTGACAATCTGACCTATAAAGCAGAACGTCTGACGATGGAAAAAGGTGACTCCGTGTTCTCACCTGACGATCGTATTGGTCAGCTGACGATGCGCAATCTTGATATTACCGATACTCGCGAGAAGCTGCTGGGTTACGCGAAGACCGGCCTGCTGTCCGCCTCTTCCGGTAATGGGCTTCCACAGGTAGAGAATCTGGATAGCCAGACGAAGCAATAAGACCATCACTAAGGCCGGTTATCCGGCCTTTATTATTTTTGTACCGAAAAAAGATTGCCAACTCCGGACTTTTTTCATCCAGAAAGCATGTTTGAGTTTATTTTACCTGTCGGTATCCCTGCGAGTGCATTACCATGTCTTCTATAATTTCTGACGGAAGAAATCGTCATTATTCATGAGGATCTCTATGCACCTTACATCACCTATTCGCCCCCAGGAGGCAATAAATCGACTCCTTGAGGCACTTGAACCCTTCGCAACCCCAGTTAACGCGGTCCCAAGAAAAAAACTGAACTGGCATTACAAAGGCAAACAGCAGCTCTGGCTTTGCAAGAAAGGGGAAATCTCAATCCTTCGCGCGTCCGATGGATTGCTGATGATTACGGTCTATGAAGGGCACATTTTTGGCGTGGCTGAAATTTTGCAGCCCATGCGGGGTCATGTTCTGCGCGCAGAGACCGAATGTTCACTTTCGCGCATTGATGCCGAAGAAGCACTTCGCATTTTCCGGGAACAAAACCTTTGGGAAGATGTCACATCTCTGCTGGCATACCACACTGCGTATCTCGCTTACCGCGATGCTCTGGTTTTACAGCAACGGACCTATGCGGTAATTCGCAATCATTTGATGGAAATGATCCTCCTTCCTGAAGATATGCGAATGAGAATTTCGATTCTCGATTATATCCAGGACAGAACACATCTCTCGCGCAGCAGTATTTTGAACGTGTTATCCGCCCTGAAGAAAGGGAAATACATTCAATTTATTCGCGGCGGATATTTGCAGCACATCGAATCTCTGCCAGAGAAATTCTAATCGCGCAGAAACCTTCGGCCATATAAATAACAGCCGAGGGTTTTTTACATTTCAAAACATCCGCAAATCCCTCGACAACAAATCGTCTAAAATCCAGCCTAGATTTAAATTTAAACTTCTTAAAATTAACAGAAAATAAAAATCATCTATATCTTAGCGACCTACGCTATTCATCAACTTTTAAGTTTTTGACTTCAAAATAGGATTAAGGTTCAAAATGAAAAAGACGCTTGTCGCTCTGATTGTTTTAAACGCGTGCGCAGTTTCTTCCGCATTCGCAGCTGGTAACGCAAATACCTGGTACGCCGGTGCTAAATTCGGTTGGTCTCATTACGCTGACGTCAGCGGCAACAAAGATTTCAACAACAGCCTGGCGGCTTCTAACGACTTCAACGTTGATCACGACAACGTTGGCGGCGGTGTATTTGGTGGCTACCAGATCACTAACTGGCTGGCAGTTGAAGGTGGTTACGACTACCTGGGCAACATGCAGTACAACGGTAACAACGGCGTAAATGGCGCTAAAATGAAGAGCCAGGGTCTGCAGCTGTCTCTGAAAACCAGCTACGCTCTGACCGATGACTGGGATCTGTATGGTCGTTTCGGTGCGATGGGTTACCGTGCTGAGACCGACGTTGCCGGTCACAACAAATTCGAAACTGGCGTGCGTCCAGTGGTTGCCGCTGGTACCGAATATGCCTTCACCAAAAACTGGGCTGGCCGTCTGGAATACCAGTGGGTTAGCAACGTTGGCAACTCTAACCAGATCGGTCTGAGCTCAGACGTTCACTCCGTGACCGCTGGCATCGTATATCGCTTCGGCCAGAACGACGACGTAGCACCAGTCGTTGCTGCAGCACCTGCTCCAGAAGTTAAGACCTTCAACCTGAAGTCTGACGTGATGTTCGGTTACGATTCCGCCGCGCTGACTGACGAAGGTAAAGCTGCCATCGACCAGCTGTATAACTCTCCAGAAATGCAGGCTGCAAAAGATAAAAACACCACCGTAATCGGCTACAGCGACCGTACTGGTCAGGCTGAATACAACCAGCAGCTCTCTGCACGTCGTGCACAGGCCGTTGCTGACCAGCTGGTAGCCGATGGCATGCCTGCTGCAAACATTCAGACCGAAGGCCGTGGCGCCAGCGATTCTGTAACCGGTAACTCTTGTGACAACCAGTCCGGCAATGCGCTGATCAACTGCCTGTCCCCAGATCGCCGTGTAGTGGTACAGATCTCCGGTCAGTAAGCTTTACTCGCGATAGCAAACACTTGATTTATTTGCCCGATCATACGTATCGGGCTTTTTTATACCTGAAGGATCACCCATGCGTATGTTTAAGCTAAAAGCGGCTTTGTTGGTTGCCGCACTCGGCACTGCTGCAGCTGCCAATGCATCTATCAATCTCCACGGTGAAGCCGGATCTGAATTTACTAATCTGTCCGCCAGTTTCGGCGCGAACGATCCCGGCCTGACCTTTAATGGCAACTGGGCCCACAGCGACGACGATGGCGATGTTGCCGGCCTGGGTATGGGGTTCAACCTGCCGTTAGGTCCGGTGCTGTTTACCGTAGGCGGTAAAGCACTGTACCTGAACCCGAAGGATGGTGACGAAGGTTATGCGGTCGCAATTGGCGGCGGCGCACAGGTTCCTCTGGGCGACTTCATCACCGTGTTTGGCGACTACTACTACTCTCCAGACTCACTCTCAAGCGGCGTGGATGACTACGTCGAAGCGAACGCGGGCGTGCGTGTGCGCATCATTAAATCGGTGAGTATTGAGGGCGGGTATCGCTATATGGATATGGCGGGTAAGAACGGACACCGTGACAACAAATTAGCTGACGGCGCCTATGCCGGTGTTAACTTCAGCTTCTAAATGATTTCAGAGATTGCCGGCGACCGGCAATCTCCATTTCGTCGCCTTTCTCAGGCAGTGCCGCTCAGCGGTTTTAACATCTCATTGATGGCTTTCAATCCCACGACATTCCCTTCTTTACGGTAGGTTTCATTCATCGCGGAAATTTGTTCCAGTTTAGATAATGCCGCAAAGACCCGATGAGCATCACTGTGAGTATCCAAAACTTCGGATGGACTGACATCATCGCCCATATTTGTCTTCAATGTGTATTGCAACTCACTCAGTCGCGTCGCGTTTTCTTTATAACAATTATTCACGGCAGTGGTGTCAGTTGCGGGGTTATTTGGCGCATGGACGACAGGCACCGGCATGTCCTGTATTTCTTTCACAGACGTTAAAGAGGACGAACTGCTGCACGCGGTCAGCATTAATATTCCCGTCAGGGTCACGATTCTGGATATATTCACGACGTCTTCGTTCCTGCATTTGATGTAAAAATAGACGAAGCCGACTTTAGCTATTATTGGAAGAACCCAACAGGAGAGATTTGTTTATAAAAAAACTAAGGAAATTAAAAAGGACAAAAACAAAAAAAGACGTCTTTCGACGTCTCTTTTCTGGAATATTGGTACCGAGGATGGGACTCGAACCCACAAGCCCGTTAGGGCACTACCACCTCAAGGTAGCGTGTCTACCAATTCCACCACCTCGGTACTGAGATACTTAGTGCGGGATATCGCTGCTCGGCTGTGCCGGTGCTGCTGGCTGAGTCTGCTCCGATTTAGGTGCAGTCAGGTTATCCCACTCGCTTCCTTTGTTGGTCTTATTGGTATTGAGGTTACCCAGTACCAGACTGATGATGAAGAACAGCGTCGCCAAAACTCCGGTCATGCGGGTCATGAAATTACCAGAACCACTTGAGCCAAACAGTGTAGCGGATGCGCCTGCTCCGAAGGAGGCTCCCATATCAGCGCCTTTACCCTGCTGCAGCATGATCAGACCAACGAGGCCAATCGCAACAAGAAGGAAAACGACCAGAAGAGCTTCGTACATAATCAACCTGTTCCTTGCGGTACTACCGCATACCAATTGCTTCAACCAAAAGCGGGACGTTTTAATGTTTCCCACTGAAGCGGGTGTGAATACTAACCAAAGCGAATCGGCTTCGCAAGGGCAATTTTGATGCATTGTATCAAGTGCAGAAAAAAACAGCAAAAACCGATCTACAGTTCAACAAAAAGGCGACAAAAGCCGCCTTTTTAGACAGTTAACGCGAATTAAACAGCTTTAACTGCATCGGCAATGCGATTGGCAAAGGCATTCACCTGCGCTTCGTCTTCACCTTCAACCATGACGCGAATCAGCGGCTCGGTGCCTGATTTACGCAACAGGACACGACCACGGCTGCCCAGCGCGGCTTCCACGTCTGCCGTTACGCTTTTCACGCTGTCATGTTCCAGAGGGTTTACGCCGCCATCGGTGTAGCGGACGTTGACCAGTACCTGCGGGAACATCTTCATGCCGCTGCACAAATCTTGCAGAGTCAGATGATTGCGCGCAATCGCCGCCACAACCTGCAATGCCGCTACGATGCCGTCTCCGGTGGTGGTTTTGTCCAGCAGGATAACGTGGCCGGAGTTTTCCGCCCCGATGCGCCAGCCTTTTTCCTGCATTTTTTCCAGCACATAGCGGTCACCCACTTTCGCGCGGGTAAACGGAATGCCCAGCTGTTTAAGTGCCACTTCCAGACCCATGTTGCTCATCAGCGTCCCAACCGCACCACCGCGCAGCTGGCCCTGACGCAGCCCTTCGCGGGCGATGATATAGAGGATCTGATCGCCGTCGACTTTATTACCTTCATGGTCGACCATAATCACGCGGTCACCGTCGCCGTCAAAAGCGATACCCAAATGGGCTTTTTCTGCCAGCACGCGGGCCTGCAGCGCACGAACGTCCGTTGCGCCGACCTCTTCATTGATGTTCAAACCGTTCGGTTCGCAGCCGATGGTGATCACCTGTGCGCCGAGCTCACGGAATACGTTCGGTGCGATGTGGTAGGTTGCGCCGTTGGCACAATCGACAACAATTTTCAGCTCGTTAAGGCGCAGCTCGTTCGGGAAGGTTGCCTTGCAAAACTCAATGTAACGTCCAGCAGCATCGACGATCCGGCTGGCTTTACCCAGCTCTGCGGAATCAACGCAGGTGAGTTCTTTTTCCAGTTCCGCTTCAATCGCTTCTTCTACGGAATCGGGCAGCTTGGTACCGTCTATGGTGAAAAATTTGATGCCGTTGTCGTAGTACGGATTATGGGACGCAGAAATAACGATCCCTGCTTCAGCCCGGAACGTGCGGGTCAGATACGCCACCGCAGGGGTCGGCATTGGACCGGTAAAGGACGCAGAAAGGCCCGCAGCGGCAAGACCCGCTTCGAGCGCAGATTCCAGCATGTAGCCTGAAATACGGGTATCTTTGCCAATGATGACTTTACGCGAACCGTGACGAGCCAGCACTTTACCAGCAGCAAAACCGAGTTTCAGAACGAAATCTGGGGTGATCGGGGAATCGCCCACGCGACCGCGAATGCCGTCGGTACCAAAATATTTACGGTTACTCATAGTATTTTTTTTCCCTTGCAGACAGAGTGGCTTCTACCACACGCATCGCTTCAACTGTCTCTTTCACATCGTGAACGCGAATAATTTGCGCCCCCTGCATCGCGGCAATCACTGCACAGGCCAGGCTGCCACTCAGGCGCTCTGACGGTCCGACATTCAGCAATTGGCCTATCATCACTTTTCGAGACATCCCCACCAACAGCGGCAGGTCAAAATGATGAAACTCTGATAGGCGAGCAAGCAGCGCGTAATTGTGGGTGAGATTTTTACCGAAACCGAATCCCGGGTCGAGCAACAATTTGTCTTTTGTGATACCCGCAGCTTCACAGCGTGCAATGTGCTCAATAAAGATGCGATTCACGTCCGCAAACACGTCGTCATACTTCGGTGCTTCCTGCATGGTTTTCGGCTCACCCTGCATGTGCATCAGGCAGACGGGTAAACCCGTTTCGGCGGCGGCCTCGAGAGCTCCGGGCTCAGTCAGCGAGCGGATATCATTGATGATATGCGCCCCGACGCGGGACGATTCACGAATGACTTCCGGCTTAGAGGTATCAACTGAAATCCACACTTCAAAACGCTGAGCAATTGCTTCTATCACTGGGATTACGCGCGATAACTCTTCGTCGACGCTCACCTCTGCCGCACCTGGGCGAGTTGATTCGCCGCCCACATCGATAATCGTCGCACCGGCGTTAACCATCAGGTTGGCGTGTTTTACCGCCTCGACCAGGGTGTTATGCGTCCCGCCGTCAGAAAATGAGTCTGGGGTGACGTTCAGGATGCCCATCACATGCGGATAAGCGAGGTCGAGAGTGGTGCCCTGGGCGAAGAGTTTCATGAAGAATCCCTGGTATTGTGAGTGTTAGCAAAATAAAAAAACCCCGGAGCAGTCGCCCCAGGGTTTTCAGTTAAAGCAGCGTCATCAACAACGGATAACTTATTTGTCGTCCAGCTGCTCTGACATGGTGTTACCCGGGTTCGGCGTACGCGGTTCATCGACCGGACGCGGAGCACGCGGGGTGCCATTATTGTCAGAATTGTTGCTGCTACCGTTATTGTCTTCCCAACCCGCAGGTGGGCGAACATCACGGCGCGACATCAGGTCATCAATCTGCGGCGCATCGATGGTTTCATACTTCATCAACGCGTCTTTCATGGTGTGCAGAATGTCCATGTTCTCATTCAGCAGCTGGCGAGCACGAGCATAGTTACGCTCAATCAACAGCTTCACTTCCTGATCGATGATACGAGCCGTTTCATCGGACATGTGTTTCGCTTTCGCCACTGAGCGGCCCAGGAACACTTCACCCTCTTCTTCCGCGTACAGCAGCGGACCGAGTTTTTCAGAGAAGCCCCATTGGGTCACCATGTTACGGGCGATGGAGGTCGCAACTTTAATATCGTTGGACGCACCGGTCGACACATGTTCTGCACCGTAAATAATCTCTTCAGCCAGACGACCACCGTACAGCGTGGAGATTTGGCTCTCCAGCTTCTGACGGCTGGCGCTGATTGCGTCACCTTCAGGCAGGAAGAAGGTCACACCTAATGCACGACCACGCGGAATAATCGTCACTTTATGGACCGGATCGTGTTCCGGAACCAGGCGACCGATAATCGCGTGACCGGCTTCGTGGTATGCCGTGGACTCTTTCTGCGCTTCAGTCATCACCATGGAGCGACGTTCCGCACCCATCATGATCTTGTCTTTCGCTTTCTCGAACTCAACCATCGATACGACGCGCTTGTTACCGCGAGCGGCAAACAGAGCAGCTTCGTTGACGAGGTTAGCAAGGTCTGCACCGGAGAAGCCAGGTGTACCACGCGCGATGATTGCCGCGTCGATATCGGGTGCCAGCGGTACGCGACGCATATGCACTTTCAGGATCTGCTCGCGACCACGTACGTCTGGCAGACCAACAACAACCTGACGGTCGAAACGGCCTGGACGCAGCAGCGCTGGGTCAAGTACGTCTGGACGGTTAGTTGCCGCGATAACGATGATGCCTTCGTTACCTTCAAAGCCATCCATCTCAACCAGCATCTGGTTCAGCGTTTGCTCACGTTCATCATGACCACCGCCCAGACCTGCGCCACGCTGGCGGCCTACGGCGTCGATTTCATCGATGAAGATGATGCAAGGTGCTGCCTTTTTAGCCTGCTCGAACATGTCACGCACACGAGATGCACCGACACCCACGAACATTTCTACGAAGTCAGAACCTGAAATTGTGAAGAAAGGCACTTTCGCTTCACCGGCGATTGCTTTCGCCAGCAGCGTTTTACCGGTACCCGGCGGGCCCACCATCAGAACGCCTTTAGGAATTTTACCGCCCAGTTTCTGGAAACGGCTTGGCTCACGCAGGTATTCAACCAGCTCGGCCACTTCCTCTTTAGCTTCGTCACAACCTGCAACGTCAGCAAAAGTGGTCTTGATCTGATCTTCGGTTAGCATGCGCGCTTTGCTTTTACCAAACGACATGGCGCCTTTACCACCGCCGCCCTGCATCTGTCGCATGAAGAAGATCCAGACACCAATCAGCAGAAGCATTGGGAACCAGGAGATGAAGATTGAAGCCAGCAGGCTTGGTTCTTCAGGCGGTTCACCGACGACTTTCACGTTCTTGGTCAGCAGGTTATCAAGCAGTTTAGGATCGTTAACCGGAATGTAAGTCGTGTAACGGTTACTATCTTTCTTGGTAACGTTGATCTCACGTCCGTTGATACGCGCTTCGCGAACCTGGTCCTGATTGACCTCTTGCAGGAAGGTAGAGTAATCCACCTTACGGCCATTTGACTCGCTGGGCCCAAAGCTCTGGAATACTGACATCAGCACGACTGCGATGACCAGCCAGAGTATTAGGTTTTTCGCCATGTCACTCAAGGGATTAACCTCTTATTACAACTGTGTTAATAACAGCGTCAGGTTACTATACATCCGACACAATTCAAACCGCCACCGAAGCGGCAAAGGCTTAAAACGGTCGGGTTATGGTTTTCGCCCGGTCGCTACAATGTACACTTCACGCGAACGTGCACGCGAAGAGTCCGGCTTACGAACTTTAACTTTCGTAAACAGGGAGCGAATTTCCTTAAGGTACTCCTCGAAACCTTCGCCCTGAAACACCTTCACTAAAAAACTACCGCCCGGTGCCAAAACATCACGACACATCTCAAGCGCCAGTTCTACCAGATACATGGCACGGGGAATATCCACCGCTGGTGTTCCGCACATGTTTGGAGCCATATCGGACATGACAACCTGGACTTTACTGTCACCCACACGTTCAAGTAATGCTTTCATGACTAATTCATCACGAAAATCGCCTTGAAGGAAGTCCACACCAACGATTGGATCCATTGGTAAAAGATCGCAAGCGATGATGCGGCCGCTACCCCCGATCTGTGTCACTGCATACTGTGACCATCCGCCGGGCGCTGCACCGAGATCGACAACGGTCATTCCCGGCTTAAAAAGTTTGTCACTTTGCTGTATTTCATCAAGTTTAAACCAGGCACGGGAACGTAACCCCTTTTTCTGTGCCTGAAGAACATATTTATCGCTAAAGTGTTCCTGGAGCCAACGGCTGGAGCTGGCAGAACGCTTTTTACCTGTCATTTAACATTCCCATCGGGGCAGACCATCATAGTCGGCTGCATAAATTTTAACGGCCGATTTGGCGATAGTTGAGAGATGGCGGTAGAATGAACCGTTTTCAATCCCAACGTAAGCAAAAATATACGATGAATCTGAGTACTAAACAAAAACAGCACCTGAAAGGTCTGGCACATCCGCTCAAGCCGGTAGTTATGCTTGGCAATAATGGTTTGACCGAAGGGGTACTGGCCGAGATCGAACAAGCATTGAACCACCACGAACTCATCAAGGTAAAAATCGCCTCGGAAGATCGCGAGACTAAAGTCCTTATCGTGGAAGCTATCGTTCGCGAAACCGGCGCCTGTAATGTACAGGTCATCGGTAAAATGCTGGTTCTGTATCGCCCAACAGCAGAGCGTAAAATCTCGCTGCCACGTTAAGAGTAACCTGAATTGAACACATTTGATGTGTAAAACGAGGGGTTTCCGCGGGCAGGTGAGCAAAATGCCACGCTCTTAACGTTGATAAAAGGCCGCTATGCGGCCTTTTTCTTATCTTTACATTGTGTCAACAATGGGGATTACAGGTAATCCACCTTAATAATTTCGTATTCCACTTCGCCGCCAGGCGTTTGGATAGTCACCACATCGTCTGGCTCTTTGCCAATCAGGCCACGGGCGATCGGGGAGTTTACGGAGATGAGGTTCTGCTTAAAATCAGCTTCGTCATCACCGACAATGCGCCAGCTCGTTTCTTCGTCGTTATCCAGATTCAACACCTGTACAGTCGCACCGAAAATGACGCGGCCGGTTTTCGGCATTTTGCTGATATCGATAACCTGAGCGTTCGAGAGTTTCGCTTCAATATCCTTGATGCGGCCTTCGCAGAAGCCCTGCTGCTCACGAGCGGCGTGGTATTCCGCGTTCTCTTTCAGATCGCCATGCTCGCGAGCATCGGCAATCGCCGCAATGATTTCAGGGCGACGAACGGATTTCAGGTACTCCAGTTCTTCGCGCAGTTTTTCGGCACCACGTAAGGTCATCGGAATAGCTTGCATGAGTTATACCTCTTTCATCATTCTTTCAGGCACAGCTTGCGCTGCAGCCCTGCACTTCCTTCCGCAGCCCATCAGGGAGCCAGAAGTTAAGCAAAAAGAAAACTGACCCGGAACAAAAATTCCAGGCCAGCGGCAATTTTTCTGTTTGATACGTATTTTACCCCGAAGTTCGCTATGGGTCATCGTTTACTTTACAGGGCTTTGCGCCGTAGTATGGCGTTTTGATTCCAGGTTGTTAGCGCGAGATTATGCGATTTTCCAGATTTATCATCGGATTGACCACCAGTTTAGCCTTTAGCGTCCAGGCCGCGAACGTGGACGAGTATGTCACCCAGCTCCCGGCGGGTGCCAATCTGGCCCTTATGGTTCAGAAAATCGGCGCTAAGGCACCTGACATAGACTATCACAGCCAGCAGATGGCGTTGCCGGCAAGTACCCAGAAAGTGATCACCGCCCTGGCGGCATTGCTACAGCTGGGCCCTGATTTTCGCTTTACCACTACGCTGGAAAGTAAGGGTAGCATTGATAACGGAATTTTGAAGGGTGACCTTGTTGCGCGATTTGGCGGCGATCCGACGCTAAAACGTCAGGATATTCGCAATATGGTCGCCGTTTTGAAAAAATCAGGCGTACAGAAAATCGATGGCAATGTGCTAATCGACACCTCCATTTTCGCCAGTCACGACAAAGCGCCAGGTTGGCCGTGGAACGATCTGACGCAGTGTTTTAGCGCCCCACCGGCCGCGGCAATTATCGACCGCAACTGTTTTTCGGTTTCGCTTTATAGCGCGCAAAAACCCGGCGATTTAGCGTTTATTCGCGTCGCGTCCTACTATCCGGTCACCATGTTCAGCCAGGTTCGCACCTTACAGCGTGGCTCAGGCGAAGCGCAGTATTGCGAACTGGACGTCGTTCCTGGCGACCTGAACCGCTTTACGCTTACTGGCTGTCTGCCGCAGCGTGCGGACCCGCTACCACTGGCCTTTGCCATTCAGGACGGAGCCAGCTACGCAGGGGCGATTATCAAAGACGAACTGAAGCAGGCGGGTATCACCTATACCGGTACGTTGCTGCGTCAGACGCTGACCAACGATCCGGGAACCGTCATTGCCAGCAAGCAGTCCGCCCCATTACACGATTTACTGAAAATCATGCTGAAAAAATCAGACAACATGATTGCTGACACCGTTTTCCGTTCCATTGGCCATGCCCGTTTCGGCGTGCCGGGCACGTGGCGTGCAGGTTCCGATGCCGTGCGTCAGATCCTGCGTCAGCAGGCGGGTATCGATTTAGGTAACACCATTATTGCCGATGGCTCTGGCCTGTCGCGTCATAACCTGATTGCGCCCGCCACTATGATGCAGGTACTGCAATACATCGCGCAGCACGATACCGAACTCAATTTCATCTCTATGCTGCCGTTAGCGGGCTATGATGGCTCTCTGCAGTACCGTGCGGGCCTGCACCAGGCTGGCGTAGACGGAAAGGTCTCGGCGAAGACGGGCTCATTGCAGGGGGTGTATAACCTCGCAGGCTTCATTACCACCGCCAGCGGCCAACGCATGGCCTTCGTGCAGTATCTGTCGGGTTATGCAGTCGAACCGGCCGATCAGCGCAACCGTCGAATACCGCTGGTTCGCTTCGAAAGCCGACTCTATAAAGACATTTACCAGAACAACTAGAAACGACAAAGGCTCCCAATGGGAGCCTTTAGCGGGGGTGTAGCGACTTATTTCTTGTAGATGAATTCTACGCCTTCTTCATCGTCTTCATCCCAGTCGTCCCAATCTTCATCGTCTTCGACTTCAGTCTCTTCGAGCTGCTGGCGATGATAATCATCCCACATGAATTCGACTTTCTCAGGCTGCTTCTCTTCTTCGGCTTTCGCCACCGGGTTTTCAATGATGAAGGTCATCACGTCCCAGCAAAGATCTTTCACGCCCTGCTGGCTGGCAGCAGAGATCAGGTAGAACTTATCTTCCCAACCCAGCGCTTCCGCGATCGCTTTGGCTTTCTCTTCCGCCGCGTCTTTATCCATCAGGTCAATTTTGTTGAACACTAACCAGCGTGGTTTTTCAGCCAGCTTCTCGCTGTATTTTTCCAGCTCGCCCACGATGATGCGCGCGTTTTCGACCGGGTCAGAACCATCAATCGGTTCGAGGTCGATGAGATGCAGCAGAACGCGGCAGCGCTCAAGATGCTTAAGGAAGCGAATCCCTAAACCTGCACCTTCCGCAGCACCTTCAATCAGGCCCGGAATATCGGCAACAACGAAGCTTTTCTCGTTATCCATACGCACCACGCCGAGGCTTGGCACCAGTGTGGTAAACGGATAGTCAGCCACTTTCGGCTTCGCCGCAGAAACAGCACGGATGAAGGTTGATTTACCGGCATTCGGCATACCCAGCATCCCGACATCAGCCAGCAGCATCAGCTCCAGCTGCAGATCGCGTTTGTCGCCCGGCGTACCCATTGTCTTCTGACGTGGGGAACGGTTAACGGAGGATTTAAAGCGGGTATTACCCAGACCGTGCCAACCGCCTTTACCCACCATCAGACGCTGACCGTGAGTGGTCATATCGCCCATGGTTTCGCCAGTGCCCTGATCGATAACACGCGTACCGACTGGCACTTTGACAGTGACGTCTTTACCACGTTTACCGGTACAGTCACGGCTCTGGCCATTCTGCCCACGCTCAGCGCGGAAAGCTTTCTCAAAGCGATAGTCGATCAGGGTGTTAAGGTTCTCATCCGCTTCCAGCCAGACATCACCACCGTCTCCACCGTCGCCGCCGTCTGGGCCGCCACGTGGAATATATTTTTCACGGCGGAAGCTGACGCAACCGTTGCCGCCATCCCCTGCCACAACCAGGATCGTTGCTTCATCAACAAACTTCATTTTACTCTCCGTAAATCATTCGCCTGAGCGGGGTAGCGTTACAACCGCTTCACGCTTACGCCACCGTCCCCATAGACGATGACCAATGGCGGAATACATCGCGCCCGCAACCACGACAAACGCACCGAGATAACCTATAAGGTTTAGCATCGGTCTGGCGAAGAAATCGGGCCAGGCTATTGATAATAAATCTGAAAATAACAGCGTGAACAGAGGAGTCAGCGTAATTAACGCGCTCACCTGTGCCGCCTGCCAGCGCGCCATGGCTTCCGCCAGCGCACCGTAACCCACCAGGGTGTTTAGCCCGCAGAAAATCAGGCAGGCAAGCTGCCAGTCGCTCAGCTGGGAAATTACACCCGGCCTTGCTAGCGGCAGCAATGCTATCGTACATAAAGTGTACAGCAAAAACAGGATCTGCTGTGAGGCCAGGCGTCGCAATAACACCTTTTGTGCGACGCCATAACTCACCCAGACCGTTGCTGCCCCGACGCCAAATATGACGCCCCAGGTGTAATCCGTCAGGCGAGTAAAGATTTCCACCAGACTGGTGTTGAAGAACATCACCAGACCGCAGAGCAGCATTATCGCACCAACTACCTGTGTCCCGCGCATCTTCTCTTTGAGGATAACGACGCTGGCAATCATCATGCCTACGGGCGACAGCTGTCCTATCACCTGCGAAGCGGTAGGACTTAAATACTGCAAGGACGAACTGAACAGAATAAAGTTTCCGAACAACCCACCGGTGGCAATGGCGAGCAGCACCAGCCAGCGTGGCTTACGAAAAAGCTGCAGCGGTGGCAGCTTGCCTTTTATGGCGAGAATCGAGCCAAGGCCGATACTGGCCATCAGAAAGCGGTAGAACACGATAGTCGGAGGCTCCATCACCTCCAGCACCTGCTTCATTGCAATTGGCAACGCACCCCAACATATTGCGGTGGTGAGCGCCAAAAGAATACCAATGCCCGCCTGCTGTTTCATGCCCGTTTATCCCTGTACGAAATTTACCGGACTTCTAATGTAAAAAGCCCCGCAACACGTTGCGGGGCTTTCATCCGTCACCGGACCGAAAAACTTACTCAGCAACGATGCTGATGTATTTACGGTTGTTCGGACCTTTAACTTCGAATTTCACTTTACCGTCTGCTTTAGCAAACAGGGTGTGGTCACGGCCACAACCAACGTTGTTACCAGCGTGGAATTTAGTACCACGTTGACGAACGATGATGCTACCTGCCAGAACTGCTTCGCCGCCAAAGCGTTTTACGCCCAGACGTTTAGCTTCTGAATCGCGACCATTTCGAGTTGAGCCGCCAGCCTTTTTATGTGCCATTTAATCTACTCCTCAGGTCTTAGGCGCTGATGCCAGTAATTTTCACATCAGTGAACCACTGACGATGGCCTTGCTGCTTACGGTAGTGCTTACGACGACGAAACTTAACAATCTTAATTTTCTCGCCACGACCGTGTGCAACAACTTCAGCTTTGATTACGCCGCCATCAACGAAAGGAACGCCGATTTTGACTTCTTCACCGTTTGCGATCATCAGCACTTCAGCGAATTCAACAGCTTCGCCAGTTGCGATGTCCAGCTTTTCCAGGCGAATGGTCTGACCTTCGCTTACTCGGTGTTGTTTACCACCACTTTGGAAAACCGCGTACATATAAAACTCCGCTTCCGCGCACATCTTCGTGTGATTCAGAGTGCGCTATAAATATTCACAATAGGGCGCGAATATTACGCAAAACGTGAGCCTTTGACAAGTGGGATCATCAATCAATGCAGAAAAAAAACACAACGCACACGGTGACGTTTATCTGCGTCGTTTTTTCAGTACAATCAGAGCTACAATTGTAACCCAGACTCTTCGTTATCCCTTATGGATAAGCGGTAAACAGGACATAAAGCCCGGCTTTTGCGATGAATTTAGAAAAAATCAATGAGTTAACCGCGCAAGATATGGCGGGTGTCAATGCGGCAATCCTTGAACAACTCGATTCTGACGTCCAGCTGATCAATCAGTTAGGGTATTACATCGTCAGCGGAGGCGGAAAACGCATTCGTCCAATGATCGCGGTACTGGCAGCGCGAGCTGTCGGCTATCAGGGGAACGCTCACGTCACCATCGCAGCGCTAATTGAGTTTATTCACACAGCGACGTTGCTGCACGACGACGTGGTGGATGAATCCGATATGCGCCGAGGCAAAGCCACGGCCAACGCCGCATTTGGCAACGCAGCCAGCGTGCTGGTAGGCGACTTTATCTATACTCGCGCGTTCCAGATGATGACCAGTTTGGGGTCGCTCAAAATTCTTGAGGTGATGTCCTCGGCGGTGAACGTCATTGCGGAAGGTGAAGTACTGCAGTTGATGAACGTCAACGACCCGAACATCACCGAAGAAAACTATATGCGCGTGATTTACAGCAAAACAGCGCGCCTGTTCGAAGCGGCCTCACAGTGCTCCGGCCTTCTGGCTGGCTGTTCTGATGAACAGGAAAAAGGTCTTCAGGATTACGGCCGCTACCTTGGTACCGCGTTCCAGTTGATTGACGATCTCCTCGATTATAGCGCCGACGGTGAAACGCTTGGTAAAAACGTGGGCGATGACCTTAACGAAGGCAAGCCTACGCTGCCTCTGCTGCATGCCATGCGCAACGGTACGCCGGAACAAGCGGCGATGATTCGCCAGGCCATTGAAGAGGGCAACGGTCGGCATTTACTGGAACCCGTTCTTGAAGCGATGGCCGCCAGTGGTTCGCTGGAATGGACGCGTCAGCGCGCCGAAGAAGAAGCGGATAAAGCAATCCAGTCTCTGCAATGCCTGCCTGATACCCCATGGCGCGAAGCGCTCATCGCACTCGCCCATATAGCTGTTCAACGCGACCACTGATCACGTCCCGCGCACTGCGCGGGAACGTTCCAATAAAAGCCTTTCCTCCCCCACCACCTTGATTTAATCCGAATATCGCTTCCTCTTACTTGAACTTTTTAGAACTTAATCGCTTTCGGCGTTATAGTACGACCGCCACCAGGCGAAGGTGGTTTGTTTATCAACAGGGAGAAAGTATGGATAAATTTATCGACTGGCATCCTGCAGATATCATTGCCGGATTGCGCAAACAAGGAACATCACTGGCGGCTGAGTCTCGTAAAAATGGGCTTAGCTCGTCGACGCTGGCAAATGCCCTCACCCGACCCTGGCCAAAGGGGGAAGCAATCATTGCGGCGGTGTTAGGCACCGAGCCGTGGATTATCTGGCCATCGCGCTACCACGATAGAATCACGCATGAATTTATCGACAGAACGCAGCAGATAAGACAGCCGAAGAAGAAGTAAATCCGATAAGCACCCCCGAGTCTTGCTGACGCGGGGATGCCTTAGCAGGAAGCGAAATTATTCGCCTTTGATACGCTCGATGGTCGCGCCCAGCGCACGAAGTTTGTCTTCGATGTGCTCGTAACCACGGTCGATGTGGTAAATACGCTCCACGATGGTGGTGCCTTCCGCGATACAACCTGCCAGCACCAGGCTTGCAGACGCTCGCAGATCGGTCGCCATGACCTGTGCCCCGGACAGTTTCTCCACACCGTGACAAATCGCCGTATTGCTTTCGATTTCAGCATGCGCGCCCATACGGATCAGTTCCGGCAGGTGCATGAAGCGATTTTCGAAAATGGTTTCGGTGACAACTCCGGTGCCTTCAGCGACCAGGTTCAGCAGAGTGAACTGGGCCTGCATGTCAGTCGGGAAGCCTGGGTGCGGCGCAGTACGCACGTTCACCGCCTTTGGACGCTTACCGTGCATGTCGAGGCTAATCCAGTCTTCACCCACTTCGATATCTGCACCCGCGTCACGCAGTTTTGCCAGCACCGCATCCAGCGTATCCGGCTGCGCGTTGCGACAAACAATTTTTCCGCCGGAAATGGCCGCAGCCACGAGGAAAGTGCCGGTTTCAATACGGTCAGGCAGAACGCTGTAAACGCCGCCGCCCAGACGCTTAACGCCTTCGATAGTGATGCGATCGCTACCCTGACCGGTGATTTTCGCACCCAGAGCATTGAGGAAGTTGGCGGTATCAACGATTTCCGGCTCACGCGCGGCGTTTTCGATGATAGTGGTACCTTCAGCAAGCGTTGCTGCGCTCATGATGGTCACCGTGGCGCCTACGCTCACTTTATCCATCACGATGTGCGCGCCTTTCAGGCGACCATTCACCGACGCTTTGACGTAACCTTCTTCCAGTTTGATCTCTGCACCCAGTTGCTCAAGGCCGGTTATATGCAGGTCAACAGGACGTGCGCCGATAGCACAACCGCCAGGCAAAGAAACCTGACCCTGACCAAAACGTGCCACCAGCGGACCCAGTGCCCAAATGGACGCGCGCATGGTTTTCACCAGCTCGTAAGGGGCGCAGAACACGTTAACGTCGCTGGCATCAATCCACACGGAACCGTTACGCTCAACTTTGGTTCCCAGCTGGCTCAGCAGCTTCATGGTAGTGTCGATATCTTTCAGCTGCGGTACGTTTTTAATCTCAACTGGCTCTTCAGCCAGCAGTGCTGCGAAAAGGATCGGCAGTGCCGCATTTTTGGCGCCGGAGATGCTCACTTCGCCCTGGAGACGTGAAGGCCCCTGTACACGAAATTTATCCATTCGTTCAAATCTCTTTTAAAATTCACCTGTGTAACGGGCGGTTACCCGTTACATAAAACCGTTAAGTTTGCGATCGCGTGCCCACTCTTCTGGGGTGTACGCCTTGATCGACAGGGCATGAATTCGGTTATCAGCAATATATTCCATCAGTGGAGCATAGACGGACTGCTGTTTTTTTACCCGACTCATTCCCGCAAACAGTTCGCCCACGGCAATAACCTGAAAGTGACTGCCATCGCCAGAGACGTGGACTTCCTGAAGGGAGAGTGCGTTCATAAGCACTGTCTGAATTTCATGATTTTCCATGGGATAATTTCATCTGATAGTGAAAACAGCCCAACATCTTAGAGGAAAGTGCCGCTGTCTTAAACAAGCAAAAAGCCCCGACGCACAAAACGTAGAGGCTTTTAAGAGTAATACATTGAATAATTTAGGGGATCAGATCGGGCGGCAGATTATAAAGTTGAACAAGGGTGTTCATCTTTTCACTTTTGCCAGCGATGCTGACAGCAGACCCCTGCTGGCGAACCTGTGCGACCAGATGCATCAGCAGTGCCACACCAGCGGTATCCACGCGAGTTATCTCGCTCAGGTCGATGGTCTCGACGCCCTGCATCACCTCTTTCCGCGCGTCCCAGAGGGGAACCAGAAAATCCTGATCTAATTCCCCCTGCAATAACAGTCGCCCGCCTTCACGCGTCCAGCGTAATGAGTCGGTCATTATTTTTTCTGTTCCAGCGTAATCGGCTGTTTAGAAATCGCCTGCAGCTGCGAGGTCAGACCATCAATACCTTTGGTACGCAGCAGATCGCTCCACTCATTTTGTTTAGTGGTGATCATGCTGACGCCTTCAGCAATCATGTCAAACGCCTGCCAGTTACCCGTTTGGGTGTTTTTACGCCACTGGAAGTCGAGGCGAACCGGTGGACGGCCGTTCGGGTCAACGATTGTGACGCGGATAGGCAGAATGGTGGCATCACCCAGCGGTTTCTCTGGGGCAATCTGATAGGTCTGACCGTGGTACATCGCCAGCGCCTGGCCATAAGCCTGTTTCAGGTACTCATGGAATGCGGCAAAGTATGCTTCACGCTGTGCCGGGGTTGCGTCACGGTAGTAGCGGCCTAAAACCAGCGCACCCGCGTATTTCACCTGCACATACGGCAGCAATTCCTGATCAACAATCTGACGCAAATAGTCAGGATTGGAACGAATCTGTGATTGTTCATTTTTGAGGCGGGTAAAGGTTTTCTGAGCCGCCTCGTTCATCAGGGTGTACGGGTTGGACTGATCCGCCGCCGTGGCCGCCGTCAGTGGGGCAATGACCAGCATGGCAACCATAAGTAAGCGTTTAAACATGGGTTAATTCTCCTGAGATTAGTGCGTCGTTGCAGCAGGCGCCGTAGCGTCAGTATGGTCTTCCGCCGGGCTTTGCGCTTCGTCTGAATTCTTATTTTCTCCGCCTTTGTTGCTATAGAGGAACTGACCAATCAGGTCCTCCAGCACCAGCGCAGATTTCGTATCCTGAATCGTGCTGCCTTCTTTAAGCATCGCCGTGCCCATTTCCGGATCATCAAAACCGACATTCAGCGCGAGATACTGCTCACCCAGCAGACCGGAGGTACGGATAGCCAACGAACTGGTATCCGGGATCTGGTTGTACTGTTCTTCGATATCCAGCGTAACACGTGGAAGATAGGTCTTCGGGTCCAGCGAAATATCAGCCACGCGGCCAATCACCACCCCGCCGATACGGACCGGAGAGCGGGCTTTCAGGCCGCCGATATTATCGAAGGTGGCATAAACCTGATAGGTCGGTTCCGTGCGTAAAGAGGTCACGTCCGCTGCTTTCAGGCATACGAACAGCGCCGCCAGAAAAGCCACCAGAATAAAAATACCTACCCAGATTTCACTTTTTTTCGTTTGCATGAACTCAATTCCCAAACATCAGTGCAGTCAGCACAAAATCCAGCCCCAGTACCGCCAACGACGAATGCACCACGGTACGCGTCGTTGCACGGCTGATCCCTGCGGAAGTGGGGATCGCATCGTAACCGTTAAACAATGCAATCCACGTCACCGTAATGGCGAATACCACGCTTTTAATCACGCAGTTCACCAGGTCCGTACGCCAGTCAACGGCGTTTTGCATCGCCGACCAGAAGAAGCCCGCATCAATCCCTTTCCAGCTCACGCCGACCAGCGAGCCGCCCCAAATACCGACGGCGACAAAAATAATCGTCAGCAGCGGCAGTGAAATCACGCCCGCCCAGAAGCGCGGCGCAATGACGCGACGCAGCGGGTCAACCGCCATCATTTCCATACTGGAAAGCTGCTCAGTCGCGCGCATCAGGCCAATTTCGGCGGTCAGCGCAGAACCGGCGCGCCCGGCAAAGAGCAGTGCGGCTACGACCGGCCCCAGTTCACGCAGCAGCGATAACGCCACCAGCATACCGAGACTGGTTTCGGCACTGTAGGTGGTTAGCACCAGATAACCTTGTAAACCCAGCACCATCCCGATAAACACGCCTGAGACGATGATTATCAGCATCGACAGCACGCCCACGCTATAAAGCTGGCGTACTAATAAAGGCGCATGTTTACGGAACTCAGGCTTGCCAACCACCGCATTGAACAACATTAACCCGGCACGTCCGAAGGTCGAGATTGTCTTAATCCCCCGATGTCCGAGCGCAGCCAGTGCATTTAACAGCATGAGCAACTAACTCCCTGTTCCGAATAAATCGTGATGATAATCGCCCGCCGGATAGCGGAAAGGCACCGGGCCGTCAGCAATGCCGTCCAGGAACTGGCGCACGCGCGGATCGCTGTTTTCCTGTAGCGACTGTGCGCTACCGTGAGCGACAATTTTTCGGTCCGCCACGATATAGGCGTAGTCGGCGATACTCAGCACTTCCGGGACGTCGTGGGAAACCACGACGCAGGTGACACCCAGCGAACTGTTGAGCTCAGAAATCAGCTTGACCAGTACACCCATGGTGATCGGATCCTGGCCCACGAAGGGCTCATCAAACATGATCAAATCCGGCTCAAGGGCGATTGCCCGCGCCAGTGCCGCACGGCGCGCCATCCCGCCGGACAGTTCAGAAGGCATCAGTTTAGCAGCCCCGCGCAACCCCACCGCTTCCAGTTTCATCATCACCGTGCTTTTCAGCAGCGGCGCAGGCAAACGCGTGTGTTCACGCAGCGGGTAGGCAACGTTATCGAAAACGTTCATGTCGGTGAAAAGCGCACCCGACTGGAACAACATGCTCATGCGCTTTCGCACGGCGTACAGTCGTGAGCGAGTCATCTTCGGCACATCTTCGCCATCGAACAGAATCTCTCCGCTGTCAGGCGGGATCTGTCCGCCAATCAAACGCAGCAGCGTGGTCTTACCGATCCCTGACGGTCCCATGATGGCCGTAATTTTACCGCGAGGCACCGACAGCGAGATGTTGTCGAAGATACTTCGGGAGCCACGCGTGAAGCTCACGCCGCGAACATCGACTAAATTATCCAGTGTCTGGGTCATAGGTTTATCCCTGGAAAAACCTCTTCGGGTTAAGCATGGCGCGATTTGACGCCCCTAACCCATCATTTTTACAGAATCTTACCTGCCAGAGTTAGCGAAAGCAGGCATTTGTTTTACTTTTTCAACGCATAAAGTCAAAATTAAGAATTCGTCCGTGCCATGCAGGTTGTGCAAAGCGGCTGACGATTATACCTGAAGAAAGGACTTTAGATGCTTTTAGCGACGGCTCTGTTAATAATTGGTTTACTTCTGGTGGTCTACAGTGCCGATCGTCTCGTTTTTGCCGCCTCGATTCTATGCCGCAGCATGAACATCCCACCGCTGATTATCGGCATGACGGTCGTTAGCGTAGGCACCTCGCTTCCAGAGATAATCGTATCCGTAACCGCTTCTTTTCACGGACAAATTGATCTCGCCATTGGCACCGCGATCGGCTCAAACATTATTAACATTTTGCTGATCCTTGGCCTGGCCGCGTTGCTGCATTCGTTTACCGTCCATTCCGATATCCTGCGTCGGGAATTGCCGCTAATGTTAGTCGTAAGCCTGTTAGCGGGTTTTGTGCTGTATGATGGGCAGTTAACAAGGATAGATGGCTTATTTCTGTTCGCACTGGCTGTGCTGTGGCTGTTTTATATTGTTAAAATCGCCCGCCTGGCGGAACGGCAGGGAAATGACAGCCTGACGCGTGAACAATTGGCAGAATTGCCCCGTGAAGGGACGCTGCCCGTCGCCTGTTTATGGCTCGGTGTTGCCTTAATCATTATGCCAATGGCCACGCGCATGGTGGTGGATAACGCCACCGTGCTGGCGAACTACTTCGCGATGAGCGAACTGACCATCGGTCTGACGGTAATTGCCATTGGCACCAGTCTGCCAGAGCTTGCCACAGCCATCGCCGGCGCACGTAAAGGAGAGGACGATATCGCCATTGGCAATATCATAGGCTCCAACATTTTCAATATCGCCATCGTGATGGGTATTCCTGCGCTGGTCGCGCCGGGGCCGTTTAATCCGCTGGCGTTTAGTCGTGATTACGGTGTGATGGTGCTGGTCAGCATGATTTTTGCCCTGCTGTGCTGGCGCCGTAAACCACAAATTGGCAAAGGTGCCGGGGCAATACTGACCGGGTGCTTTCTTGTTTGGCTGGCGTTCCTTTGGTGGGGTACGCCGTTTTTCGCAGAGTGAATCGGGATAACATTATGTCGCAAATAGATTTGCAGCCGGGTTTTGACTTTCAGCAGGCAGGCCTCGACGTGCTGGAGATTGAACGTGAAGGTCTGGCGCAGCTCGATCAGTTTATCAATCAGGATTTCGCCCTCGCCTGCGAAAAAATAGCGTACTGCGGCGGTAAAGTCGTCGTGATGGGCATGGGTAAGTCCGGACATATTGGTCGTAAATTGGCGGCAACCTTTGCCAGCACCGGCACGCCGTCATTCTTTGTTCATCCTGGTGAAGCTGCTCACGGCGATCTCGGTATGGTCTCGCCGCAGGATGTGGTCATCGCGTTATCCAACTCCGGTGAATCCAACGAAATTCTGGCGCTGATCCCGGTGCTCAAACGCCTGCATGTGCCGCTCATCTGCATGACCAGCCGCCCGGAAAGCAGCATGGGTAAGGCTGCGGATATCCATTTGTGCGTCAGCGTACCGAAAGAAGCGTGTCCGCTGGGCCTCGCGCCAACGTCAAGCACCACGGCGGCTTTGGTCATGGGCGATGCGCTGGCGGTTGCGCTGCTCAAAGCACGCGGCTTTACCGCCGAAGATTTTGCCCTTTCACATCCGGGTGGCGCGCTGGGCCGTAAGTTGCTGCTGCGCGTAAACGACATCATGCACACCGGCGATGAAATCCCGCACGTCAGCCCTGATGCCTCCCTGCGCGACGCGCTGCTGGAAATCACACGCAAAAATCTGGGTCTGACGGTTATCTGCGACGACCAAATGAAAATCGAAGGCATTTTCACCGATGGTGACTTACGTCGGGTGTTTGATATGGGCGTTGACGTTCGCGATATGAGCATCGCAGATGTGATGACCCGCGGCGGTATTCGTGTCCGACCAGGGATCCTGGCCGTTGATGCACTGAATCTAATGCAGTCTCGTCATATCACCTGTGTCATGGTTGCCGATGGCGACCATCTGCTGGGTGTGATACATATGCATGATCTCCTGCGCGCTGGCGTAGTGTAAGTAAGGAAAAAACAATGAGTAATGCTGGCGCGTCGGTAACGACCTGCTATGGACCAGTCAGTTCAGAGGTCATGGAGAAAGCGCAGAAAATTCGTCTGCTGATCCTTGATGTAGACGGCGTGCTGTCTGATGGGCTGATATACATGGGCAATAACGGCGAAGAACTGAAAGCCTTTAACGTGCGCGACGGCTACGGCATTCGCTGCGCGCTGACGTCAGGCATAGAAGTTGCAATCATCACCGGACGAAAAGCTAAACTGGTAGAAGACCGCTGCAAAACGCTGGGAATTACACACCTGTGGCAAGGACAGTCCGATAAGCTGATTGCGTATCGTGAATTACTGGAAACCCTGTCCCTGCGTCCGGATGAAGTCGCCTATGTCGGTGATGACCTCATCGACTGGCCGGTGATGGCTGAGGTGGGTTTGAGCGTTGCAGTTTCAGACGCACATCCCCTGCTGCCACCGCGCGCGGATTATGTCACGCGTATCGCCGGAGGCCGTGGTGCCGTCCGTGAAGTGTGCGATTTGTTGCTGCTGGCTCAGGGCAAGCTGGATGAAGCCAAAGGGCAATCAATATGAGTAAAACCAGACGTTGGGTTATCATTCTGCTTTCGCTGCTGGCGCTGGTGCTTATCGGCTTCAATCTGGTGGACAAAGACGACACAGGTCCGGCGGTCGTCAACAATAACGACCCGACTTATAAAAGTGAGCATACCGACTCCGTGGTCTACAACCCTGAAGGGGCGTTGACCTACCGGTTGATTTCAGAACATGTCGAGTATTTCTCCGAGCAGGCCGTTTCGTGGTTCACCCGACCGGTTCTGACCACTTTTGATGTGAACAAAGTGCCGACCTGGTCTATTAAGGCTGACAAGGCCAAACTGACCAACGACCGTATGCTGTATCTGTACGGTCACGTTGAGATAAACGCCCTGACGGACGACTCTCAACTGCGCAAAGTCACGACGGATAACGCCATTGTGAATCTGGTTACTCAGGATGTGAGTTCAGACGATTTGGTGACGTTGTACGGTACAACATTTAATTCCAGCGGCCTCAAAATGCGCGGCAACTTACGCAGCAAAAACGCCGAGCTGATTGAAAAGGTGAGAACCTCCTATGAAATTCAGAAATAATAAATTCAGCTTTAAACTTGCCCTTGCCAGCGTGTTGCTGGCTTCCAGCCTGCCTGCGCTGGCCTTAACGGGTGATACCGATCAGCCTATCCACATTGAATCCGATCAACAGTCTCTGGACATGCAGGGTAACGTTGCGACGTTCACCGGCAACGTTATCGTCACGCAGGGCACCATCAAAATTAATGCCGACAAAGTGGTGGTCACTCGCCCGGCCGGTGTTAAAGGCAAAGAGACGATGGACGGCTACGGTAACCCGGCTACGTTTTACCAGATGCAGGACAACGGCAAACCGGTTAACGGTCATGCGTCGAAAATGCACTACGAAGTGGCTAACGATCTTGTCGTGCTGACCGGCAACGCCTATCTCGAGCAGGTCGACAGCAACATTAAAGGCGACAAGATTACCTATCTGGTGAAAGAGCAGAAAATGCAGGCGTATAGCGAAAAAGGTAAACGCGTGACGACGGTTCTGGTGCCATCGCAGCTGCAGGATAAGAGCAACAACACCAAACCGGCTCAGCCTAAAAAGAGTAACTAATACGTTATGGCAACTTTAACAGCAAAGAATCTTGCGAAAGCCTATAAGGGACGTCGGGTCGTTGAAGACGTTAGCCTGACGGTGAATTCCGGCGAAATCGTCGGCCTGCTGGGCCCGAACGGGGCGGGTAAAACCACCACGTTCTACATGGTGGTCGGCATTGTGTCCCGCGATGCGGGTAACATCATTATTGATGATGACGATATCAGTATGCTGCCACTGCATGCCCGTGCCCGTCGGGGTATTGGTTATCTGCCGCAGGAAGCCTCCATTTTCCGCCGTCTGAGCGTGTTTGATAACCTGATGGCGGTGCTGCAAATCCGTGACGATTTGAGCAACGAGCAGCGCGTTGACCGTGCGAACGAGCTGATGGAAGAGTTTCACATTGAGCATCTGCGCGACAGCCTCGGCCAGGCACTCTCAGGCGGTGAACGCCGTCGTGTAGAAATCGCCCGTGCGCTTGCAGCTAATCCTAAATTTATTCTGCTGGATGAACCTTTTGCGGGCGTTGACCCCATTTCGGTTATCGACATCAAGCGTATTATCGAACACCTGCGCGACAGCGGCCTCGGCGTGCTGATTACTGACCATAACGTTCGCGAAACGTTAGCAGTCTGCGAACGCGCTTACATCGTGAGCCAGGGGCATCTGATTGCTCATGGTACGCCGGAACAAATCCTCCAGGACGAGCATGTTAAGCGCGTGTATCTTGGGGAAGACTTCAGACTCTGATAGGGTAGTGAATACAGACATTCTGGCCGGAGAAATTTGCCCTGATTATGAAGCAAGGTTTGCAATTAAGGCTCAGCCAACAGCTCGCCATGACGCCGCAACTGCAACAGGCCATTCGTCTGTTACAGCTTTCTACGCTCGAGCTGCAACAGGAACTTCAGCAAGCGCTGGAGAGTAATCCCCTGCTTGAGCAAACCGACCTTCACGAGGAAGTCGATTCACAAGAAGAAACCGACAACGACACATTTGATACAGTTGATGCCCTCGAGCAGAAAGAGATGCCCGATGAGCTTCCGCTCGACGCCAGCTGGGATGAAATCTATACCGCAGGCACGCCATCCGGTACCGGCACCGATTATCAGGATGACGAACTGCCGGTCTACCAGGGCGAAACGACGCAGTCACTTCAGGACTATCTGATGTGGCAGGTTGGGCTGACGCCGTTTTCCGATACCGACCGCGCGATAGCCACGTCGATCGTGAACGCGGTTGACGACACCGGCTATCTCACCGCATCGCTGGAAGAGATCCTCGAAAGCATTGGCGATGATGAGCTCGATCTCGATGAGGTCGAAGCGGTGCTAAAACGCATCCAGCGTTTTGATCCGATCGGCGTGGCCGCAAAAGATCTGCGCGACTGCCTGTTGATCCAGCTCTCCCAATTTACCAAAGAGACGCCGTGGCTGACGGAAGCCAAAACAATTATCAGCGATCATCTCGATCTGTTGGCCAATCATGATTTCCGCTCCCTGATGCGCGTCACTCGCCTCAAAGAAGATGTGCTGAAAGAAGCCGTGTCGCTGATTCAGTCTCTGGATCCGCGCCCGGGTCAGTCCATTCAGACCGGCGAACCGGAATACGTCATCCCCGATGTGCTGGTGCGTAAAATCAGCGGCCGTTGGGCGGTTGAACTCAATTCCGACAGTATCCCGCGCCTGCAAATCAATCAGCATTACGCCGGTATGTGCAGCACCACGCGCAACGACGCCGACAGCCAATTTATTCGCAGTAATCTGCAGGAAGCCAAATGGCTGATTAAAAGCCTGGAAAGCCGCAATGACACGCTACTGCGGGTGAGCCGCTGCATCGTCGAACAGCAGCAGGCATTCTTTGATCAGGGCGAAGAGTTCATGAAACCGATGGTCCTGGCCGATATTGCCCAGGCCGTCGAAATGCATGAATCAACGATTTCACGCGTCACCACGCAAAAGTATCTGCACAGCCCACGGGGCATTTTTGAGCTTAAGTATTTCTTCTCCAGCCATGTGAATACCGAAGGCGGCGGCGAAGCGTCGTCCACGGCCATTCGCGCACTGGTGAGGAAGTTAATTGCCGCGGAAAATCCCGCGAAACCACTGAGTGACAGTAAGCTGACTACCATGCTGTCCGAACAGGGTATCATGGTGGCACGCCGCACCGTTGCAAAGTACCGAGAGTCTTTATCCATTCCGCCGTCAAACCAGCGTAAACAGCTGGTCTGACACAACCGATAAGGAAGACACTATGCAGCTCAATATCACAGGACACAATGTCGAAATCACTGACGCACTGCGTGAATTTTTGAACACCAAATTCGCGAAGCTCGAGCAGTTTTTCGAACGGATCAATCAAGTCTATATTGTGTTAAAAGTGGAAAAGGTGACTCATATCTCGGATGCCACCCTGCATGTTAACGGGGGCGAAATTCATGCCAGTGCGGAAGGGCAGGATATGTATGCCGCAATAGACGGTCTTATCGATAAGCTGGCAAGACAGCTGACCAAACATAAAGATAAACTGAAACAACACTAATTGTCCGGGCGTACGCCTGACCCGGTTGTTCGGGTTGGGCGGCACGCAGGTGAAATTATGATGAACAATGATTCCGCTCTGCAATTGAGCAATGTCCTTAACCAGGAATGTACCCGCAGTGCAGTTCACTGCCAGAGTAAAAAGCGTGCGCTGGAAATCATCAGCGAACTGGCCGCAAAACAGCTTGGCTTACCGTCACAGGTGGTATTCGAGGCTATTCTGACCCGTGAAAAGATGGGCAGTACCGGTATCGGCAACGGCATCGCCATTCCTCACGGCAAGCTGGAAGAAGATACTCTGCGTGCCGTCGGCGTTTTCGTGCAGCTCGAAACACCGATCGCCTTTGATGCCATTGATAACCAGCCGGTTGATCTGCTGTTCGCCCTGCTGGTGCCTGCCGATCAGACCAAAACGCATTTGCACACCCTTTCACTGGTGGCGAAGCGTCTGGCAGACAAAACCATCTGCCGCCGGTTGCGTAGCGCACAGAGCGATCAGGAACTGTATGAAATTATCACCAGCGACGATAACGGTGATGAAGATGCCTAACGGTAACTCGGTTGTCTTAAGGAGAAACGACTGATGGTACTGATGATTGTCAGCGGTCGCTCGGGCTCAGGTAAATCTGTCGCCCTGCGTGCGCTGGAAGACATGGGCTTTTACTGCGTGGATAACCTGCCCGTCGTGCTGTTGCCCGAGCTGGCGAAAAGCCTTGCTGACCGACAAATCTCTGCCGCGGTCAGCATCGATGTGCGTAACATGCCGGAATCTCCGGAGATTTTTGAACAGGCAATGGACAATTTGCCTGATACATTCTCTCCGCAACTGTTGTTCCTTGATGCCGATCGCAACACGCTTATCCGCCGATACAGCGATACCCGCCGTCTGCACCCTCTTTCCAGCAAAAATCTGTCGCTGGAAAGCGCAATCGATCAGGAAAGCGATTTACTGGAACCGCTGCGTTCCCGTGCTGACCTGATTGTCGACACCTCAGAAATGTCGGTGCATGAACTGGCTGAAATGCTGCGTACGCGCCTGCTTGGCAAGCGTGAACGCGAACTGACGATGGTGTTTGAATCCTTCGGCTTTAAGCACGGGATCCCTATCGATGCCGATTACGTGTTCGACGTGCGTTTCCTGCCAAACCCGCACTGGGACCCGAAACTGCGTCCAATGACCGGCCTCGATAAACCGGTTGCCGCGTTCCTCGATCGCCACACAGAAGTTCACAATTTTATCTATCAGACCCGCAGCTATCTTGAGCTATGGTTACCTATGCTGGAGACCAACAACCGCAGCTATCTGACGGTCGCGATTGGTTGTACCGGCGGTAAACATCGTTCGGTGTACATTGCCGAACAGCTGGCTGACTACTTCCGCTCACGCGGGAAAAACGTTCAGTCTCGTCATCGGACGCTGGAAAAACGGAAAACATGAGCGTAAAGCACACGGTTGAAATCACGAATAAGCTGGGGATGCACGCCCGCCCGGCGATGAAGCTGTTTGAGCTGGTACAGAATTATGATGCCGAAGTGTGGCTGCGCAATGACGAAGGCACCGAAGCCGAAGCCAGCAGCGTTATCGCGTTACTGATGCTGGATTCTGCCAAAGGCCGACAGATTGAAATCGAAGCCAGCGGGCCGCAAGAAACTGAAGCCCTGGCGGCAGTGATCGCGCTGTTTAACGCCGGGTTCGACGAAGATTAGCCCGCGTTTACGCTGACTGTCTGACGCCCTCTCCCGCAGGAGAGGGCAAAACCTTTAATACAGTTTATTTTCCCGCATAAATCCTTCCCCACCGAGCTGGCGCATCTGGCGTAAAATCCACGCCTGACGACTGCGAACATACCCTGATGGCGCATCAGCGCGAAAACGAATAGGGTTTGGCAGTACCGCCGCAAGCAACGCCGCTTCCGACATCGTCAATTTACTGGCAGGCTTATGGAAATAGCGCTGCGCGGCCGCTTCGACGCCAAATACCCCATCACCAAATTCGGCAATATTCAGGTAAACGGTCAGGATGCGTTTTTTGCTCCAGACGGTTTCGATGCCCACCGTCAGACCCGCTTCCAGACCTTTACGCAGCCAGCTTCTACCGTCCCACAGAAACAGGTTTTTCGCCGTCTGCTGTGAGAGCGTGGATGCGCCACGAATGCGGTTTTCATTCTGCTCGTTATGGGCCAGCGCTTTCTCAATGGCAGACACATCAAATCCCCAATGGTCCGGGAATTTCTGGTCTTCCGCAGCGATGACGGCGAGTCCCATCCACGGCGTCATCTCATCCATGCTTACCCAATCAGAATGGGCCAGATAGTGAAAGTTGCCGCTAAACATTTCCCCGAGCTGGCGCTCCACCATCACCGCTGAAAATGGCACCGGCAGCACGCTGAAAATTGCGATGCCCCCGCCCCAAAAAACGGCGAGCGTTATGACTACCCGCAGCAGAATGCGCTTTATCCAGGCCAACGGCGAACGGCGCTGACTCATTCGCACAGCACCATCACACGGGCCACCAGCTTCTCAATGCCGGTTGCTGCGTCGGCAATATTCTGCGCCAGCATATAGGCCGGCGTGGTCACGACTTTGTGGTCTTCATCCACCACGATATCGTCTACCGGGCACGGCACATGTTCGGCACCCATTGCTTCCAGCACCTCGGCGGTATCGATATCGGTGCCGATGGTAATGCGCAGAGGGAAATCAAAAATCTTCGGCAGCATCGCCGGGGCAATGCACATAAAACCGAGCGGCTTACCCGCCTGATGCAGAGCCAGTGTCAGCGCTTTTAAATCCGCATCCACCACGCACTCATTGCCCTGGGAAGCAAAGTTACTCAGGTTTTTAGCCGCGCCAAATCCGCCGGGCACAATCAACGCATCAAGCTCATCGGCACGCGCACTCGCCAGCGGCTGAATGTCACCGCGCGTGATCCGCGCAGCTTCCAGCAGAACGTTACGTTCACCCGCCATTGATTCACCATCTAAATGATTTATCACATCAGACTGGCTTTTATCTGGCGCAAAACAGACCGCCTGCGCGCCATTTCGAGCAATAGCCAACAGCGTGATGACCGCTTCATGAATTTCGCTGCCGTCATATACGCCACAGCCACTCAGCACTACGCCAATTTTTTTCATCCTGCGTTCCTTTTGCAACCGCTTGAAGCCCATCAGTTATTTTGATTTAACCGCCATGCTTCACACATTTAACTGATTTACGTAACAAATAATTTAAGTTTTGCTATCTTAATGAACGTGCAGCCTAAATTCTCAGGCCGCGTCTGTTCAACACTCTTAAAACTATCGAGGCGCAGCCACGTTTTCCCTGGTGTTGGCGCAGTATTCGCGCACCCCGGCTTGACCGGGGTCATTTTTTATCGGCTTGCGACCCATGCTTTCAGGGTAGCGACATCCTGCTGCCATTCCGTTTTCATCTCTTCGACCCATTCACCCACGTTATCCCACCAGGCTGGAAGATCCGGAGACTGAATCTGCTGCCCAAGCTGCTGAATATGACGTAAACCAATCGAACCCGCGGCACCTTTGATTTTATGCCCTTCTTCAACAATGCCTTTCTGGTCGCGCGCGGTCAGGTTTGATTCCAGCACCGCCAGATATCCCGGCATCATCTTCTCGAACACCGCCAGACCGTCGGTGATGAGCTGTGGGCCCACCAACTCGATGTACTGCTGGAGCATGTCGGTGTCCAGTACGCTGCTTGATTTGTTGCTGTCGGTTATGGTCACGCTGCTTTCCTCGTCGTCAGGGGTATCCCAGAATTTTTGGATAATCGCGGTCAATGCCGGCACGGCCAGCGGCTTGCTCAGCACGTCGTCCATTCCCGCATCCAGATACTCTTTTTTGTCCTTCAGCACGTTGGCCGTCAGCGCCACCAGCGGCGGTAGCTCGTCAGCGTGATAACGCTGTTTCAGCTCACGGGAAATATCCAGGCCGGTCATATCCGGCAGCTGAATATCCAACAGCACCAAATCGTAATCAGAAGGCGAAAACATCTCCAGCGCCTCTTTGCCGGTCATCGCCACGTCTACGCTGTTGCCGAGTTTTTCCAGCACCGAGCGCGCCACAATCACGTTCAGCTCAATGTCTTCCACCAGCAGCACATGCAGGGCAGGTAACGGCATATCATCGTCGGCAAGGGTGTCTTCCACTTCTTCCGCGATTGCAGGCGCGTGAACGGTTAGCGTAAAGGTTGAGCCGCTGCCTGGCTGGCTGGAAACGGTGATATCACCGCCCATGCTCTTCGCCAGACGACGCGAAACGGCCAGACCAATCCCGGTGCCCGTTGCTGGTTTTCCGCCCTGGCTGTCTTTAACCTGATAATACATCGCGAAAATTTTGTCCTGCTCTTCCTGCGGGATGCCAATCCCGGAGTCTTCCACTTCGAAGCGCAGAATGTCGCCTGCATCGTAACGCACGCGAACCGACACGTTACCCTGCTGGGTAAATTTGACCGCGTTGCTGATCAGATTCCACAGGATCTGCCGCAGGCGGGTGCCATCGGTTATCACTTTATGCGGCAATGGCAGCGTGGGATCCATCACGAAACGCAGCCCTTTTTGCTGCGCCTGCAGGCCAGAGAGGTTTTCCAGGTCAGCCAGGAAACCGGTGAAATCTATAGGCTGGTTATCCAGCTGAACTTTACGCCGTTCCATCTTATCCATGTCGATAATATCGTTGAAGATATTACCCAGCGTGACCGCTGAAACGTGGATGGTTTTCAGGTATTTTTCCTGCTCGGACGTCAATTCGGTATCCAGCAGAATACGGCTCAGGCCGACGATGCCGTTGAGCGGCGTACGCAGCTCGTGGCTGATGGTAGAAATAAAGGTGGTCTTATCGCGGCTGGCGCGTTCAAGGGCGTCCTGATAGCGCTTACGTTCCGTTATATCGCGCCCAAAGCCCATCAGACCGTGGCGTTTCCCGACGCGGTCGTAATACGGCACTTTGCGAATTTCGAAGCAGGCTTTGCGGCCATCGGGATAATCCAGCCACTGTTCGTAGGTCAGTGACACATTATGACGGAAGACTTTCTCATCGGTTTCAATGACTTTGGCTGCGGCTTCCGGGGAATACACGTCAAGAGGTTTGAGGTTTACCAGCTGCTTTTCGCTTTTCCCGGTCAACAGCTCCATCGCCCGGTTACAGCCGGAAAATTCTTTATCTTCGTTGCGGTAAAACACCAGGTCCGGCGAGGCATCAAGGAACGAACGCAGGAAAGACGACTGCTGCTCGAGCTGAATTTGCGTCTGTTCGCGCTCTTTCATTTCGATTTTCAGCTGTTCCAGCGTGGTCTGGCGCTCGGCTTCCGCCTTTTCGCGATCGGTGATTTCCTGATTAAGCTGAGCAATATTGTCTTTCAACTGCACATTCAGCTTCAGGTCGCGGTCGCGCATCTCCTCCAGCTTTTCGACCACACGCGTAAGACGCTGGCGAGATTCTTCCAGTTGCTCGACCACCACCGAGAGAAAATAAACCGCCCAGGGCGTGATCAACAGCCCAAAGAAAATGGAGCGGATAACATCAATACTCTCGACCTGGCCGTGCAGCACCATAGTCACCGCCATCTGTACCACGATGGCTAACACCACCAGCGCCAACGCCAGCAGCAGCGAGAAGCGTACCAGGCCGAGCTTCATCATCAGGTCGACATAGTACTGCGCAAGCATTCGGATTTGCTTCATAGGGATTTCCTTCACCACAACGTCGCTCAATAATACCCAATTCTGAGCAACGCGTTGAAGGTTGTGCGAAAAATGCGGTGTGAATTGAGGTTATGCGTCGGGGAAAGGGATGAAAGGCTGGCCAAGCGCCGAGCCCTGCACACCCTGTTCGTTAAGATAGCGGTCCAGTTCCAGCATTCCCGTCCAGCGGTTCTCACACCACAGCGGGGCAAGCAGCGTCGGGCGACGTGCGTTAGCGGAAATGCGGTGATAGACAACGTCCGGCGGCGTGTGGCGGATCATTTCGCCCGCGGTCAGGGTGTATTCATCCAGCTCAATGCCTTTCAGCCTGCCCGCTTGCCAGGCTTTCGCCATGATGCTGCCGGTCACGATGTGTAATGGATGCAGCTTAATGCCATCGACGCCAGTCTCGACCACTTTTTCGAGTGTCTGCATACATTCCGACTGCCCTTCACCCGGCAGCCCGACAATCAGATGTGTACACACTTTCAGCCCACGTTCGCGTGCCAGACGCGTAGTGGCCTGGTAACAGGCAAAATCATGCCCACGATTGATGCGATGCAGGGTTTTATCCTGTGCGCTTTGCAAACCGAGTTCGAGCCACACTTCGTAGCCCTTCTGTTTATATTCACTGAGTAAATCCAGCACCGCCTCGGGCACGCAATCCGGGCGCGTGCCCACGCATAACCCAACGATATTCGTCTGACTGACCGCTTGCTGATACATCGACCGTAGCACCTGCACTTCCGCAAAAGTGCTGGTATAAGCCTGAAAATACGCGAGATAACGTTTCGCGCGGTTCACCAAATGCGCCTGATGCGCCAGCTGATCTGCAATGGAGCGGTGCTGCTGCGCCTCATCGGCAAACGACGCCACATTACAGAAAGTACAGCCGCCGCGGCCAATTGTGCCATCGCGATTCGGGCAGCTAAAACCGCCATGCAGGGTTAGCTTATGCACCTTTTCGCCATGCCGACGCATAAGATCCCCACCAAACATATTGACTAATTTCTGTAACTGCATAATCTGATAGACCGCACCTTTCGAAGAGGTGCAAAGCCTGCCATTTTTAGTCTCTTTCGGCGCTGACCTGGATCAAACGCTCCGGACATGTCACATCTATTGCATAACCACTCAAGATAACTGCAATTTCATTCACCACTTCGGTGATTACTTTTCCTTATGTTGACCCTCGATTTTTCACTATTACCGTGCCAGATGAAAAACAGTGTCATCATGGGGATTCACGCCCCACGGCAGAACATTATTCTGCGATAAAAAAGCCACTCAGCACAGATCCGCCATAATTGCGCTTTCATATAGTGAGAGAGATCACATTCAGCAGCCGGTTCGCTAAGGGTAAATGCATTGTTAAAAAGCACTAATACCAATAACAATCATAGAGTTAACCTGCCTATAGCACATTTTTGTATAAATAAGATTGCCATTTGACCTGTGTGCGGATTCCCGATAACTTGAGGATCCGCTGGAAGCTTTCTCGATGAGCAGTCTGCTCATCATATTTATGCAGTAATTGAGATTCCCTCTGAAGCAAGTCCGCAATACTTGTTTACCGATGCGAAAGGATTTTGAGAGGGCGAATGCGTGGCCTGTGCCCCGCCGCCTTGCTCTTTCTACGCCTGCGCGCAACGGTCCAGAGTGTGTCTCGTAGAGCCTGGGGAGGTTCACTGATATGTTGTACGATAAATCCCTTGAGAGGGATAACTGTGGTTTCGGCCTGATCGCCCACATAGAAGGCGAACCTAGCCACAAGGTAGTGCGTACCGCCATTCACGCACTGGCCCGCATGCAGCACCGTGGTGCGATCCTCGCCGATGGTAAAACCGGTGACGGTTGTGGCCTGCTGCTGCAAAAACCTGATCGTTTCTTCCGCCTCGTGGCCGAAGAGCGCGGCTGGCGCTTAGCTAAAAACTACGCGGTCGGTATGCTGTTCCTGAATAAAGACGCCGAGCTCGCTGCAGCTTCGCGTCGTGTGGTTGAAGAAGAACTTCAGCGTGAAACCCTGTCCATTGTCGGCTGGCGCGACGTGCCAACCAACGAAGGGGTGCTCGGTGAAATCGCCCTCTCCTCGCTGCCTCGTATCGAACAAATTTTTGTTAACGCTCCGGCTGGCTGGCGTCCGCGTGATATGGAACGTCGTCTGTTCATCGCCCGTCGCCGTATTGAAAAGCGTCTTCAGGAAGACAAAGACTTCTACATCTGTAGCCTGTCAAACCTGGTCAACATCTATAAAGGTCTGTGTATGCCGGCGGATTTGCCGCGCTTCTACCTGGACCTGGCGGATCTGCGTCTGGAATCGGCCATTTGCCTGTTCCACCAGCGCTTCTCCACCAACACCGTGCCACGCTGGCCGCTGGCTCAGCCGTTCCGCTATCTGGCACACAACGGCGAAATCAACACCATTACCGGTAACCGCCAGTGGGCGCGTGCCCGTACTTATAAATTCCAGACCCCGCTGATCCCGGATTTGCATGATGCCGCGCCGTTCGTAAACGAAACCGGCTCCGACTCCAGCTCGATGGACAACATGCTTGAACTGCTGTTGGCCGGCGGGATGGATATCGTGCGCGCCATGCGTCTGCTTGTTCCGCCAGCCTGGCAGAACAACCCGGATATGGACCCGGATCTGCGAGCGTTCTTCGACTTCAACTCCATGCACATGGAGCCGTGGGACGGCCCGGCGGGCATCGTCATGTCCGATGGTCGTTACGCAGCCTGTAACCTCGACCGTAACGGTCTGCGCCCAGCGCGCTACGTCATCACCAAAGACAAGCTCATCACCTGCGCCTCTGAAGTCGGGATCTGGGATTACCAGCCGGACGAAGTGGTGGAAAAAGGCCGCGTCGGTCCTGGCGAGCTGATGGTTATCGACACCCGTGCGGGCCGTATTCTGCACTCTGCGGAAACCGATCACGACCTGAAAATCCGTCATCCGTACAAAGAGTGGATGGAGAAAAACGTCCGCCGCCTGGTGCCGTTTGAAGATTTACCAGACTCAGACGTTGGCAGCCGCGAGCTGGACGACGATATGCTCGCCAGCTACCAGAAACAGTTTAACTACAGTGCGGAAGAGCTGGACTCGGTTATCCGCGTGCTTGGTGAAAACGGCCAGGAAGCAGTCGGCTCCATGGGTGACGATACCCCGTTTGCCGTACTCTCCAGCCAGCCACGTATCATTTACGACTACTTCCGCCAGCAGTTTGCGCAGGTGACCAACCCGCCAATCGATCCGCTGCGTGAAGCACACGTGATGTCGCTCGCCACCAGCATCGGCCGTGAAATGAACGTCTTCTGCGAAGCGGAAGGCCAGGCACACCGTCTGAGCTTCAAATCACCGATTCTGCTGTACTCCGATTTCAAACAGTTGACCACACTGACGGAAGATCACTACCGGGCCGACACGCTGGATATCACCTACGACGTGACCGAAACGAACCTGGAAGCGACCGTCAACGCACTGTGCGACAAAGCTGAGCAGATGGTGCGTAACGGTACCGTGCTGCTGGTGCTGTCTGACCGTAACATCGCTAAAAACCGTCTGCCGGTTCCGGCCCCGATGGCCGTAGGTGCGATTCAGACTCGCCTGGTTGATAAGAGCCTGCGTTGCGATGCCAACATCATCGTAGAAACCGCAAGCGCCCGCGACCCGCACCACTTTGCCGTGCTGTTAGGCTTCGGCGCGACAGCGGTTTACCCGTATCTCGCCTATGAAACACTGGCGAAGCTGGTCGACAGCAAAGCTATCGAAAAAGATTACCGCCATGTGATGCTTAACTACCGTAACGGCATCAACAAAGGTCTGTACAAAATCATGTCCAAAATGGGCATTTCGACCATCGCCTCTTACCGCTGTTCGAAGCTGTTTGAAGCCGTTGGCCTGCACGATGACGTGTCAGACCTCTGCTTCCAGGGCGTGGTCAGTCGTATCGGCGGCGCAGGCTTTGAGGACTTCCAGCAGGACCTGCTGAACCTGTCTAAACGTGCCTGGCTGGCGCGCAAGCCGCTCGATCAGGGTGGTTTGCTGAAATACGTTCACGGTGGCGAATATCACGCCTATAACCCGGATGTGGTTCGCACCCTGCAACAGGCGGTACAGACCGGTGATTACAGCGATTATCAGCAGTATTCTAAGCTGGTAAATGAGCGCCCGGCGGCAACGCTGCGCGATCTGCTGGCGGTAAATCCAGGGACCGACGCTGTTAGCATCAACGACGTTGAACCTGCGACCGAACTGTTCAAACGTTTCGACACCGCAGCAATGTCCATCGGCGCACTGAGCCCGGAAGCCCACGAAGCACTGGCGGAAGCCATGAACAGCATCGGCGGCAATTCCAACTCCGGTGAAGGCGGCGAAGATCCTGCGCGTTATGGCACCAACAAAGTGTCTCGCATCAAGCAGGTGGCTTCCGGTCGTTTCGGCGTCACGCCTGCGTATCTGGTTAACGCCGATGTGATTCAGATTAAAGTTGCACAGGGCGCAAAACCGGGTGAAGGCGGTCAGTTACCGGGTGATAAAGTCACGCCGTACATCGCCAAACTGCGTTATTCCGTGCCGGGTGTGACCCTGATTTCCCCACCGCCGCACCACGATATCTACTCTATCGAGGATTTGGCACAGCTGATTTTCGACCTGAAACAGGTCAACCCGAAAGCGATGATTTCCGTGAAGCTGGTTTCCGAACCGGGCGTGGGCACCATCGCCACCGGTGTCGCGAAAGCCTATGCTGACCTGATTACCATCGCCGGTTACGACGGCGGTACCGGCGCCAGCCCACTTTCCTCAGTGAAATACGCGGGTTGTCCGTGGGAGCTGGGCCTGGTGGAAACGCAACAGGCACTGGTCGCTAACGGCCTGCGTCATAAAATTCGTTTGCAGGTGGATGGCGGTCTGAAGACCGGCCTCGACATTATCAAAGCGGCTATCCTCGGCGCAGAAAGCTTCGGCTTCGGCACCGGTCCAATGGTGGCGCTGGGCTGTAAATACCTGCGAATTTGTCACCTGAACAACTGCGCAACAGGCGTGGCAACTCAGGACGAAAAACTGCGTAAGAACCACTATCACGGCCTGCCGTTCAAAGTGACCAACTACTTTGAGTTCATCGCCCGCGAAACTCGCGAGCTGATGGCGCAGCTGGGCGTGAAGCGTCTGGTAGACCTGATTGGTCGCACCGACTTGCTCAAAGAGCTGGAGGGCTTCACCGCCAAACAGCAGAAGCTGGACCTGTCGAAACTGCTGGAAACCGCTGAGCCGCATCCGGGCAAAGCGCTGTACTGCACTGAGCACAACCCGCCGTTTGATAACGGCGTGCTGAACGCGCAGCTGTTGCAGCAGGCGAAGCCGTTTGTCGATGAGAAGCTGAGCAAAACGTTCTGGTTTGATATTCGCAACACCGACCGCTCCGTGGGCGCTACGCTGTCGGGCTACATTGCTCAGACGCACGGCGACCAGGGTCTGGCTTCCGATCCGATTAAAGCGCACTTCAGCGGCACCGCAGGCCAAAGCTTCGGCGTGTGGAACGCAGGCGGCGTTGAACTGTACCTGACCGGCGATGCCAACGACTACGTTGGCAAAGGCATGGCTGGCGGCCTGCTGGCCATTCGTCCTCCGGTCGGCTCCGCCTTCCGCAGCCACGAAGCCAGCATCATCGGCAACACCTGTCTGTACGGTGCTACCGGCGGTCGTCTGTACGCTGCGGGCCGTGCGGGTGAACGTTTCGCCGTGCGTAACTCCGGGGCTATCACCGTGGTTGAAGGCATCGGCGATAACGGTTGTGAATACATGACCGGCGGCATCGTCTGCGTACTGGGTAAAACCGGCGTCAACTTTGGCGCAGGCATGACCGGTGGTTTCGCCTACGTGCTGGATGAAGACGGTGATTTCCGCAAACGCGTGAACCCGGAACTGGTCGAAGTGCTGGACGTAGACTCTCTCGCGATTCACGAAGAACATCTGCGCGGGCTGATTACCGAACATGTACAGCTCACCGGCTCCCAGCGCGGCGAAGAAATTCTGGCTAACTGGCCTTCATTCTCTGCGAAATTCGCCCTGGTTAAACCGAAGTCCAGCGATGTCAAAGCACTGTTGGGTCACCGTAGTCGTAGCGCCGCAGAATTGCGCGTGCAGGCGCAGTAAGGAAAATCGATGAGTCAGAATGTTTATCAGTTTATCGACTTGCAGCGCGTTGATCCGCCAAAGAAACCGCTGAAGATCCGTAAAATTGAATTTGTTGAGATCTACGAGACGTTCTCCGAAGGCCAGGCTAAAGCACAGGCAGACCGCTGCCTGTCCTGCGGCAACCCTTACTGTGAGTGGAAATGTCCGGTCCACAACTACATCCCGAACTGGCTGAAGCTCGCCAACGAAGGGCGTATTTTTGAAGCGGCAGAACTGTCGCATCAAACCAACACCCTGCCGGAAGTGTGCGGCCGCGTGTGCCCGCAGGACCGTCTGTGTGAAGGCTCCTGTACGCTGAACGACGAGTTCGGCGCGGTGACCATCGGCAACATCGAGCGCTATATCAACGATAAAGCGTTCGAAATGGGCTGGCGTCCGGACATGACCGGCGTGAAGCAAACCGACAAACGCGTGGCGATTATCGGCGCGGGTCCGGCAGGCCTGGCCTGTGCCGACGTGCTGACCCGTAACGGCGTGAAAGCGGTGGTCTTCGATCGTCATCCAGAAATCGGCGGCCTGCTGACTTTCGGTATTCCGGCCTTCAAGCTGGAAAAAGAAGTCATGACCCGTCGCCGTGAAATCTTCACCGACATGGGCATTGAGTTCAAACTCAATATCGAAGTGGGCCGTGACGTACAAATCGACGATCTGCTGAAAGATTACGATGCGGTGTTCCTCGGCGTCGGCACCTATCAGTCAATGCGCGGTGGACTGGAGAATGAGGATGCAAATGGCGTGTTTGACGCCCTGCCGTTCCTGATTGCCAATACCAAACAGATGATGGGCTTCGGCGAGTCCGCGGAAGAACCTTACGTGAATATGGAAGGCAAACGCGTGGTGGTTCTGGGCGGGGGTGATACCGCGATGGACTGCGTACGCACCTCCATTCGCCAGGGCGCAACGCACGTCACCTGTGCTTACCGTCGTGACGAAGAAAACATGCCAGGCTCTCGCCGCGAAGTGAAAAACGCGCGTGAAGAAGGCGTGGAATTCCAGTTCAACGTGCAGCCGTTGGGCGTAGAAGTGAACGCCAATGGTAAAGTTAGCGGCGTGAAAATGGCGCGTACCGAAATGGGTGCGCCAGATGCCAAAGGCCGTCGTCGCGCAGAAATCGTGGCCGGTTCCGAGCACGTTGTGCCTGCCGATGCGGTGGTGATGGCGTTCGGTTTCCGTCCTCACAGCATGGAATGGCTGGCGAAACACAGCGTCGAACTGGATTCACAGGGTCGCGTGATCGCACCAGAAGGCAAGGAAAACGCCTTCCAGACCAGCAACCCGAAAATCTTCGCCGGTGGTGATATTGTGCGTGGTTCTGATCTGGTGGTGACCGCCATTGCAGAAGGTCGCAAAGCGGCTGACGGCATCATGAACTACCTGGAAGTGTAATCCGCCAGAGTCACGACGGATGAAATAAAAGCCCGGCGAGCGCAAGCTTCCGGGTTTTTTTATGACTGTGCCAGCATCGCTGCCCCCAGCAATCCGGCATCATGGCGGTAATGTGCGCCTTGCAGCTTTACCTGATATACCGACGGTTCCTGTGAAAGGTAGTCAGCAACCAGCGCTAAGTAGCCATCGGCCAGGCCGACGCTACCGCCCATCACGACACGCTGACAATCGGTCACGGCTTTGACATCGGCAATCAGCCTCGCCAGCACCCGAGCGGATCGGTGCATCAGGCTCTGCGCTTGTGCATCTCCTTCACGCGCCTTGGCAAATATCGCTTTTGCATCCAGTCCGGCCAGATGGCCTTGCGCCGCGGCGGCAATTCCACGCCCGGAGGCGATTACTTCCACGCAGCCGATACGCCCGCAGCCACAGTGCGGTCCGTTAGGGTCCGCCAGCGTGTGGCCCAGATGTCCGGCCAGACCACCGCTGCCCATCAATAGCGTTCCACGACTGACGATCCCGCCGCCCACACCGGTCGATACGGTGATAAACGCCATCTCTTCAATAGGCTCATCCAGTGCCTGGAATTCGGCCCAGGCCGCAGCCTGCGCATCATTCAAAGCCAGACAAGGCAAACCGGTGATGCGCGAAACCGTCTCCTGTAAGGGAAAATGCAGCAGTCCACCGAGATTCCCCGGATTGATGGCCGTTAAAATCCCCTGGTGAATGATTCCCGTGGAAGCCACCGCCACACGTTTCGCCCGCTGCGCCAACGGGGAAAGTAACCTTTCCAGGCTCGCGGTAAGCGCCTGAGGTGTTTTGCTGGCAGGCGTGGGGCATTCGTGACGTTCCACAATTTGAAAGCTGCCATCGATCAGCGCCGCCGCCAGTTTGGTGCCGCCAATATCCACCGCCAGCAGCATCATTGCTGCGCCTCTGTTAACGCATCGCGATACCACTGGCAGATGTGCTCCAGCCGGGTTATGGCAGAGCCCACCGTTACGGCCCACGCACCATGCTGCATCGCCTGGGCGGCCAGCGCGGGCGAGTTGTAACGTCCCTCGGCAATAACCCGACAGCCTGCTTTGGAGAGCGCAATCACCAGGGCCAGATCCGGTTCATCCGGCACCGGGCCACCAAGGTAGCCTGATAACGTCGACCCGATAATCTCTGCACCTTCGCGATGGCGTTTCACCCCGTCTTCCAGCGATGAACAATCCGCCATCGCCAGTAAATTGTGATGGTGGATTCGCGCCAGGATCGCGCTAACTTCCACGGGCCGGACGCGATCCGTTCCGTCGAAGGCAATGATGCTGGCCCCAGCTTCAGCCAGCGCGTCGACATCCTCAAGAAATGGCGTGATCCGCACCGGCGAATCGGAAAGGTCTCGTTTAATGATGCCAATGATTGGGATTGTCACCCGCGCACGCGTGGCGCGCAGGTTGTCGACGCCTTCGATACGCAGTGCCACAGCGCCCGCCTGTTCTGCCGCCAGCGCCATGGCAGCGACAATCTCTGGCTTATCCATTGGGCTTCCCGGCACCGGCTGGCAGGAGACAATCAGCCCGCCGTTTTTACCGATCGCGGACTCAATTTGTGCAAGTAACGACATCCTAATCTCCATGGTGTTTAATCAAACTGCTTTTACCACCGCGCAAAGGCACTGCGCCGCTAAAAGGCTTGCCATCGATGGCATCATGAGTGCGTAGCGCTTCCGGACGGATCCAGCGCTGTACGCGCGTCGGCATATCCAGGCCAATCAACAAAATGACGACGAAGGTCAGGCCAAACGATAACGATCCCAGCGCGGTACCTAGATCGAGCTTCTGCGCGATCAGAGCGCCGATCACCGGGGCTATCGCCCCACCCATCGCACCGACGTTGTAGGTAAAGCCCAATCCGGCCGCACGTTGATCGGTATCGAAGTATCCACCGATCAGTTTCGGCAAGATCCCCGAGATCCCCTGGCCCAGCATCTGCTGGAAAAAGAGTAACAGGCCGAGTACCCACACGTTGGTGCCGCCGATCGCAAACACGGGAATTATCAGCACTTGTGAGGCCAGCAGACTACAAACGTAGGCTTTACGGGTCCCAAGCCAGTCACCGAGGAAACCGCCGACGCAGCAGCCAACCGCCGCGCCAAATCCGCTAAAGAACAGGACGCGGGCCACGGTGGAATGATCGTAAGCTAATTCGGTTTTCAGGTAGGTTGGCAACAACGCCTGAATCGGCCAGGAATAGAGAAATGCGAACAGCACCACCACCATGAGCGTCACACCGGTAGGCCACCGCTTACCGCTGCTCTGAACCATAAAGCTGATAAAAATGATGGCGCTGATTAAGCCCAGCAGCAGGATCATGCCCGCGTTTCGCAATTCGCCGGAAAAACAGAACCACAGCGAAGTGGCCGCCACGGCGGTGAGAAAATAGTTGATGTAGCGTTGATCGCCGCGGTACAGAATGTCGACCATGGTGCGCACCGGCGCTTTTCCGGCGTGTTTCTGCTTCCAGTCTTCTGCTTCAGGAATGTTTTTACGCAGCCACAGCGCGAACACAATCGGGAAAATACCGAGCAAAAACAGCGCGCGCCAGCCCCACACCGGAACCACGAGACTGTAGACCTGCGCAGCAACCACTGCGCCCACCGAGAAGCCGGAGATCAAAAAGCCGCTGGCCTTGTTACGCATTTGCTTCGGCCAGCTCTCAATCACGTAAGTGGCACTGGAGCCGTATTCGCCTGCCATGCCCATACCGATAACCAGGCGGGCGATAAATAGCGTGGTGAAACCAGGGGCTAAACCACAGGCCAGCGTCCCAACCGAGAACAGGACAATACTGGTGACCATCGCCAGACGACGCCCGTAGCGGTCGCCCATTGCGCCAAGCATCAGACCGCCAAACCAGCGCGAAATGAACGCAGCAGAGATCAGGCTCGCGGCCTGAACGGTCGTCAGGCCAAATTCGCTTTGCACTTCGGTGAGCACCAGCGCCATCAGAACAAAATCGAAGCCATCGAGCAGATAACCGAGCCAGGCGGCGGTAAACGCCCGCCACTGCGCCCTGTCGAGATGGCGGTACCACGGGATGTTTTGGGTAGTCATACTCATGTCACTCTCCCGCGTTGGGCTTCGCCCACGCTGTATTCATTGGGGTGTTACCCGGCGAGCCGGGCAACCTGTCAGCGTTGCTGAGCCATTTCCTGCTGCAGCTGGCTGGCCAGCGCCTTCAGCGCAGGCAGGAATTTCTCATCCACCGGGGCAAACGGCTTGCGGCACAGCGGAACATCTACCACATCCATGTAGTGCAGTACCGTCTTCAGGCCACGGAAAACGCCGGTCTGAATAAGCAGATCGATAACCTTATTGCATTCACTTTGCAGCTGCTGTGCCTGCGCCATGTCACCCGATTTCAGCGCACTGACGATATTCTTGTAGCGCCAGCCCATGATGTTGTACGTGCTGCCAATTCCGCCATCGGCACCGGCTAACAGGCCGGAGGCGAAGATCTCATCGTAGCCGTTATAGAGCACCAAATTCGGGTGTGCCCGGCGGATCTGCTCCATTTGATACAGATCGCCAGAAGTCTGTTTCAGCGCACCCACGCCCGGCAGGGTCACTAGCGTATTTATCTGTTCGAGACTTAACTTCACGCCACTCAGCACAGGAATGTTGTAAACCACCATCGGCAGGCCATCCGCCGAATCAATGATCGCGCGGTAATGATCGCAGTGCTCTTCGAAGCTGAACGGGTAGTAAAACGGCGTGACCGCAGAGACGGCATCATAACCCGAGCGCTTCGCCGCCTGTGCCAGCTGCTGGCTTTCTACGGTACTGACGCAGCCCACGTGAGCAATCAGTTTGATCTGACCCTTCGCCTCGTCCGCCACCATCTCCAGCACCTGCTGACGTTCGGCCCCGGATTGCACAAACGCTTCTCCGGTGGATCCGCCCACATAGAGCCCATCGATCCCCTGTTGAATATTAAAGCGCACCAGACGGCGCAGGCTTTGCTCATCCAGCTGCTGCTGGCGAGTAAACGGGGTTAACAACGCGGCCATGACTCCACGTAAATTGGCTGACATACAAACCTCTCTGATGAGTGACGTAACATTAACGATATACCTTTATACCTGTTATACCAGCTCATTTATGCGTCAGCCAAATACAGAAAGCTTATCTTGCGATCTGCTTCACTAAACGATCGTCAGGATCGGGGGGTTATTTTTTCTTTTTGATCTGCCCGAAGGCGTGCCAGGTGGCAGATACGCTGTTCAGATGGGTCTGAAGCGCGCGATCGGCGTCTTCAGGATCGCGGCGGCGAATCGCATCGACGATCGCAATGTGTTCCTGGTAGCTGACATTGTTGTGATGATGCAGCTCGCTGTCGGCCACTTTCGGGCGGGCGGCAATCAGCCAGTCCAGCAGTGCAACGTGGATCGCCATGAAAATCGGGTTGCCGGGAATTTCGGCCAGCACGCGGTGGAAATCCACATCAGAGCGAATGAACAGCGTATTGTCATCCAGCGACTGGCTGTTAATTTCCAGCGCTTTTGCCAACCGTTCGACCTGCTCATCGCTGGCGTTTTCAGCCGCGTAGCGCACGAGGCTTGATTCAAAAAACAGGCGAAGTTGTTCGAAATGAGCGATGCCGCCGGGATGGGCGAGGAAATCTTTCGCCATGCCGGAAAGCTCGCCGATGATGGTATCCGCGGAAGGACGCGACACGCGGGCGCGTTCGCCGTTGTTGATTTGCACCAGGCCTTTACGCTTGAGCGCCGCTAATGCCTCGCGCACTGAAGGACGGCCAACGTTGAAGAAGGTCATCAGCTCACGCTCAGAGGGCAGCTGCTCGCCTTCCGCAAACTCACGACGGCGGATCATCTGTTCCAGCTCTTCTTCCACCATTTCCGACAGTTTTTTACGCGCCAGCGGACGACGGCCCAGGCTGCGGCCAATGGTTTCTGAAGTCTCTTCTTCCTGAGGATCAAATGCGTTCATAGCGGTTATCGGGGCCAGGTGACAGTATGTGACATCGAGTCCATAGAGTAACACAGGATTTTCAGGCTGGCGAAAGTGGGGGCAGATAACAAAACAGGCCCCGAAGGACCTGTTGGATTATGGATTTACTTCACAACGCGAAGCGCCGGACGGCCACCGCGCGGAGGCGGCGTATCGTCTGGATCGTTGTCGTCATCGCTGTCTGGCTTGTCACCGTCGATAACCGACATCACCGTTTCGTTTTCCGCGCCGATGCCTGCGTCGTCGTTGACGTGAGTCATGTCTTCGTCGTACGCCGCTTCCGGTTCGAACATGGTACCTGCGCCGTTTTCACGCGCGTAGATAGCCAGCACTGCTGCCAGTGGCACTTCAACCTGACGCGGCACACCGCCGAAGCGTGCATTAAAGCTCACATCGTCGTTTGAAAGCTCCAGATTACCCACCGCTCGCGGGGCAATATTCAAAACGATTTGCCCGTCGCGTGCGTATTCCATTGGCACACGCACTCCCGGTAACGTCACGTCCACCACCAGATGTGGCGTCAGCTGGTTATCCAGCAGCCATTCATAGAATGCCCGCAGCAGATAAGGACGACGTGGAGTCAGCTGTGACACATCCATTCAATTAGCCTCGACCGAGACGCATTTCACGCTCGGGTTCAGTTAAGGAAGCGAGGAATGAATCACGTTCGAATACGCGAGTCATGTACGCTTTCATCTCTTTAGAACCTGCACCAACCAACTCGATGCCCATGACTGGCAAACGCCAGAGCAGCGGAGCCAGATAGCAATCGACCAGGCTGAACTCATCGCTCAGGAAGTATGGCTTCTGAGTGAATACTGGCGCGATTGCCAGCAGTTCTTCGCGCAGCTGCTTACGCGCTGCATCAGCCTGTGCTGCGGAACCGTTCTGGACGGTATGCAAAAGCGTATACCAGTCTTTTTCGATACGTTGCATGTACAGACGGCTTTCACCGCGAGCAACCGGGTAAACCGGCATCAGCGGCGGATGAGGGAAACGCTCATCAAGATATTCCATAATGATGCGAGATTCCCAAAGGGTCAGCTCGCGATCTACCAGTGTCGGAACGCTTTGATTCGGGTTGAGGTCAATCAGATCCTGAGGTGGATTGTCCTTTTCCACGAGCTCAATTTCAAAACTGACACCCTTTTCAGCCAGCACAATGCGGACCTGATGGCTATAGATGTCAGTAGGACCAGAAAACAGCGTCATTACCGAACGTTTGTTGGCAGCGACAGCCATGAAAACCTCCAGGTATATTCAGAATTTTTTTACTGCTACCTGCCACGACATGTGACCGGCCAGTGGTAAAGCCCTGTAAGCGTCGAACGACATTCCTGTTCACAAACGAAACAAACAAAAAATGAACAATCGCCCGCATTTGGGCAGAAAATTGGAAGATAGTTTACCAGATTTTGCGGACCTTGTGGTGAGGCTATTCTGGAAATGCTGAAAAAGGCTGAAAAGAGAGACAGGGATTGTGGATAAAGCCCATTTTATCCATAAAAAAACCCGCCGAAGCGGGTTTTTTCGCCAATTGTTCTGCGCGAAGCAGAAAAACAATTAACGCTTGGAGAACTGAGGACGACGGCGTGCTTTACGCAGACCGACTTTCTTACGTTCAACTTTACGAGCATCACGAGTAACGAAGCCTGCTTTACGCAGTTCGCCACGCAGGGACTCGTCGTACTCCATCAGAGCGCGGGTGATACCGTGACGGATCGCACCAGCCTGACCAGAGATACCACCACCTTTAACAGTGATGTACAGATCCAGTTTCTCAACCATGTCGACCAGTTCCAGCGGCTGACGAACTACCATGCGGGCAGTTTCACGACCGAAGTACTGTTCCAGAGAACGTTGGTTGATAACGATTTTGCCGCTGCCCGGTTTGATAAACACGCGAGCTGCGGAACTTTTGCGGCGACCAGTGCCGTAGTATTGATTTTCAGCCATTGCCATAATCCCGATTAGATGTCCAGAACTTGCGGTTGCTGTGCCGCGTGGTTGTGCTCGTTACCCGCGTAAACTTTCAGTTTACGGTACATAGCACGACCCAGCGGGCCTTTTGGCAGCATGCCTTTAACCGCGATTTCAATTACACGCTCAGGACGGCGGGCAATCATCTCTTCAAAGGTCGCTTCTTTAATACCGCCGATGTGGCCGGTGTGATGGTAATACACCTTGTCTTCACGCTTGTTGCCGGTTACAGCAACTTTTTCTGCGTTCAGAACGATGATGTAGTCACCGGTATCCACGTGCGGAGTGTATTCCGCTTTGTGCTTACCGCGCAGGCGACGAGCCAGTTCGGAAGCCAGACGACCCAGAGTCTTACCGGTCGCGTCAACAACATACCAGTCGCGCTGTACGGTTTCTGGTTTAGCTGTAAAAGTTTTCATTAAAAGCTTACCCAATAAATAGTTACACGTTGGTGAACACCCAAACGTTTAAAAGTTGAGGTTCACACGACATTGTCCAGCAAACCTACCCCTTCGAATAGCCTATGCCGGCACGACAAAAGTTTTGGGAAAAAAACTTTAGTTGTAACGTGGGGTCGCAGGATTATAGAGAAGTCGACTTCAAAGGTCGACCCCTTTTTGTGATTAGAAACGGTTTTTAGCCCGCCAAATGCTCGCGCTTGAGGTACTCTTCGCTTTGCATCTCCTGCAAACGGGAAAGGCAGCGCTGAAATTCAAATTTCAGGCGCTCTCCTTTATAGATGTCATACAACGGCACCTGCGCGCTGACCACTAGCTTCACGTGACGTTCGTAAAATTCGTCCACCAACGCAATAAAACGACGCGCTTCGCTTTCCATCAGCGCCGTCATCACCGGCACGTCAAACAGCATCACCGTGTGGAACAGACGCGAAAGTGCGATGTAATCATGCTGGCTGCGGGCATCCACGCACAGCGTGGCAAACGACACTGCCAGGGTCTGGTTTTCCGTGCCAAGCGTCGGCAGCGGGCGATGGTTGATTTCCAGCACCGGCATCTGCTCACGCTTCACACCAGCCAGCGCCAGCCACAGTTTGTCCATTTGTTGGCGGGTATCGTCATTCAGCGGCGACAGCCACAGATGCGCCTGAGTCAGCGTTCGCAGGCGGTAATCAATACCGGCGTCGACGTTCATGATGTCGCAGTGTTCTTTTATAGCATCGATAGCCGGAAGGAAACGCGCGCGCTGCAAGCCGTTGCGGTACAGGTCGTCAGGCGGAATGTTGGACGTGGCCACCAGCGTAATTCCACGGGCGAATAGCGCTTTCATCAGGCCGCCGAGCAGCATCGCATCGGTAATGTCTGAAACGAAGAACTCGTCAAAGCACAGCACGTCGGTTTCGGATTTAAAGCGGTCCGCAACGATTTCCAGCGGATCGCTGTGGCCCTGCAACGCCGTCAATTCTTCATGCACTCGCAGCATAAAGCGATGGAAATGCAGGCGCTGTTTCCGCTCACCCGGCAGACTTTGATAGAACATATCCATCAGCCAGGTTTTCCCTCGCCCCACGCCGCCCCACATATATAAGCCGCGAACCGGTGCGTTTGTCGTCGATTCACGCTTACCCAGCAGCTTGCCGAACTTTGCCCGCAGGCCGCCACTGGCGGGAGCCGCTGTCGCCGGAAGGTGAATCAGTTCCTGATAGATAGTGTCCAGCCGGGAGACGGCCTCATGCTGAACATCATCGGGCTGATGACTGCCCTCGTTAAGGGCCTGAAGATATCGCGATGTGGGGGTCATGCTTTGCATAAGTTGTTGTTATTTCCTGAAAAGCAACGTGCAGCAGTTCACGGTTGTCGAAAAAAAGGCCGTTCTACAGTACGCGATGACACGCCAGGATTCCACTTCTAAGGAAATAGCGGTTATAGTGGCAATATCGGGCGCGGGCGAGCAGCCTTTTTGCCACCCTAACGGAACCACAAAACAACGGGAGAAGTTCATGACCTGGGAATATGCGCTAATTGGTTTAGTCGTCGGTCTCATCATTGGCGCCGTCGCTATGCGATTTGGGAACCGCAAATTACGTCAACAGCAGGCCCTGCAGTACGAACTGGAAAAAAATAAAGCAGAGCTGGACGAGTATCGTGAAGAACTGGTTAGCCACTTTGCTCGCAGCGCTGAGCTGCTCGACAATATGGCGCATGACTATCGCCAGCTCTATCAGCACATGGCGAAGAGCTCCAGCAGCCTGCTGCCGGAAATGAGCGCTGAAGAGAATCCGTTCCGCAATCGTCTGGCTGAATCTGAAGCCAGCAACGATCAGGCGCCGGTACAGATGCCACGCGACTATTCTGACGGTGCTTCTGGCCTGCTTCGCAGCGCGGCTAAACGCGATTAATCCTCTTTATTTACGGGCGCAGCCACTGCGCCCGTCACTTCCTGCCTGACCCAGCTATTATTTAATCATTCACCTCATTGTTAGACGTTCGAAAATTCAATAACATCGAACGGTTTAAGGGCGTATTTTCCTCACATTCCTCAGGTTATGAGAGCCAGCATCAATGAAGAATAAAACCTTATTATTAAGTGCGTTAGCGTTAAGTGTTGGGTTATCTCTTGGCGTCGCAGCGCCGGTGTCGGCTTCTCTACCCGCTCAGATCCCAGGCAAGGCTCAGATCCCGAGCCTTGCGCCGATGCTCGAGAAAGTGCTGCCTGCAGTGGTGAGTGTTCAGGTGGAAGGCACAGCCTCCCCGGGTGGACGCGGACAGGTTCCGGAAGAGCTGAAAAAATATTTAGGTGAAGATGCGCCGACTGAACAGCCGCAGCCGTTTGAAGGGCTTGGCTCGGGCGTCATCATAGATGCTGCGAAGGGTTACGTCCTGACCAACAATCACGTCATCAGCCAGGCGCAGAAAATCAGCGTGCAGTTGAACGACGGCCGCGAGTTTGACGCCAAACTGGTGGGCAGCGACGACCAAAGCGATATTGCGCTGCTGCAATTGCAAAAGGCCGACCATCTGACACAAATCGCGATTGCCGACTCCGATAAACTGCGCGTCGGTGATTTTGCCGTCGCCGTCGGCAACCCGTTCGGCCTTGGACAAACCGCGACGTCAGGCATCATTTCTGCCCTCGGACGCAGCGGCCTGAATCTCGAAGGTCTGGAAAACTTTATCCAGACCGACGCCTCCATTAACCGCGGTAACTCAGGCGGCGCGCTGTTGAATCTCAACGGTGAACTGGTCGGGATCAACACCGCCATTCTTGCCCCGAGCGGCGGCAGCATCGGGATTGGCTTTGCCATTCCAAGCAACATGGCGATTACGCTCGCCAAACAGCTGATTCAGTTTGGCGAAATCAAACGTGGCCTGCTCGGCATTAAAGGCATGGAGATGACCGCTGACATCGCCAAAGCCTTTAATCTGGATATTCAACGCGGGGCGTTTATCAGCGAAGTGCTGCCTGGCTCTGGCTCTGCAAAAGCGGGCATTAAAGCAGGCGACATTATTGTTAGCCTGAATGACAAACCGCTTAGCAGCTTCGCCGAACTGCGCTCGCGTATCGCCACCACAGAACCGGGCACTAAGGTCAAACTTGGCCTGCTGCGTGAAGGCAAACCGCTGAGCGTAGAAGTGACGCTGGATAAAAGCACCTCGGCGACCGCCAGCGCGGAACTGATTACTCCTGCCCTGCAAGGCGCATCGCTGAGCGACGGCCAGATGAAGGACGGTACCAAAGGCATCATGCTCGATGACGTCGATAAAGGCAGCGCGGCCGCAATGGTGGGGCTGCATAAAGGCGACGTGATTATCGGTATCAACCGCCAGCGCGTACAGTCCATCGCCGAGATGCGTAAGGTGCTGGAAACCAAGCCGGCCATCATTGCGTTGAACATCATGCGCAATAATGAAAGTATTTATCTGCTGCTGCATTAAGCGAAAACGCTGCGGACATCGCCTGCGTGTGATGTCCGCATAACTCGTGATATGCTTCGCCTGTTTCCTTACCTGTGATAATCGCACCATGCTTGCAAAGCTCTTACGCTCAGTCGCAATCGGATGTATCGTCAGTGGCATTCTGCTGGCAGTTATGCCGTCATTGCGGCAATTTAACCCGCTAACATCAGCGCCTTATGACAGTGCTGATGAATCGCCTGTCAGCTATAACCAGGCGGTAAAACGCGCTGCACCTGCGGTGGTGAACGTCTACAACCGCGCACTGAACAACAATTCCAGCCATAACATGCTGACGCTAGGATCCGGGGTCATCATGGACGAGCGTGGGTACATCATTACCAACAAGCACGTGATTAACGATGCCGACCAAATCATCGTCGCGCTACAGGATGGCCGCGTATTTGAAGCGCTGATCGTCGGCTCCGATAGCCTGACCGATCTCGCGGTATTGAAAATCAACGCTAACGGCGGGCTACCGGTTATCCCTATCAACCCTAAACGCACGCCACACATTGGCGACGTGGTACTGGCGATTGGTAACCCTTACAACCTGGGGCAGACCATCACCCAAGGGATTATCAGCGCCACCGGTCGTATCGGTCTCAATCCGTCAGGACGCCAGAATTTCCTGCAGACAGATGCCTCTATCAACCACGGTAACTCCGGTGGTGCACTGGTAAACTCGCTCGGCGAACTGATGGGGATTAACACCCTTTCCTTTGATAAAAGTAATGATGGCGAAACCCCGGAAGGCATTGGCTTCGCCATTCCATTCCAGCTGGCGACCAAAATTATGGATAAGCTGATCCGCGATGGACGGGTGATTCGTGGCTACATCGGCATTAGCGGCCGTGAAATTGCACCGCTGCATGCTCAGGGCGGCCCGATGGATCAGATTCAGGGTATTGTGGTCAATGAAGTGGCGTCGGGTGGCCCGGCGGCGGAAGCCGGTATTCAGGTCAACGACGTGATTGTCTCCGTGAACAACAAGCCTGCGGTCTCCGCGCTGGAAACCATGGACCAGGTAGCGGAAATTCGCCCAGGTTCAGTTATCCCGGTGGTGGTGATGCGTGATGATAAAAAGCTATCGCTTGATGTCACCATCCAGGAATACCCCGCCACCAACTGACAGGCATAAAAAAACCGGAGCGATAGCTCCGGTTTTTCATTCCGGCGTCAGGCTTACTTAACGAACTCTTCGCCCAGAACGATATCTTTCTTCAGCGTGTCCAGCATGCCTTCCAGCGATTGCTGCTCCCAGGCGCTCAGTTTGCCGATAGACTGGCGCTCTTCCACACCGTTTTTACCCAGCAGCAGCGGTTGAGAGAAGAAACGCGCATATTGACCGTCGCCTTCAACGTAAGCGCATTCCACCACACCTTTTTCACCCTGAAGCGCACGCACCAGAGACAGACCGAAACGTGCCGCAGCCTGGCCCATAGACAGCGTTGCAGAGCCGCCACCGGCTTTCGCTTCCACGACTTCGGTGCCCGCATTCTGAATGCGTTTAGTCAGGTCAGCCGCTTCCTGCTCGGAGAAGCTCACGCCAGGAATTTGCGACAGCAGCGGAAGAATGGTCACGCCTGAGTGCCCACCAATCACCGGCACTTCAATGTCATTCGGCTGCTTGCCTTTCAACTCCGCCACGAAGGTATTCGAGCGGATGATGTCCAGCGTGGTGACGCCGAACAGTTTGTTTTTGTCATACACGCCCGCTTTCTTCAACACTTCAGCGGCAATCGCCACCGTGGTGTTGACCGGGTTAGTGATAATGCCAATGCAGGCTTTAGGGCAGGTTTTTGCCACCTGCTGCACCAGATTCTTCACGATGCCCGCGTTGACGTTGAACAGATCGGAGCGATCCATACCCGGCTTACGTGCGACGCCAGCAGAAATCAGCACCACATCAGCGCCTTCCAGTGCTGGGGTTGCGTCTTCACCGGAGAAGCCTTTGATTTTCACCGCGGTTGGGATATGACTGAGATCCACTGCCACGCCAGGGGTTACCGGCGCGATGTCATACAGGGAGAGTTCTGAGCCTGAAGGCAGTTGGGTCTTAAGTAGTAGGGCAAGCGCCTGGCCAATACCGCCAGCTGCGCCGAGGACTGCGACTTTCATCCTAAACTCCTTATTATGGTTAGTTTCATCTACCGAAACTCCGTTGCGGCAACCTTAATTCACAAGGTAAATAATGACAACAAACGTCATTGAAGAATGCGGCATTCCCCGCAGCATTGCGGTGTCATTGCTCACTTTACCGCCTGTGACAAGAGACCCGCGACGGCGTAACCAGTCGACTGCTGGTTACAATACACCCAGCCAGACAAGCAAAACAACATCAATTTTATAACATTTGATTTACTTTTGACGTTATTTTCGACACGTGACGAAAGCATGTTTCTTGATAACGATTTTTGATAAAATCCTTCCCTTTCATAACATTATTTCAGCCTTATTCACGGCAGATCATTTGCATAAAAATTCATCTATATGCATAATAATGTTGTTTTTACCGCCATGATATGGGTGACTTATGCGAAGCTCCGCTAAGCAAGAAGAATTAATCAAAGCGTTTAAAGCGCTACTAAAAGAAGAAAAGTTCAGCTCTCAAGGTGAGATTGTTCAGGCATTACAGGAGGAGGGCTTCGAAAATATCAACCAGTCCAAAGTCTCCCGTATGCTGACTAAGTTTGGCGCGGTACGTACCCGCAACGCCAAAATGGAAATGGTCTATTGCCTGCCAGCAGAACTGGGCGTGCCGACCACATCCAGCCCGCTGAAAAACCTGGTGCTGGATATCGACTACAACGATTCAGTCGTGGTCATTCATACCAGTCCCGGTGCCGCACAGCTGATTGCCCGCCTGCTCGACTCCCTGGGTAAAGCGGAAGGGATCCTCGGCAGCATTGCCGGTGATGACACCATCTTCACCACGCCAGCGCGTGGATTTACCGTTAAAGACCTGTACGAAGCCATTCTGGTGCTGTTCGAACAAGAGCTTTAATCTGCCTCTCTCCGGCATCCGGCCGGAGAGCGTCTTATCTCCCCCGCACACCTCCTATCGCTACATAAAGCTCCCTTTTATTTAACATTAAGTGCGTTTCACTGCCTGAATGTAATCAGCCAGTGAATGTTGTTATCAAAAGCGCACAAATTATCAATTCATTCTATCCATATGATTTTATTAGCAATGGAAGCCAGTTTGCGTCTCATCCTGACCTTTTTAATGCGTTTCCGTTATAAAAATGACGGTTTTTGACACTTAATTACACGCGAAACCATTAGCCTGGTATTAATTTCTTTGGCGATTAGTGTATACTTGATTTTGTGATGAGGGTCACGAAACAGAGGCCCTGCTAAAAAATTCGACGAGGTGAAAATTATGAAAATCAAAACCACTGTAAGTGCACTGACCATTCTTTCTGTTCTTTCTTTTGGCGCTTTCGCCGCTGATTCGATCAATGCGGATCAGGCAGCAAATCGCGAAGCCATCGGCACCGTTTCCGTCGGCGCAGTCGGTTCTTCCCCAATGGACATGCACGACATGCTGAATCAGAAAGCGCAGGAAAAAGGGGCATCCTCTTACCGCGTAATCGAAGCACGTAGCGGCGACCATTGGCACGCAACGGCTGAGCTGTACAAATAAGTTTTATTGATAGTTGGTACGAAACAAACACGTCACAACGCGGCACCAGGCATAAAAAAAGCAGTTCAAACCTTCTCGCCGCGCAGTCTATGAATCAGGAGTAAAGATTATGAAAAGCGCAATGATTATCGCAACACTGGGTCTGGCATCGGTTCTGTCCTTTAGCGCAGGCGCAGCAGTACATCAGATTAACGCAGAGCAGGCTCAGGGTATGCAATCCATGGGTACCGTTTCTGTTTCACAGGTAGGCAGCGCCCCAATGGATATGCGTCATGAACTGGCAGCGAAAGCCGAGAAAGAAGGCGCCAGCAGCTATCGTATTATCGAAGCCCGTACTGGCGACACCTGGCATGCCACTGCCGAGCTGTACAAATAAACCCTCGTCGTCTTAATTGACGACTTGCCCCCGCCTGTCGGGGGCTTTTTTATTGATGACGTACATTGAATCGCAGCATCCCTTCCAGTTCTTCCTCCGCCTCATCAAACAACAGAATTAATGCCCCGTAGCGCCGACGCTGCTTCTCTTCCAGATGAACAAATTCAATTTCCAGCGGCAACGGCAGCTGACTGCCGGTGACGACTTCCCAGAGAGAGTCCAAATCGCGAATGGCCGTACCGCTCAGCGCAAAAGTGCGGGTAAACTCACGATAGAAATCGTTCTGAGTACCTATTTCATCAAAATCAAAGGTATAGGTTTTCATGCATTCCCCCGCCTCTTTCCTGGCCGGGCGACAATCGCCGCCCGGGCACCGGCTTACAATCCCCCCAGATGCAGGGTTTTCACTTCCAGAAACTCTTCCAGCCCCAGGACCGAACCTTCACGGCCCAGGCCGGACTCTTTAACGCCGCCAAACGGCCCTAATTCTGTCGATACAGCGCATTCGTTAATCCCAATCATGCCGCTTTCCAGCGCTTGCGATACGCGGAACACGCGCTGCAGATTTTGAGTATAGAAGTAAGCCGCCAGACCAAACGGGGTATTGTTCGCCCGCTGAATCACTTCCTCTTCGCTGGTGAATCGGAAACAGGCGGCTACCGGCCCAAACGTCTCTTCCTGCGCAAGCTGCATATTGTCGCTGCAATCACCCAGTACGGTTGGCTGCCAGAAATTGCCGCCGAGCGCATGCAGTTTTCCCCCCGCCAGCACGCTGGCCCCTTTCGCGACCGCATCTTCCACGTGCTCGCGTACTTTTTTCACGGCGGAAGGTTCAATCATCGGCCCGACGACTACGCCGTCGTCCATGCCGTTTCCGACCTTAAGCGCATTTACCGCCTCGGTAAGCCTGTGGGTGAAATCGTGATAGACCTTTTCATGAATATAGAAGCGATTAACGCTGACGCACACCTGCCCGGCGTTGCGGAATTTATTGGCTATCGCCCCTTTTACCGCCGCGTCGATATCCGCATCGTCAAAAACGATATAGGGTGCGTTACCGCCAAGCTCCATCGACACTTTTTTCATGGTTTCTGCGGCATTGCGCATCAACGTTTTACCGACCGCCGTTGAGCCGGTGAAGGAGATTTTACGCACCTCGTGGCTCGCCATAATCGCGTCGCTGATTTCCTGAGTCGTCCCGGCAACCGCATTCAGCACGCCATCAGGCACGCCTGCTTTCTTCGCCAGCTGGAGCAACGCAAAGGCGCTGAGTGGCGTGTTATTCGCGGGTTTGATGACGCCGGTACAGCCCGCCGCCAGCGCCGGACCGAGTTTGCGGGTCAGCATCGCCATCGGGAAGTTCCACGGCGTAATTGCCGCCACGACGCCGATCGGTTCGCGGGTGGCCAGAATGCGTGACCCCGGTTTGGCGGGAGGGATAATTTCGCCGTTGGCGCGTTTGCCTTGTTCAGCGAACCACTGAATGAAGCTCGCCGCGTATTCCACTTCACCTTCGGCCTCTTTCAGCGGCTTGCCCTGCTCGGTGGTCATCAGTCTGCCGAGCCAGGCTTTGTTTTCGATGATCAGCTGATACCAGCGATACAGAATTTCTGAGCGCTCTTTGGCGGTTTTCGCACGCCAGAGCGGGAAGGCTTTGCTCGCCGCCGCGATGGCGGCTTCGGTTTCCTGCTTTCCGGCTTTCGCGACCCTGGCGATCGTTTCGCCGGTTGCCGGGTTTACCACGTCGAAGGTGGTTTCAAGCGTTTTCCATATTCCGTCGACCAGATATCCGGTCTGAAAAAGTTCGTTATCCTGAAGTGTCTGCATGGTCATAGTTGTCCCCTGACGATGATGTCCTGTGATAACAGTTAAGTATAGCCATAAAAAAACCGACGCTTTTGCGTCGGTTTCTGGGTTAACTCACCGTGAGCGCATGCTGATATTTCCTCAGCATCCCCACCAGCCGATTGACCGGTTCGGTGACCTGAGGCGACGCCTGCCAGATAACCAGTTTTTCCTGGTACACATCCAGTTCCTCAAGCAAGCGATCAAAGTAACGGCGGCGTTTATCATCGTTGCTGGCTGAAATGAGCTTATCCGCCGTACGACGCAGCTGGCGGTGGAACGCCGAAAGGTCATCGTTAACCGGTACCGGCGCGTCACGCAGGCGCTGGTGCGCAATAATCAGCGTCAAGGCCAGGCGGAATTTGGCAAGATCGCCCGGGTATTTGTTCAGCAGTAAAAACAGCTGCTGGTACAGGGCGGGCAGATGGTTCTCATTGCGGCGTGCGGTGTTGGTCGTCAGGGAGGATACGGCGGCCGATACAAACTGATTCAGCAGCACGCGCCCGGTCCGAGCCTGGGAGTTATCACGCACCAGTAAGATAATCATCAACGCCAGGAAGCAGCCCACCAGCTGGCCGAGCGCGCTGTCGAGGAACTGGCTGAAATGGAAAGTCATCGGATTATCCAGCACCAGAATGTTGATGGTGGACGCCAGCGTACCGAGCGAGCCCAGCCGCCGTTTCTGCACCTCAATCCCAATAAAGAACGCCAGCACGGCGAGGCTGATACACAACAACAGCATACTTTGTTGGGTCGACGGCAGGACAACCAGGAAGTAAAACGCACCAATCGGCAACGCGGCAATGGTGCCGTACAGGAAGTCGATCCCCGCCATTTTAGGGTTAGGCAGACGCATTGCCAGCGAGGTCACCACGGCAATCATCACCATGGCACCGCTGCCGGATGTCCAGCCGGTCCACAGCCAGAACACCGTGCCCAGCGCACAGGAAAGCGTGGTACGCCAGAAGTTGACCATCGCATGGTGGCGCTCCGCGGATTCCACCTTCACCACCACTTCGCCCTGCAAAATCTCTTCTTCTCGGGCGCTGATTTTTGCGTTACCCACTACGCCACGTTTAAGCAGCTGATAACGCGTCGCGGCGCCAATCCAGCTGTATAAGGTAATCGGCGTGTCGTGCTCGCCGGTCCAGGAAAGAATGCGGCGCATGCGTTTCAGCTGCTTATGCACGTCCTGCACCGTGTCGACAGGCTGGTCGAACATTTCGCGCCAGGCGGGCGTGATTAAATCCGGGCGGAAGTTTTGAATCAGATAGGTTTCACAGGCCTGAGTTATCAGCGTCAAAGAGAGCGTATTCAGCGCTTTCAGACGTCGATTGGCGCGCGCCCAGCGGGAAGATTCCATGTGCAGATTACTGCGCATTCCTTCCAGAGCCTGCGTCCGGCGCACCAGTCCGCCCCAGGCGGCGTCAACTTCTTCACTGTCACCGTGGCGAATACAGAGCTGCATCAGCTGATATTGAGCAACCAATAATGCATCAAGCTCCCGGTCGATCTCTTGTTTAATCGACCGCGGGGAAAACAGCAGATCGGCGACGATCGCACAGACAATCCCGATCACAATCTCGCTGCAACGCTCGACGGCAAACTGCGGCGACAGCAGCGGTTCGTTCTGAATGGTGATGATAATGATCAGCGCCGTGTAGCCCGCCAGGCCCCAGGCATAGGAGTTCTCCACCTTCACCAGTGAAGACACCCAGGTACAGAAACCCGCCCACAGACAGCACACCATCACCATCACTAACGGGGCGCGGATCATGCCGATGATCATCACCAGCGCGGCGATACAGCCGATAAACGTTCCGCAAATACGTAGCATTCCGCGGTAACGGATTGCTCCAGAATACGGTTCGCCCCCGGCGGCAAACGCCGGACCCGCCGCCACAATTGCGGCAGTCAGCACCGCCCAACGTGGGGTTTCAAGCTGAAAGTGAAAGCCAATAAACAGGGCCAGCACAATCGCGCAGGCCAGTTTGATAGCAAAACGCAGGTGTTGATCGGCAATAGAGAAAATGCCCATAGCGATTAACCGAACTCACGCAGACGCATACCTAACTTCTGGAAGAAGGAGGCCTTCTGCGTGTCTCTGTCTTTCGCGCCGGTGATGATTACCGTGGCAGTGGTGCCCGCAGGCCACAGGTTGCCCTGCTGTTGGTCGAGGCGAATACGCACTGGGACACGCTGCGCCAGTCGCACCCATTCGAGGTTGGAATCGATGGTCGCCATTCCTTTTACATCGCTGCTGCTACTGGCGTTGGTCACACCAGCCGCAATGCTGTCGACGGTGCCTTTGATGACTTTGGTACTGCCTAACGGGGTGATTTCCGCGCGATAGCCTGGACGCACGCCTTCCAGCTTGGTCTCTTCCATATAGGCCATCACGTAGAAGCTTTCTTTTTTCACCAGCGCCACCGCAGTCGACCCGCGGGTAATAAACTCACCGCTGTACACGTTCAGGTTCGTCACCCAACCATCAGCCGGAGCGCGAATGACGGTACGTTCGAGGTCAAGACGCGCCAAATCGCGGGTGGCCTGCGCTTTCGCTAACTGATGTTGAACGGTTTGTAAGAGGTTGTTGGCCTGATCAATCTCTTCGCGGGACATGGCCATGGTGCCTAACTGGTTACGGCGTCCGGCTTCACGACGTTTTTCTGACGCCAGCACCTGATAGTACGCCACGTCGGCGTCAGCTTCTTCGAGCGCTTTTTGGTAACGCGGCTGATCGATAGTGAACAGGACCTGATTTTTGCGAACCAGTTGGTTATCCTTCACCTTCACATCCGTGATAAGCCCTGCCACGTCCGGCGCAATGGCCACGACATCGGCGCTGAAGCGTGCATCACGCGTCCACGGCGATTCGGTGTAATACACCCACGCGCGGAAAATTGCGATAAATGCCAGCACCACCAAAATCAACGTGATGGCAGTACGAGATATTTTTCTTGTTAGTGTTTTCACAGCGACCTCAGACGAACAAACGCGATATCAGGTAGAACAAACAGCAATACAGCGCTGTATTAAAAAGCGCGGGATGCCAGACAAAGTCATAGATCCCAGTGGGGACCAGCACCCGACGCAACAGCCAGAAGATGGCCAGCGACAACAGCAGCTCGACGAAGATCGGCGGGAATGAGAGGCCGAAAATCACGATGACGGGAAACAGACTCATGTTGACCTTGATTAAGAGAGTGCAGGTGAGAGTAGTGAGCTTTTCTTATTTAGCTAACAGTATATTAACGTAACTTATATATCCCGATCTATATTATGTGATACAAATCACTTTTAAGTCAGAGTGAACAATGGAACGATTAAAACGCATGTCGGTTTTCGCCAAAGTCGTGGAACTGGGTTCCTTTACGGCTGCGGCGAGACAGCTCGAAATGAGCGTATCGTCGATAAGTCAGACCGTCTCAAAGCTGGAAAACGAACTGCAGGTGAAGCTGCTGAACCGCAGTACCCGCAGCATTGGGCTGACAGAAGCCGGGAAAATCTACTATCAGGGCTGTCGGCGAATGCTGCACGAAGCCCAGGACGTACACGAACAGCTTTACGCCTTTAACAACACGCCGATTGGGACACTGCGCGTGGGCTGTTCTTCAACTATGGCACAAAATGTCCTCGCCATGATCACCTCTGAGATGCTCAAAGAGTACCCGGATCTGTCGGTGAATCTGGTTACCGGTATTCCGGCTCCGGACCTCATTGCGGATGGTCTGGATCTGGTGATCCGCGTTGGTGCATTGCAGGATTCTGGCCTTTTCTCCCGCCGTCTCGGCTCGATGCCCATGGTATTGTGCGCCGCCAAAAGCTATTTACAGCAGGCAGGCACACCCGAGAAACCCGCAGATCTCGCCAGTCATTCCTGGCTGGAATACAGCATTCGTCCCTACAATGAATTTGAACTGATCGCCCCGGAAGGCTTATCCACTAAGCTTATCCCGCAGGGACGCTTCGTCACCAACGATCCGATGACGCTGAACCGTTGGCTGACCGCCGGCGCCGGGATCGCCTTCGTGCCGCTGATGTGGGTGATCAACGAGATCAACCGTGGCGAACTGGAGATCTTGCTGCCGCGCTACCAATCCGATCCACGTCCGGTGTACGCCGTCTATACGGAAAAAGACAAACTGCCGCTGAAGGTGCAGGTGTGTATCAACTACCTGACCGATTATTTTGTCGATGTGGCCAAACGTTTCCAGGGCATCAAAGGACGGGGAAAAAACTAAGGTACCTGCTCAGGCTCGGCGTCCGATATAAGATGCGTGACGTCGCTAAGGGGGCCAATCCGGACTTCACTTGAGCGGTTGAATTTACTTTTGTCCATCAGCAGCAAGGACTGCGAAGCTCTTTTGAGGAGCAGCGATTTAAAGCTGGCGTTGTGCCCGCTCGGGTCCCACATCACGCCGCTGCGATCGACGCCTTCACAGGAGAAAATAAACAGATCGATTTCCAGCGTTTTCAGCTGTGAGACGAGCGCCGAATTAACGTAATAGCCGTACTGGCGCTGAAGTTCTCCGCCGGAACTGATAAGCCGGATTTGCTCGCGTTTGCCGAGTTCCATGCATACAGGATGACTGTTGGTAAACACCGTCAGCGGGATATCCGGCAGCTGGCGCGCCAATACCCAACAGGTCGAACTGGCATCCAGCGCAATCGTCATACCCTCGTCTATCCAGGCCAGTGCGTGCCGGGCGATATCGGATTTGTGGGCATAGTGGCTTTTCAGTCGGGCATGAAAAGGCGCTTCGTTATCCTGCTGATTACGACGAATAGCCCGTGCCCGCCCATGGCTGCGCTGAATGTATCCCTGCTGCTGGAGTTCACTTAAATCACGACGCACCGTTTCTTTGCTGACGCCGAGTACGGCGGCCAGTTCATCGGTGGTCAGGCTGTGGGATTGGGCAAGAAGTGTGACAATGTGCTGATGGCGAGCGACCTTCATCAGTGGTCTCCGTCATTGAAACAATCAATAAGGAAAATCAATTAATTGATTTTCGGCTGCTAATCTAAAGAAGGAAAAAACCACGCTTTTTCCTTCTTTAATCGCAACAATATGCCCGCACGAAGCGGGCACAGATATTATGCGGTTCCACCGACCGTCAAATTATCGACTTTCAGCGTTGGCTGACCGACGCCAACCGGCAGGCTCTGCCCTTCTTTACCGCAGACGCCTACGCCGTTATCGAGCTTCAGGTCGTTACCCACCATCGAGATTTGCTGCATCGCTTCGATGCCAGAGCCAATCAGGGTCGCACCTTTCACTGCTTTGGTCACTTTGCCTTTCTCGATCAGATACGCTTCTGAGGTCGAGAACACAAATTTACCGGAGGTGATATCCACCTGACCACCGCCAAAGTTCGGCGCGTAAATCCCGTAGTCGACAGACTCGATGATTTCCTGTGGAGTGGATTTGCCCGCCAGCATGTAGGTGTTGGTCATACGCGGCATCGGCAAATGCGCATACGATTCACGGCGACCGTTACCCGTTGGCTTCACGCCCATCAGACGCGCATTCAGTTTGTCCTGCATGTAGCCTTTCAACACGCCGTTTTCGATAAGCACGTTGTACTGGCCCGGCGTACCTTCATCATCGATGGACACGGATCCACGACGGTCGGTCATGGTGCCGTCATCGACCACCGTGCACAGTTCGGACGCGACGAGTTGCCCCATCTGCCCGCTGAATACGGACGTCCCGCGACGGTTGAAATCGCCTTCCAGACCGTGACCTACCGCTTCGTGCAACAGCACGCCCGGCCAGCCTGCGCCCAGAACCACCGGCATAGTGCCCGCTGGCGCTGCAACGGCATTGAGATTAATCATCGCCATGCGAACCGCTTCACGCGCCCATGCATCGGCACGAACTTCGCCGTCGACGTCGCCGAGGAAATAATCGTAGCCGAAACGACCGCCGCCACCGCTGGAACCGCGCTCGCGTTTACCGTCGTCCTCGACCAGCACGCTCACCGACAGACGCACCAGGGGACGAACGTCCGCCGCCAGGGTGCCGTCTGTGGCCGCGACCAGAATCAGTTCGTACACGCCGGTCAGGCTGGCAGAAACTTCCTGCACACGTTTGTCTGCCGCACGCGCGGCTTTGTCAACGCGACGCAGAATATCGAGTTTCTCTTCACGGCTCATGCTTTGCAGCGGATCGAGGCTGGTATACAGCGGAGAATACTCTTTCGCGCCAAGAGCGTGGACTTTACCGTCGCCGGTATCACGCACGATAGTCCGCGCGGCCTGAGCGCTCTGTTGCAGCGCCAACAGGCTAATCTGATCGGCATACGCAAAGCCGGTTTTTTCGCCGCTGACGGCACGGACGCCAACGCCCTGATCGATATTGTACGACCCGTCTTTGATGATGCTGTCTTCTAACACCCAGGACTCATGATAGCTCGACTGGAAATAGAGATCGCCGTAGTCGAGGCGGCGCTCGGCAAGTTGGCCAAGTATGGCAAAAAGGTCCTGATGGCTCAGACCGTTCGCCGACAGCAGATGTTCACTTACCAGGTTCAGACTCATCGTTTTGCTACTCGTTGGTTATCGCGATGTTCGCGGAAAATCAGTTTATCCCCTTCATACTTCAAGCTGCAGGCGCGCTGGCTGCATTTGTTCGCCTTCCTGCAACTCGAATTATTTGGGTATATCTCTATTGAGAGTGAGGTAAATTGTAACGTCCGTCAAATCATTGCTTTTTATCGCCGCGCGCCTGGCGCAGCACTTCATTGATTTGAGGCTGATCGATAGGCCCGCTGATGTGGTAACGCAGAATCGAGACTTTGCTCCACAACGGGCCCAGCACTTTACTGGCAGCAAACACTGCGGCACCGATAATCGGGTTGATGACGAACGCGGTGGCTACCCCAACGGTGGCGGAGATTTCCGGCGCGACCACGGCTTCCATATCCAGCTCACGGCGCACCAGGTTGACCGAACCTTTCATCGCGATATCTGCTTCAAGGCCATCCACCAGCGTGTCGTCCGTATGCAGCGTGCCATCTTTAATCCAGGCGGTGCTGCGAATGGAATCGAACCAGAACCCTTCGCTGAAGGTGTCGCTAAAGTCGAAACGCAGCTTACGCAGCAGCGCATCCACGCTCAGCAGACGCAGCAGCTGGCCCGCATGACCGGTGCTGATATCCGTAAACTCGCCTTTGCCCAAATGCGCTTTCAGAATCCCGTTCAGCGACGCTACGTCCGGCGTCCACGGTTCATCACGCCAGTGCAGGTCATAATCAAAATCGAATGACGAATCGCGAATGGGTGTGGAGACGCCAAAGAAATTCACTGCCGCATCCACTTTCTGACCACGAAGTTTACCTTTCAGTGAGGTGCGCTCGTTACCTGGCGCGTTCACCCATTCTCCGTCTACGGTCAGGCGCGCAAACCCGGTATCCATCAGGCCGTTAGCCAGCGATAACGTGTTGCCTTTGATCGCGAAATCACCATCAATGCGACCATATTTTTGCCCCCACAGCCAGCATTCTGCGCAGCGCAGCTGCAGGTCTGGCCAATTCTGGAAATCAATGCGGTTATTGCTCATCAGCCCCTGGCCCAGAGACTCACCGGTGGTGGTTTTCGGAGACGGGTTGTAATAGAGATAGCGAATGGCAGCCTGCCACGGCGCATTGTCGTGCAGCGTCAGCGTGCCGTTGATTTCACGCCCCTGCGCTTCCACGCGCGTACCGTCTGCTGACGGCTGTGAAAGGATACTTAGATTATTCCAGCGTTGTCCCGCCATGGTGAGCGCTGGCGTTCTCAGCGTTATGCGCTGCGGGAAGGCAGCCGCGTTACCCACGCCGTCGGCGGCGCCTTTACGGAACAATGCCATCCACTGCGCGCCGTCCATCGGCGGTAAATTCAGCTCGACGCCGGAGGAATCCGGCAACGGCGGCACGCTGCGACTGTCAGACGCCCAAATGGCCCGGTCGAGCGTCAGCTTTTTATTCAGCAGCCAGCGGCTGTTAAGATGGTCTTTCGCGCCTACGCTGCCGGTCAAATCGAAGCGGCTCAAACCGCCTTCGACGTTCAGTTTCACCGGTAACGGCTCTCCGGCTTTCTTGTTCACCGGTGCAGGTAAGCGACTACTCACATTCTTCAGGTCACCCGCAATATCGACCTTATAGCTGGCGCTGCCTTTGTAAGGTAATTCAATCGCGACGTTACCCTGCCACGGCACGCTACCGCTTATCGCGTCGTTAATCTGTTGGGGCAACATTCCGGTACGGGTCGGCTGCCAGTTGGCGTCCATATTCACCGCAACCTGATAGGCTTTTGGCCCTTCGGTGGTGGAGAAATTCACGTTCAGCGGCTGATTAAACCAGTTGGCGGTCATTGGCCCGCTTTTCAAATCACCATTTTCAAAGGTGAATCCACCGCTGAGGTTTTTCAGGGTGCTATTGAGCGGTTTGATAAACAGGCTGTTATTAGCCAGACGCACGTCGCCTTTCGCCAACACCTGTTTGCCGTCGAGCGGGATATCGAGATGTAAGCGAGCATTCACATCACCATCCAGCTGCAGCTCATCGAGCGTAGCACCAAGGGAATCCTTCAGCGGCGTCTCTTTGAAATATGGCCCAACCGCTTTGCCCGGTCCGGCAATCTGCGAATCAATAATCAGCTTCTCTTTCGAGTAGTCAGGGATAGCCGCATTCAGGTTGTGCGCCGTCACGCCGCCGAGCGCGACTTTATCCGCCTGCATCCACAAACCATCGTTCAGGAAGTTGAGGTCAATATTCAGATTGGTCAGCGCAGGCCAGTCTGGCTGGAACGCAAAGGTAGCGTTGTGCAACGGCACCCACACCTGGAACTGACCTTCGTTGTGCTTGTACGGGAACAGGTGCGGGTTGCCGCCGTAGACCAGCGTGGCGTTATCCGACTGGCCACCTTTGATGGCCGAGCTGAGGTAATCGACCAGCTCTTTGCCCATCAGGTTTTCCGGGAAGTAGCGCCACGCCTGACCGCCATCATCAGTGCTGATCCCGGCCAGAATACCGAGCCACGGCTCATCGTCTTCCGGCTGTAACCAGCGGAAGCCGCCGCGGGCATGAACCGCTTTCGCCTGTACGTCGATATCGCGGCCGTCGAGCATGAAACCTTTTTCGTTTTTCACCCATGACAGATTCGCCACGCCTTTGGCAATCTCAAGCGGTGCACGGAACACCGTCTCGTACGGCATTTTGGCGTCTTCCATGCTGATATTCACCGAGCCATGCTCGACGCTACCTTCTGCCCGACCAGAGAAATGCTCAGCGCCCGGCAGCAGCTTCCACTGCTTCCACCCCAGATTGCTCCAGGCCGCCTGGAAGCGGGTTTTCTCAGTCGCCAGCAACGGAATATCCAGCGCCAGGGCATCAATCTGTCCGGCAGGCTGCGTAGTTTCCCAAATTTCACCTAACGACGGCGAGAGTTTCTCGGCAATGGGCAGCAGGCCAGAAAGGCCGCTCAGTTCGAGATTGCTGGCACGGATACGCAGTTCGTCGCTGCGCATATTATTTTTTCCGCCGACGTCCTGACCGGGGATCCACGCCAGCGCCAGCGCGCCTTGTGGCCAGCGCTTGCCGTCTATGGCGATGCGGGTATCAGGGACATGAAATGCCCAGCCCGCATTTTCACGGGTGATGTGTGCCGTCAGATTATCGACGGACAGGTCATGGGATTGCTTATCCCCCTTCCAGCTCGCGCCGCCTTTCTTCAGCCAGACGTCACCGCTTGAGATATCGCCCTTATCAAGGTCTATCCAGCCTTCAAGGCTAAAACGAGCCGACGTCAGCGCGATGTTGTCCTGCATCCAGCGGCCAAGCCACGGCTTTACGTCGATGTCATCGGCCTGCACCCACAGCCGACCTTCATTCAGCAGACCGTTCTCATCGCGCAAATCCATGCGTACTTTCATCACCCCGTGCTGACCGTTGAGGCTCGACAGGCTCAGTTCACCTTCGGCGCGATGGCGGTTTTTACCGTTCATCCAGGTCAGTTGCGGGATAGCAAGTTCGGCGCGCTGGCCGGAGAGAGTGAGGAAGCTTAAATGACTGTCGCGCAGAGTAAACTGATCGAACTGGCGCAGGAACAGATCGCCGATGCGGTCCGTTTTCAGTTGGCCGCTGCTGTTATTGTGTTGCAGAGGGGAGTTGGTGCGAATTTGCAGCTGCCAGAAGGTCAGCTCACGGAACTGCCAGCGAAAATGCAGCAGGCTTTGCCAGACGTCGAGCGCCAGCGTCACGCGTTTAACGGACATCTGGCCGCCGTTTTTCAGCTCGGCTTTGATATCGCGCACTTCCAGCGTCGGGCCGTAGTTTTCCCAGCTGGCTTTAAGCTGTGACGCTTCGACGGGATGTCCGGTGGACTCCGCGATTTTCTCCAACAGCTGCGGACGCCATTTGTCCAGCTGCGGCAAAACGAGACGCAAGCCACTGACCAGCAGCGCGACGATAACAATCAATGTTGCCACCGTGATCAGTAAGATTCCAGGCAAACGCCTCACGCATCTCTCCTTGTAACTGCCCGCAAAACTACATCATCACCACGTCGAATTGCTCCTGATTGTAGAGCGGTTCTATCTGGACTTTTACCTGCTTGCCAACGAAGATTTCCACTTCCGCCAGCGCATGAGACTCTTCCCCTTTCAGGGTTTCTGCCACGGCTGCTGAGGCGTAGACCAGGAAGCGGTCAGAATCATAGGCGTGATGCACGCGGACAATTTCACGCATGATTTCATAGCATACCGTTTCGACCGTTTTCACCGTCCCGCGACCATGGCAGGTTGGGCACTGGTGACACAGCACGTGCTCCACGCTTTCGCGCGTGCGCTTGCGGGTCATTTCCACCAAACCGAGCTGCGAGAAACCGTTGATGCTGGTTTTAACGCGGTCTTTGCCCAGAGCCTGTTCCAGAGAATGCAGCACCCGACGGCGGTGATCTTCATTACTCATATCGATGAAATCGATGATAATAATCCCGCCCAGATTACGCAGGCGCAGCTGACGCGCAATCGCCTGCGTCGCTTCGATATTAGTATTGAAAATGGTGTCGTCAAGATTACGATGGCCGACAAAGGCACCGGTGTTGATATCGACGGTGGTCATCGCTTCGGTCTGATCGATAACCAGATAGCCGCCCGACTTCAGTTCCACCTTCCGCTCCAGCGCTCGCTGAATTTCATTTTCGACATCAAAGAGATCGAAAATCGGCTGGCGACCACTGTAATGTTCGAGCTTGTTGGTCATCTCCGGCATGTATTCGGCGGTGAATTCCATCAGCGATTCGAAGGTCAGACGAGAATCGACGCGGATGCGGTCAAGCTGTGCGTCTGCAAAATCGCGCAGCACGCGTTGGGCTAACGCCAGTTCCCCGTACATCTGGTAGCGGGTCTGCGGGCGTTTTTTACGCTCCATCACCTTAGTCCACACGCGTTTGAGGTACGCGGCATCGGAGGATAAATCCTCTTCACAGACGCCTTCCGCGGCGGTTCGGATGATGAATCCGCCCTGCTCGTCGCAGTATTCTGTCACCACGTTTTTCAGGCGATCGCGCTCGGCTTCGCTTTCAATACGCTGGGACACGCCCACGTGAGAAGCGCCCGGCATGAACACAAGGTAACGAGAAGGAATGGTGATGTCAGTCGTCAGACGCGCGCCCTTGGTGCCCAGCGGATCTTTGACCACTTGCACCATCAGGTCCTGGCCCTGACGCACCAGTTCGGAAATGTCGCGAACGGTGAACTGTTTCTGCTCTTCCCCGGCCACGCATTCGGTGTGGGGCATGATGTCAGAAGCGTGAAGAAACGCGGCCTTATCCAGGCCAATATCTACAAATGCCGCCTGCATCCCTGGGAGTACACGACTGACACGACCTTTGTAGATATTGCCTACGATTCCGCGTCGCGCTTCACGCTCTATATGAATTTCCTGAAGAATACCGCCATCAATGTACGCCACACGGGTTTCCGATGGCGTTACGTTAACCAATAATTCAGCCGTCATGTTTATCCCTTTTCTCACGCAGTGAGTTAAAATTGCACAGCAACTCATACGTTTCCACCAGCGGTAAGCCGACTACGGCGTGATAGCTGCCATTTATCTTCCTGACAAAACAGCCACCCAGCCCCTGAATACCGTATGCACCTGCTTTATCCATCGGTTCGCCGCTCGCGACGTAATCGACGATATCGTCATCTGTTAAGACTCTGAACGTGACTTCTGTGGTCACCAGGCAGTCAATGGTGTGTTTGCTGTCCGCTAACGCGACGGCGGTCATCACCTGATGCGTATGCCCGGAAAGCTGACGCAGCATGACTGCCGCGTGTTCAGCGTCCCGCGGTTTTTCCAGCACTTCACCGTTCAGAACCACAATGGTATCGGCACCCAGCACCGGTAAGTCCTGCGTGGCAAGCGTGACGCCCGCCTGCGCTTTTTCCCGAGCCAGTCGCGCAACATAATGCGGCGCGCTTTCCTGCGGCTGACGTTGCTCCTCGATTCCGGGTACCAGACGTTCGAAGCTCACACCCAATTGAGTTAACAGCTCCTGACGACGCGGGGAGCCGGAAGCAAGATAAAGCATTGTCATAGAAACCTTTATTGTACCGCGAATTGCTGGCGCACTTTGCGCATCAGCAGGAACAGCCATGGCCAGAGTACACCGTTAACGACGCTACTCCAGAACACTTCCGGTCGGAAAGAGACGTTGATCACTAAAAATTCTGACCAGAAAACAACGATATCCACCGCCAGCGACAGCATCATAACCACCAGCGCTTGTTGCCAGAGCGCCAAATTACGGAACAGCTGATATTTCAGTGCCACCAGATAGGCAATGATACTGAGGGACAACGCCCGTACGCCGAGCGTTGAACCGCTAATCAGATCCAGTATGGCACCCATAATGAAACCTGTGCCAACATTGACCCGGTGCGGTAAAGCGAGGATCCAGTAGAGCAGGATCAGCAGAACCCAGTTTGGCCGGTATACCAACAGGTTGTCCGGCCAGGGCATGACTTGTAACAGAAGGGCTATCAGAAACGAGAGCCAGATAACCCAACGTCCCTGACTTCGATAGCTTGCCACTACTGCCCTCCTGGCGAAGGCGCAGCAGCCGGTGCAGGCTGAGTGATTCCCGTTGCAGGCGGCGGAACCGGTGCTGGCGGCCCCATAGAATCAGCAGCAGGCAGAACCTGCGGCATCATCTGCATCAGACGTTCGTTGGCTACACGATGTACCTCTTCAGGTGTCATCGGGTTTGCACCGTTACGATCGGCACCCCACAGCAACAGCAGATAACGCAGACGCTGCAGACCGGCCGTTGGGCGCGCCTGAATCACCGTATACGCGCGCTGCGTATCCAGCTTAACGGACGACACAACCGCAACCGGATACCCTTCAGGGAAACGGCCGCCGAGACCGGAGGTCACCAGCACGTCACCCACACGGATATCGGTATTGGCAGGCAGATGTTCCAGCTGCAAATCGTCAGTACAGCCGTTACCGGCCGCAATCACGCGGATATCGTTACGCAGCACCTGAATCGGCAGCGCATGGGTCGCATCGCAAATCAGAAGCACTCGACTGGTCAGCTTCGCGACGGCCACAACCTGACCGACCACGCCTTTATCACTGATAATAGGCTGACCTTCGTAGACGCCGTTGACGCTACCTTTATCGATAACCACCTGATCGCTATAGGGATCGTTAACGGTTGAGATAACCTGGGTCACCATTTTCTGCTCATCCTGACGCAGCGGTGAACCTAACAACTCACGCAGACGGGCGTTTTCCTGCTTGTACTGACCCATCATCAGCAGATCGCTGTTTTTTAACAGCAGCTCCTGACGCAGGGCACGGTTTTCCAGCTCAAGCTGATCGCGGGAAGCCAGAGTTTGCGAAATACCGTCGAGTAATTCACGAGGACCGTTGGAAACAAAATAGAAAGGGCTAACAGCAGTATCCATGTACGTTCTGATTTGGCTGAACGTACCAAGGCGGCTGTCGGCAATAATGATACCAAGCGCCACCAGCACCGCCAGAATTAGGCGAAACTGTAGCGATGGGCCACGGCTAAAAATGGGCTTCATAGGCTATGCGTATTCTCGTGTCAGTGAAGAAATCAAGGGGCAGCACAAACGCTACCCCAGACTTCTGGCTGACTACTCTTCGCTGAACAAGTCGCCGCCGTGCATGTCGATCATTTCCAGTGCCTTGCCGCCGCCACGGGCAACACAGGTCAGTGGATCTTCTGCAACTACGACAGGAATTCCTGTCTCTTCCATTAACAGGCGGTCGAGGTTACGCAGCAGCGCACCACCACCAGTCAGAACCATACCGCGCTCTGAAATATCGGAAGCCAGTTCCGGCGGGCACTGTTCCAGAGCAACCATCACCGCACTCACGATACCGGTCAGCGGCTCTTGCAGCGCTTCGAGGATTTCGTTGGAGTTCAGGGTAAAGCCGCGTGGAACGCCTTCTGCCAGATTACGACCGCGTACTTCAATTTCAAGAACTTCGTCGCCTGGGTAAGCAGAACCGATTTCGTGCTTGATGCGCTCTGCGGTGGCTTCACCGATCAGAGAGCCGTAGTTACGGCGCACATAATTAATAATGGCTTCGTCGAAACGGTCACCACCGATACGAACGGAAGAGGAGTAAACCACGCCGTTCAGGGAGATAACGGCCACTTCTGTCGTACCACCACCGATATCCACAACCATTGAACCGGTTGCTTCAGAAACAGGCAGACCCGCACCAATTGCAGCAGCCATTGGCTCTTCAATCAGGAACACTTCACGGGCGCCAGCGCCCTGAGCAGATTCACGGATTGCGCGGCGTTCAACCTGGGTTGCACCTACCGGCACACACACCAGAACTCGCGGGCTCGGGCGCATAAAGCTGTTGCTGTGAACCTGTTTGATGAAGTGCTGCAGCATTTTTTCGGTCACGAAGAAGTCAGCGATAACGCCGTCTTTCATTGGACGAATAGCTGCGATGTTGCCCGGCGTACGACCGAGCATCTGCTTAGCTTCATGACCGACGGCAGCCACACTTTTCGGTGAACCGGCACGATCCTGGCGAATGGCGACAACGGAAGGCTCATTCAGTACGATGCCTTGTCCTTTTACGTAAATCAGGGTATTCGCGGTACCCAGGTCAATGGACAGGTCATTGGAAAACATGCCACGAAATTTTTTCAACATACTAAGGGATAATCCTGAAAGCTGGGGCGGAAACAAAATCCGCTTACTTTACCAACCACACGCAGCAGCGACAAGGCGCAAAAATCATCTGCAACGGTGAAAATTAGTGCAGTTCGTTTCCTTTGTTACAATTTCGACCTGACACTGTCAGAGCCGCAGCGCTCCTCGCTTACATTGCAACCTGTCAAAGGACGATCACTGGCATGTTCTGTATCACCTGTCGGCGGACACACAATAACGCCCGCGGAGAAACAGCGCGCGTTATTCTACGTGAAAACACGACAAACGGCAGATCAAACAGAGTATCTTTGCGAATATTTTTTTACGCTAGTGTCAAGTGGTTGTGACGTGGCAAAAAAATCGCCCTGACCACCCAGCACACCGCACTCTCTTAACACCTGCCACTCGCTGCGACTTCTCAATCCGGTAGCGAAAACCTGGGTCGACGTCCCTTTACAGGCTTCGACCAGACTCTGCACCAGCAACTGATTTTCACTGCGTTTCTCTATATTGCGCACCAGGCCCGGGTGCAGCTTGACGATTTCCACCGACAATTCTTTAATCCAACTGGTGCTGACCAGCGTTAAACCGGCCTGAATCACCACTACTCTGACCCCTAACGCGTGAATCAAACGCATCACGGGCTGTAAACGGCTGATATGTTGACAGACATCTGCCTCTGCAAGTTCAAAAATAATCCGTTTTCTCTGTGTTTTTTCACATTGCATCAACGTATCACGTAGCCAGCGCTGGAACCGGGGCCGGATGAGCGACTCAACCGTCACCTGCAAAGCCAGATTTTCCTCAGGCCAAAACGAGAGGAAAGGCAGTAAACGGGTGATTTGTAAACGGTCGTACTCTTCCGCCAGACCGAACTCCATTACCATCGGCATATATTCAGCGGCGATAACTTCTTCTTTACCGTCATAAATACGGCACATCAATTCGCGATGGTGAACACGGCCGTCGTAATGCACCGCCGGTTTTTGGTAGAAGCGCGGGCCTCCACGACTGAGCATTTGTTCGATGAGGGTTCGCCAGCGCACGTTGCCGCGCCCTTTTTCTGGCAGGGAGTCATCATACACAGCCCAGCTGTTACTGCCCTGAAGCACCGCGTTACGCACCGCCGCATCGGCGTGTTCCATCACTTGCTCTGTGGTTTGCCCACTGCGCCAGGTACAGATGCCGATGTGCATCATGTCATCCTGGTCGAGAATTTTGGTCGACGGCAACGAGTCCAGCGCTTTTAACAGCTGCCCGGCGATGCTGTCGGCTTCTTTCAACGTGCGGTGTGGCAGCAGCACGGCAAAATCACTGCGGTAATAACGTGCCAGCAACGCACCAGGATAACGCATCATGAAGGTGGAAAGCATATTGATGAGCATAAAGAAGTGCTCTTCCGCCGCCGTACGCCCCCACTGGTCGCGAACCAAATCGAATTCCGGCAGGCGAATCAGCATCACAATACCATGTGCCCCGACTTTTTCCTGATCGTCAAGCAGTGTTGCGAGCTGGTTATCGAAAAACATCCGGTTGCTGAGGCCGGTTTTGGTGTCCTGCGCCGCGTAGGAGCGGATAAGCGTATCCATGCGACTGCGCTGTTCACCGGCAAACTGAATTTCCGACAGCAGCGTATCGAGGGCGCTGCTGGTTCGCGCGGGCCATTCATGCACCGAACCGCGCACCTGCTGTCCGCGTTCACCGTTGAGGATCCGCGTGGAACGTAGCTCTAACAATTCCTGGCCCGACAGTTGATTACGCAGCCAGCGTACCGAAAAGAAGATAATCAATACCATAAAACCGATGGCAATGGTGAGAGGCGCGGTGGTCAGCAGCGAGTGGAAATAATTCACCATCGGATCCTGATACACCAGATGAATAGTCATCCCCGGGTGCTTCACCGACTCTACGTCCAGTTCGCGGTACTGAATACTGCTGCCCATCGGGCGATAGCTGCTGCCACGTGAGTGGCTAAAAATGGTCTTATCATTAACGATGAAATCAACGCGCACGATATCGACAGGAACCAGAATTTCGTCAAGTTGGTTGTCGAGCTGATCAAAAGGAGTACTGACCAGACGGGAATCGATAACCGTCGCCACAGCCCGGGCGCGGTAATCCACTTTATATTGAATACCGTTATAGAAACTCAGTGAACAACCAATGAGGGTGACAAAGATGGTCAGGCCCGTTAAAAGCGCCACAAAAGCTGAGAATTTCGTCGTTAATCGCATCCCTGTATTAACTCCGTTAATGAAAAACAGCCCGGCTGTTGACCGGACACCCACGGTGGCCCGCAAGAAAATTAGTGAGCACTAACTAGCATGCCAAAAGGACCCTGCATACTACCAGAGTTAGTGAATCTGGCAATTTTTTGCGTTAAATCGGCATCGTGTTTCAGTTACCGAGTATAGTCTTCGAAAATTATTTTCCAATCATTGAGCAACTGAGGAACGATTATGCAGGCGTTAATCTTAGAACAGCACGACGGTAAAACTCTCGCCTCGGTACAGGCCATCGAGGAAAACCAGCTGCCACAAGGTGATGTCACAGTCGATATCCAGTGGTCAAGTCTCAACTATAAAGACGCCCTTGCCATTACCGGTAAAGGTAAAATCATCCGTAACTTTCCGATGGTGCCAGGTATCGATTTTGCGGGCACGGTTCATAGCAGCGAAGACCCGCGTTTTCACGTGGGCCAGCAGGTACTACTGACCGGTTGGGGCGTAGGTGAAAACCATTGGGGTGGCCTTTCTCAGCAAGCCCGCGTGAAGGGTGACTGGCTGGTCGCTCAACCGCAGGGAATGGACGCGCGCCAGGCGATGATCATCGGCACCGCTGGCTTTACCGCCATGCTCTGCGTGATGGCGCTGGAAGACGCAGGCGTCAAACCACAAGACGGCGAAATTGTCGTGACCGGTGCCAGCGGCGGCGTGGGTAGTACGGCGATTGCGCTGCTACACAAGCTGGGTTATCAGGTTGCTGCCGTTTCCGGTCGCGAAAGCACGCATGACTATCTGCGCAGCCTCGGCGCAAACCGTATTATTGGCCGTGATGAATTCGCCGAAACCCGCCCGCTGGAAAAACAGCTGTGGGCCGGTGCGGTCGATACCGTGGGTGATAAAGTGCTGGCCAAAGTGCTGGCGCAAATGAACTACGGCGGATGCGTGGCCGCATGTGGTCTGGCGGGAGGTTTTGCACTGCCAACCACGGTGATGCCGTTCATTCTGCGTAACGTCCGTTTGCAGGGCGTCGATTCCGTAATGACGCCTGCCGCACGCCGTGCACAGGCCTGGGAACGTCTGGTTCAGGATTTGCCGTCTTCCTTCTATAGCCAGAGCGCAACGGAAATCACCCTTGCTCAGGCGCCGGAGTTTGCCGAAAAAATCATGAACAATCAGATTCAGGGCCGCACGCTGGTTAAGATTGCCTAATCTTCAAATTTTCGTGACATATTCGCGTTAATCAGTCACCTCCGTCATGCTTAGGAAAAAAGCATGACGGAGGAAGCCATGAAGTCGAAAAAATTAACGGAAGCTGATGTAACGGCAGAATCCGTATTTATGCTCCAGCGCCGACAGGTGCTGAAAATGTTAGGCATAAGCGCCACCGCAATGACGCTCGCGCCCACCGCCCAGGCCGATTTGCTCAGCTGGTTTAAGGGCAACGACAGGCCACCGGCCCCGTCCGGAAAGCCGCTCGAATTCTCTCGTCCTGCCGAATGGCAGAGCCAGCTGGCGCTCACGCCGGAAGATAAAGTCACGCGCTACAACAATTATTATGAATTCGGGCTGGATAAAGCCGACCCAGCGGCAAACGCCGGGAGCCTGAAAACCGATCCGTGGACGCTGACTATCGATGGCGAAGTCGCTAAACCACTGACGCTCGATCACGACGCGCTGACCAAACGCTTCCCGCTTGAACAGCGAATCTATCGGATGCGTTGCGTGGAAGCCTGGTCAATGGTCGTGCCGTGGATTGGTTTTCCTCTGCATAAGCTGCTGGCACTGGTTGAGCCCACCAGCGATGCCAAATACGTCGCCTTTAAAACCATTTTCTCCCCTGAGCAGATGCCCGGTCAGAAGGATCGCTTTATTGGCGGCGGTCTTTCATATCCCTACGTCGAAGGCCTGCGTCTCGATGAGGCGATGCATCCGCTGACGCTGCTTACTACTGGCGTGTATGGTAAAGCGTTACCGCCGCAAAACGGTGCGCCCATCCGCCTGACCGTTCCGTGGAAATACGGCTTTAAAGGCATTAAATCTATCGTCAGTATTAAACTGACTCGCGAACGTCCGCCCTGCACGTGGAATCTGGCGGCCCCTGATGAATATGGTTTTTTTGCCAACGTGAATCCGCATGTTGACCATCCACGCTGGTCGCAGGCCACAGAGCGCTTTATTGGCTCGGGCGGCGTACTGGACGTCAAACGCCAACCGACGCTGTTGTTTAACGGCTATGCCAATCAGGTGGCGTCGCTGTATCACGGCCTTAATTTACGGGAGAATTTCTGAGTGCGCTTAACGGCTAAACAGATTGTCTGGCTCAAGGTATTGCTGCATCTGGCGGCCTTTTTGCCGCTGGTGTGGTTGTTCTGGGCGGGCGCCCAGGGCTACTTCAGCGCTGACCCCGCCAAGGATATTCAACACTTTACCGGTAGGATGGCTCTGAAACTCCTGCTCGCCACCTTGCTGGTCTCCCCGCTGGCGCGTTACGCTAAACAGCCTTTATTGATACGAACTCGCCGCCTATTAGGGCTATGGTGTTTTGCCTGGGCGACGTTACACCTCACCAGCTACGCGCTGTTAGAGCTCGGGATTAATAATCTGGGTTTGTTAGGGCAGGAAGTGGTCACGCGTCCTTATTTAACGCTGGGCCTGGTCAGCTGGCTGATTTTGCTGGCACTCGCGGCCACGTCGTTTCAGCGTGCGCAGCGAAAATTGGGCGCGCGTTGGCAAAAACTGCATAACTTCGTTTATCTGGTGGCAGTCCTGGCCCCCATCCATTATCTGTGGTCGGTAAAGATCCTGTCACCGCAGCCGATTCTGTACGCAATCGCCGCTTTTGCACTTTTAGCGTGGCGTTTTAAGAAGTTCCGCCAGTGGTGGCGTTAATTCACGATAATGTGCAGTTTCCCGCAGAACTCCCGCGCTCCATCAGGCTTTTTCGGGTTTGAGGTTGATAATCTTCCCTGATAAGACCAGTATTTAGCTGCCAATTGCTACGAAATCGTTATAATGTGCGACTTTGGTTTTCCTGACAGGGGTTTTTAGCCTCTGAAAAGGTGACAAGCGCGCATCGAAGGTATATTTTGTTTTTTACCGGAGAATTGCAGGAGATAGCAGCACGATGGCCGACAAGTTACGCATTTTGCTTTTGAACGGACCGAACCTGAACATGCTCGGCACCCGTGAGCCAGAGAAGTATGGCTCCCAGACGTTAGCGGAAATTGTAAACCGTTTGACGACGGAAGCTGAGGCTCTGAATGTGTCGCTGGACCATTTGCAGTCGAACGCGGAGTTCGCGATTATCGACCGAATTCATCAGGCTAAAGACAACATTGACTATATCCTGATCAATCCGGCCGCATTCACGCACACCAGCGTTGCGATTCGTGATGCGCTATTGGCGGTTAGTATCCCGTTTATCGAGATACATTTGAGTAACGTGCACGCTCGCGAGCCGTTCCGCCATCACTCATATCTCTCTGATATCGCTGCCGGCGTCATCTGCGGATTAGGCGCTGACGGCTATTCATACGCATTACAGACGGCGGTTAAACGCCTGTCACAATCACACTAAACAAAGAGTACGGAACCCACTCATGGATATTCGTAAGATTAAAAAACTGATCGAGCTGGTTGAAGAATCAGGCATCTCCGAACTGGAAATTTCTGAAGGCGAAGAGTCTGTACGCATCAGCCGCGCTTCGGCCAATGCGGGCTTCCCGGTTATGCAACAGGCTTATGCCGCACCGATGATGCAACCACAGATGGCTCCGGCCGCTGCTGCACCGGTAGCTACTGCTGAAGCCCCGGCTAAAGCTGAAATCAGTGGCCACATCGTACGCTCCCCGATGGTTGGTACCTTCTACCGCACCCCGAGCCCGGACGCGAAAGCATTCATCGAAGTGGGCCAGAAGGTGAACGCGGGTGATACCCTGTGCATCGTTGAAGCCATGAAAATGATGAACCAGATCGAAGCCGACAAGTCGGGTACCGTGAAGGCTATCCTGGTCGAAAGTGGTCAACCGGTAGAATTTGACGAGCCGCTGGTCGTCATCGAGTAACGAGGCGAACATGCTGGATAAAATTGTCATCGCAAACCGTGGCGAGATTGCACTGCGCATTCTTCGTGCCTGTAAAGAACTGGGCATTAAGACCGTCGCCGTGCACTCCACTGCGGATCGCGATTTAAAACACGTACTGTTAGCGGATGAGACGGTCTGTATCGGCCCGGCTCCGTCCGTAAAAAGCTATCTGAATATCCCGGCTATCATCAGCGCCGCTGAAATCACCGGCGCGGTGGCAATCCATCCGGGTTATGGCTTCCTGTCCGAAAACGCCAACTTTGCTGAGCAGGTTGAACGTTCCGGCTTTATCTTCATCGGCCCGAAAGCTGACACTATCCGCCTGATGGGCGACAAAGTGTCTGCAATCAACGCGATGAAAAAAGCAGGCGTTCCAACTGTACCAGGCTCTGACGGCCCGCTGGGCGACGACATGGATGCTAACCGTGCCCATGCGAAACGCATTGGCTATCCGGTTATCATCAAAGCCTCCGGCGGCGGCGGCGGTCGCGGTATGCGTGTAGTGCGCAGCGACGCTGAACTGTCCCAGTCCATCTCCATGACTAAAGCTGAAGCGAAAGCCGCTTTCAGCAATGACATGGTGTACATGGAAAAATACCTGGAAAATCCTCGTCACATCGAGATTCAGGTACTGGCTGATGGTCAGGGCAACGCTATCTATCTGGCAGAACGTGACTGCTCTATGCAGCGTCGTCACCAGAAAGTTGTCGAAGAAGCACCAGCCCCGGGCATCACGCCGGAACTGCGTCGCTACATCGGCGAGCGTTGTGCGAAAGCCTGCGTGGATATCGGCTACCGTGGCGCGGGTACTTTCGAGTTCCTGTTTGAAAACGGCGAGTTCTATTTCATCGAAATGAACACCCGTATTCAGGTAGAGCACCCGGTTACCGAGATGATCACTGGCGTTGACCTGATCAAAGAACAGCTGCGTATCGCTGCCGGTCAGCCGCTGTCAATCAAACAGGAAGAAGTGCACGTTCGCGGCCATGCGGTGGAATGCCGTATCAACGCCGAAGACCCGAACACCTTCCTGCCGAGCCCGGGTAAAATTACCCGTTTCCACGCACCAGGCGGTTTTGGTGTGCGTTGGGAATCTCATATCTACGCCGGTTACACTGTACCGCCGTACTATGACTCAATGATTGGTAAGCTCATCTGTTACGGCGAAACCCGTGACGTGGCGATTTCTCGCATGAAGAACGCCCTGCAGGAGCTGATCATCGACGGTATCAAAACCAACGTTGAACTGCAGATGCGCATCATGAGTGACGAGAACTTCCAGCATGGTGGAACCAACATCCACTATCTGGAGAAAAAACTCGGACTTCAGGAAAAGTAATCCTGAACGTTTAGCAAAAGGCCGGATCTTCCGGCCTTTTTTCTTTTTCTCTCCCCTTACCAGCCCCTTAAGGTACAATCCCCGCTTTAAATTGACCCTGGGAGCCTTATGGACGCGCGTTTTGTTCAGGCCCACAAAGAAGCCCGCTGGGCGTTGTGGCTTACCCTCCTCTATCTCGCTGCATGGTTAGCAAGTGCTTACATACCTAGTTCAATACAGGGCTTCACCGGCCTGCCGCGATGGTTTGAAATGGCCTGCCTGCTGATTCCGCTGATCTTCATTTTACTGTGCTGGGCCATGGTGAAATTCATCTATCGTGATATTCCACTGGAGGACGATGATGCAGCCTGAAGTCATTCTGCCGCTTGTCGCCTATTTATTGGTGGTGTTTGGCCTGTCGATTTACGCGATGCGAAAGCGCGCCACCGGCACATTCCTCAACGAATATTTCCTCGGCAGCCGTTCGATGGGCGGTTTTGTACTGGCGATGACCCTCACCGCCACCTACATCAGCGCCAGTTCGTTTATCGGCGGCCCGGGTGCGGCCTATAAATACGGGCTGGGTTGGGTTTTGCTGGCGATGATCCAGCTACCCGCCGTGTGGCTATCGCTAGGCGTTCTGGGGAAAAAATTCGCCATCCTTGCCCGGCGTTACAACGCAGTGACGCTCAACGATATGCTGTTTGCCCGCTATCAGAGCCGTCTACTGGTGTGGCTGGCGAGTCTTAGCCTGCTGGTCGCGTTTGTCGGCGCGATGACCGTACAGTTCATTGGCGGCGCACGCTTGCTGGAAACCGCAGCCGGTATTCCTTACGAAACGGGCTTGCTGATTTTCGGGATCAGTATCGCGCTGTACACCGCTTTCGGCGGCTTCCGCGCCAGCGTGCTCAATGATGCGATGCAGGGCATGGTGATGCTGATTGGCACCATCGTGCTGCTGATTGGTGTCGTTCACGCAGCTGGTGGCCTGAGCCACGCGGTGCAAACGCTGGAACACATCGACCCAAAACTGGTTTCCCCGCAGGGGGCTGACGATATTTTATCGCCGAGCTTTATGACCTCTTTCTGGGTGCTGGTCTGTTTTGGGGTGATTGGCCTGCCGCACACGGCAGTACGTTGCATCTCGTACAAAGACAGCAAGGCGGTACACCGCGGCATGATTATCGGCACGATTGTGGTGGCTATCCTGATGTTCGGGATGCATCTGGCTGGCGCGCTGGGCCGCGCCGTTATTCCGGATCTCAACGTCCCGGATTTGGTTATCCCCACGCTGATGGTTAAAGTATTGCCGCCAGTGGCTGCGGGGATCTTCCTCGCCGCACCGATGGCGGCAATCATGTCGACGATCAACGCGCAGTTATTGCAGAGTTCCGCTACGATCATCAAAGATCTGTATCTGAATTTCCGCCCGGAGCAGGTACAGAATGAAAAACGGCTGAAGCGCATGTCAGCACTGATCACCCTGATATTGGGTGCGCTATTGCTGTTGGCTGCCTGGCGACCGCCGGAGATGATCATCTGGTTGAACCTGCTGGCGTTTGGCGGGCTGGAAGCTGTGTTCCTGTGGCCGCTGGTACTGGGCCTTTACTGGGAACGCGCGAACGCTGCCGGGGCGCTGAGCGCCATGATTGTCGGCGGCGTGCTATACACCCTGCTCGCTACTCTGAAAATTCAGTACCTGGGCTTTCACCCGATTGTCCCATCGCTACTGCTCAGTCTTCTGGCTTTTGTCGTCGGTAACCGTTTTGGTCAGCCTGCCACGCAAGCCCCTAATATCACTGTTAATCATTAAAAGAGTTTTGCCATGCCATGGATCCAACTGAAACTGAACACCACCGGTGCCAACGCGGAAGAACTGAGCGATGCGCTAATGGAAGTGGGTGCCGTCTCTATCACCTTCCAGGACACCCACGACACGCCGGTGTTTGAGCCTTTACCGGGCGAAACCCGACTGTGGGGTGATACCGATGTCATTGGCCTGTTCGATGCCGAAACCGACATGAAGGAAGTGGTCGCCATTCTGGAACATCAGCCGCTGCTGGGTGCGGGTTTTGTTCACAAGATTGAGCAGCTTGAAGATAAAGACTGGGAGCGCGAATGGATGGATAACTTCCACCCGATGCGTTTCGGTGAGCGGCTGTGGATTTGCCCAAGCTGGCGCGATGTGCCGGACGAAAACGCGGTTAACGTGATGCTCGATCCGGGCCTGGCGTTTGGCACCGGCACCCACCCAACCACGTCGCTGTGCCTGCAGTGGCTCGACGGACTCGATCTGAACGGTAAAACGGTGATCGACTTTGGTTGTGGATCGGGGATCCTCGCCATTGCGGCACTGAAACTGGGCGCGGCTAAAGCGATCGGGATCGACATTGATCCGCAGGCGATTCAGGCCAGCCGCGATAACGCACTGCGCAATGGCGTGTCCGATAAGCTGGAACTTTATTTACCACAGGACCAGCCAGACGCCATGAAAGCCGATGTGGTGGTCGCTAATATCCTGGCTGGCCCATTACGCGAACTGGCCCCGCTAATCAGCGTCCTGCCGGTTGAGGGCGGTTTATTGGGCCTTTCCGGGATTCTTGCGAGCCAGGCCGACAGCGTCTGTGAGGCCTATACCTCTCAATTCGCGCTCGACCCAGTGGTTGAGAAAGAAGAGTGGTGTCGCATTACCGGTCGTAAGAACGGATAAAACAGGTGCGTGGTCTCCCGGTTACGTTCACATTTTGTTCGAGTAAGTGTGCAAAAGTGTCGATTAGCTGCAGCAATGAAATGAGATCCAGCCCGCAATAATCGGGATAATCTGCTGATAAAACCAGCAGGTTATCTCTTTTCTGCTCCCTTTTGAGCAGGAAAAAACGATAAGTTACGCAAAATTGCATCTGTTCAAAAATTCACCTCATCGATATAACATAATGATTTATTTAATTATTAAATTTTCACCCCGGGGGTGACTGGCGATTCCTTGATCTATGACAGAGGATTGCTCAAAGTTTGGCCTTTCATCTCAGGAAAAAAATGCGTAATATACGCCGCCTTGCAGTCACAGTATGGTCATTTCTTAACTCATGCGCATCGGACACCACCAGCTTAGAAATCGCCTGATCGCAGCGCCCATGGCTGGCATTACTGACAGACCATTCCGGACGCTGTGCTACGAGATGGGAGCAGGTTTAACCGTTTCCGAGATGATGTCCTCCAACCCGCAGGTCTGGGAGAGCGACAAATCCCGTTTACGGATGGTGCACATTGACGAGCCCGGGATCCGCACCGTGCAAATTGCCGGTAGCTGTCCTGAAGAAATGGCGGAAGCCGCACGTATTAACGTTGAAAGTGGCGCCCAAATTATTGATATCAATATGGGTTGTCCGGCTAAAAAAGTGAATCGCAAGCTTGCAGGTTCAGCCCTTTTGCAGCATCCAGGTTTGGTGAAGTCTATCCTGACCGAGGTGGTAAAGGCAGTGGACGTTCCTGTCACTCTCAAGATTCGCACTGGCTGGGCGCCGGACCACCGTAACTGTGTAGAGATTGCCCAACTGGCTGAAGATTGTGGCATTCAGGCTCTGACTATTCACGGACGCACTCGCGCCTGCTTGTTTAACGGAGACGCTGAATACGACAGTATTCGGGCAGTTAAGCAGAAAGTTTCCATTCCGATTATCGCGAATGGTGACATTACTGACCCGCTTAAAGCCAGAGCTGTGCTCGACTATACGGGGGCTGATGCCCTGATGATAGGACGTGCAGCTCAGGGAAGACCCTGGATCTTTCGGGAAATCCAGCATTATCTGGACACTGGGGAGCTGCTACCGCCACTGCCTCTGGCAGAGGTGAAGCGCTTACTTTGTGCACATGTTCGGGAATTGCATGATTTTTACGGTCATACAAAAGGGTACCGAATAGCGCGCAAACACGTATCCTGGTATTTACAGGAACACGCTCCAGATGACCAGTTTCGGCGCACATTCAACGCCATTGAGGATGCCAGCGTACAGCTGGAGGCGTTGGAGGCATACTTCGAAAATTTTGCGTAAACAGAAATAAAGAGCTGACAGAACTATGTTCGAACAACGCGTAAATTCTGACGTACTGACCGTTTCTACCGTTAACTCTCAGGATCAGGTGACTCAGAAACCTCTCCGTGACTCGGTTAAACAGGCACTGAAGAACTATTTTGCTCAACTGAATGGTCAGGATGTTAATGATCTGTATGAGCTGGTACTGGCTGAAGTAGAACAGCCCCTGTTGGACATGGTTATGCAATACACGCGTGGTAACCAAACCCGCGCTGCTCTGATGATGGGCATCAACCGTGGTACTCTGCGTAAGAAACTGAAAAAATACGGCATGAACTAAGTTCGTTCATGACGGTAAAAAGGCGCTCTTCGGCATGGGGAAGCGCCTTTTTTATTGCCTGAAATCCGGCGATTTTCTCCCCCCTTTCCTGACGTCACTTTTCGTGTATATTGCCTGCCATTCACCCAATCAATTCTCAGGTGCAGTTATGCTTCGCAAGTACGGATGGCTGATTGTCTTTGCCTTGTTTATGTTTGTGTTCGAAGGTTTGCTGATGCAGTGGATTGAGATTTTATCCACTGAAAGCGATAAGTGCCGCAACATGAATTCTGTCAACCCGCTCAAGCTGGTGAACTGCTCTGACCTCGAGTGAAGAATGTGGAAAACGTCGGCGAATGTGTCGGTATTCCCTTCGTAAAATCAGGGATTTAAATCCCTTTTAGTCCCTCCAGGACGATGGTAATGTCACAGCCCTCACCACCCCGTGCACGAGCTGATGACACCATGCTGGCTAGCCATTACGACCCTATTCTGGTCGCCATTTCCTTTATCATTGCCATTCTCGCGGCCTGGACTGCACTGAACATGGCTGGGCGTGTCTCCACAAGCCACGGAAGAACCGCCTGGATATGGCTTAGCGGCGGTGGAATAGCCATGGGCATCGGCGTGTGGGCGATGCATTTTATCGGCATGCTGGCGATGGACAGCGCCATGGGTATGCAGTACAACCCCGGCCTGACCGCCCTATCGATGGCAATCGCCATGGCCTCTTCCCTGTTTGCCTTGTGGCTCGTGAACGACGACAGGCTCGGCCTGCGCCGACTACTGCCCGGTTCCCTGGTGATGGGAACCGGCGTAGTGCTGATGCACTACACCGGGATGGCCGCCATGGACGTCTCCGAGCCCATCATCTGGAATTATCGCTGGGTTTCACTTTCCATCGTCATCGCCCTGCTCGCCTCTTTTGCCGCCCTCTGGCTCACTTTCCGCCTGCGTCACGAAGCGGCGCAGGTCGCGCTGATGCGTTTTGGTGCCGCGGTGCTGATGGGTATCGCCATCGCCGGAATGCACTACACCGGCATGATGGCAGCACAGTTTCCCAATCAAATGCCGATGGCGCACCAGGGCCTGAACGGTAGCTGGCTGGCTGTGCTGGTCAGCGTGGTGACGCTGTTTATTCTGGGTATCACGCTGCTCATTTCGATGCTTGATGCACGCCTGCAGGCCCGCACCGCACTGCTGGCGTCCTCGCTGGCAGAAGCGAACAAAGAACTGGCACAGCTGGCACTTCAGGACACCTTAACCCGCCTGCCGAACCGCGTACTGTTTGAGGACCGCCTGAGTCAGGCCATCCGCAAAGCCGATCGCGAAGCGCGCCCGTTTGCGCTGATGTTCATGGATTTAGATGGCTTTAAGGCCGTTAATGACGCCTTTGGTCATGATGTAGGGGACAAACTGCTGGTCGCGGTCACCGGCCGCTTACAGCTGCCTTTGAGTGGACAATACACGCTGGCCCGTATCGGCGGTGATGAGTTCGTTTTGCTGGCTGATATTTCGGCCCCGGACGATGCCGCTCGCCTCGCCAGCGCGCTGGTACATGCGATCGACGTACCATTCCTCATCGACCCTTACGAACTGGTGGTGACCTTAAGCGTGGGCATTGCACTCTACCCACATGACGGACAAAACGATCGCGAGCTGATGTTTAACGCTGATGCCGCGATGTACCACACCAAACATACCGGGCGTAACGGCTATCACTTCTTCCAGCCCTCGATGAATACCTTTGCGCAGCAACAGTTACAGTTGATGAACGATTTGTGGATGGCAGTCGAACGGCAAGAACTGCGTCTGCACTATCAGCCCAAATGCCACGCGCGGACAGGCGAAATCATGGGCTTTGAAGCGCTACTGCGCTGGGAACATCCGCTCAAAGGACTGTTGGCGCCCGATATTTTCCTGCCGCTGGCGGAGAAAACTGGAATCATCATTCCGATGGGGAATTGGGTCATTAACGAAGCCTGCCGTCAGCTAAGTGAGTGGCGCAAACAAGGACAGCTAAACTGGTCGATGGCGGTCAATCTTTCTGCCCTGCAGTTTGAACAGCCGATGCTTATCGAAACGGTAATGGCGAGCCTGGCCCGGCATGATATTCCGCCGGAAATGCTGATCCTGGAAGTAACCGAAACAACTGCAATGCACAATCCGGAACAGAGCGTCGCGGTACTGACGCGCCTGACGGAGCTTGGGGTGAAAGCCTCCATTGACGATTTCGGCACGGGTTATTCGAGCCTGCTCCATCTTAAGCGACTGCCCGCCTGCGAACTGAAAATCGACCGGGCTTTTGTTAAAGAGCTGAGCGGTGAAGGCGAAGATGCCACTATCGTTTCCGCGATTGTCGCACTGGCGCGCACGTTGAATTTACGCGTGGTGGCGGAAGGCGTCGAAACCCAGGCGCAGCGCGAGTTTCTGACACAACTCGGCTGCAACACCTTGCAAGGCTATCTGTTAGGCAAACCGGTAAGCGCTGATGCCATCACTGCCAGGCATCAGCCCGCAAACTGATTACAGCGCCTGTTGGTGATACGCCGTAACGTTATCCATCGGTATCGGCAATGTCGCTGGGTGATGAGGTAACGTTGCCATTATATTATCCACCAGCTCTGGCGCTTGCTGATACAAATTGAAATATTCAGGAAAGAGTAGCCAATTTTTTAATACGCCAGAAAAGAAACAGTGAAACATGGTTAGGGCTAATTCAATATTCGTATCGGCCGGAAGACTGCCATTCCGAACACATAGCGTTAATACCCGACGTGGCATTTCATAACCAAAACAGATACGCTTTCTAATTTCGGATTCGAGCATCATCTCTTTCGTGAATTCACATTTATGATACAAAATTTGCATCAATGCCCGAAGTTTTACCGATTCTGCAATATGTTGCAAACCGACAACAAACATTTCACGAAGATACATCAGCGGATTATCGTTTTCACTCAGAACTAAACGATCTCGTATTATATCCCGCAATGGAATTTGGTCTCGCCACATTTCATTAAACAGTTCGACTTTATTGTTGAAGTGCCAGTAGACAGCCCCGCGCGTCACGCCTGCTGCATCAGCGATGTCGGTCAGTGTGGTGCAGGAAACCCCTCGCAGTGAGAACTGTTCGATAGCAGCATCAAGTAGCTGCTGCCGGGTAATCAGCGCTTCTTCTTTTGTTTTTCTGGCCATAGCGAACCCAAATACCATCCTGAAAAACCATTAATGTATTGGCAATCCATTTTTCCACATAGCACTTTATGCATTAATACTGGATTAGCCCCCACTCACTGTCGGCATTCAATAATAATTACAAATACTTCCTCTCGATATATTGATGGGGCTTATAACTCACGTTATTTTTCACCCAGCCATAAAATTCGAATATCACTTTCCCTTTATGTATGCGTGCTTTCCCTTACCATTTTTAAATCCCTACGGCTAACATTTCAACGTTTTTATTTGTACTATGGCGTGCGCATTTTTTATTTCTTCACCGGTTTCCGGAGAATTTGCTATATCTGTAATTAAGGACTTGCAATGAAGATTCACGCCAGGATTTCGATTTTATCCAGTTTACTCGCATCAACTCTGCTGCTCAGCAGCTGCGATAATGCCGGGGATCAGCCGCAACAACCACAGACACCACACGTGACAGTTCATGTCATCACGAGCGCCCCTCTGTCCGTGACAACCGAACTGCCAGGAAGAACCACGGCATTTCGCATTGCCGAAGTTCGTCCCCAGGTCAGCGGTATCATCCTGCATCGTAATTTCATTGAGGGCAGCGATATTCAGGCGGGCGAGTCCCTCTATCAGATAGATCCTGCCACCTATCAGGCTGCGTGGAACAGCGCCAAAGGCGATGAAGCCAAAGCCGTAGCCGCCGCAACGATTGCGCATTTGACCGTAAAACGTTATCTGCCTCTGCTCGGCACACAATATGTCAGCCGCCAGGATTACGATCAGGCGGTAGCTAACGCTCAGCAGGCAGACGCCAGCGTGATGGCGGCAAAATCCGTGGTAGAAACCGCACGCATCAACGTGGCCTACACCAAAGTCACGTCGCCTATTAGCGGACGTATCGGCAAATCCAGCGTAACGGAAGGCGCTCTGGTCACTAACGGCCAATCACAGGCGCTGGCCACGGTGCAGCAGCTGGACCCGATTTATGTCGATGTAACCCAGTCCAGCAGCGACTTTATGCGCCTCAAACAGCAAAGCCTTGAGCATGGTAGCGACACCAAGAGCGTCGAGCTGGTGATGGAAAACGGGCAACCCTATTCCCTGAAAGGCACTCTGCAATTCTCTGATGTCACCGTGGACGAAAGTACCGGTTCCATCACCCTGCGCGCCATTTTCCCAAACCCTCAGCACTCACTGCTGCCAGGAATGTTTGTTCGTGCGCGCATTGATGAAGGCGTGCAGCCAAACGCCATCCTGGTGCCGCAACAGGGCGTCACCCGCACGCCGCGAGGCGATGCCACGGTGTTAGTGGTCAATGCGAAAAATCAGGTTGAAGCCCGTAGCGTTACGGCATCTCAGGCCGTCGGCAATCAGTGGCTTATCAGTAACGGACTCAATACGGGTGACAAAGTCATTGTCAGCGGATTGCAGAAAGTACGTCCTGGCGTTTCGGTGACCTCAGAGTCTGACACTGCCACTTCGTCCGCCAAATAATCAGGGGCCACTATGTCCAAGTTCTTTATTCAGCGCCCGATTTTCGCCTGGGTGCTGGCGATCATTTTGATGATGGCGGGAGGACTTGCGATCATGCAATTGCCTGTCGCACAGTACCCGACCATCGCGCCACCGGCGGTGGCCATTACGGCAACCTATCCGGGGGCTGATGCCCAAACCGTGCAGGATACCGTCACCCAGGTTATCGAACAGAACATGAACGGTATCGATAACCTGATGTACATGTCCTCCACCAGCGACTCTTCTGGCGGCGTGACCATAACCCTGACGTTCCAGTCAGGCACCGATCCGGATATCGCCCAGGTTCAGGTGCAGAACAAACTGCAGCTGGCCACCCCGCTTCTGCCGCAGGAAGTTCAGCAGCAGGGTATTGGCGTGAAAAAATCCAGCAGCAACTATCTGCTGGTTGCAGGTTTTGTTTCTGACAATAAGTCATTAAATCAGGATGATATTTCTGACTATGTAGCCTCCAACATTAAGGATGCCATTAGCCGTCTGAACGGGGTCGGCGATACCCAGCTGTTCGGCGCACAGTACGCCATGCGTATCTGGCTGGACGCTAACCTGCTGAATAAATATCAACTGACACCCGTGGACGTTGTTAACGAACTGAAAGTGCAGAACAACCAGATTGCCGCAGGGCAGCTTGGCGGAACGCCAGCAATTGGCAATCAACAGCTGAATGCCTCCATCATCGCGCAAACGCGTCTGAAAGATCCCCAGGAGTTCGGCAACGTCACGCTGCGCGTTAATGCCGATGGTTCCGTCGTTCACCTGCGGGATGTCGCGCGTATTGAACTGGGTGGCGAAAACTACAACATCGTCGCACGCATCAACGGGCAGCCAGCATCCGGGCTGGGCATTAAACTTGCGACAGGTGCGAACGCGCTCAATACCGCTAACGCCATCAAAACCAGGCTTGCCGAGCTGCAGCCGTTCTTCCCACAAGGGCTGAAAGTCGTCTATCCCTATGACACCACGCCTTTCGTGAAGATTTCGATTCATGAAGTGGTGAAAACGCTCTTCGAAGCCGTTTTGTTGGTTTTCCTGGTCATGTACCTGTTCCTGCAAAACTTCCGCGCCACGCTTATTCCGACCATTGCGGTACCGGTGGTGTTGCTGGGTACCTTTGCCGTCCTCGCAGCCTTCGGTTACTCCATTAACACCCTGACTATGTTTGGGATGGTGTTAGCCATCGGCTTGTTAGTGGATGACGCCATCGTGGTGGTGGAAAACGTCGAGCGCGTCATGGCGGAAGACAAACTCCCGCCGAAGGAAGCGACAGAAAAATCGATGGATCAAATCCAGGGTGCATTAGTCGGTATCGCGATGGTGCTTTCTGCGGTATTCATCCCGATGGCCTTCTTTGGCGGCTCGACCGGCGCTATTTATCGACAGTTCTCAATTACCATTGTCTCTGCGATGACGCTGTCCGTTCTGGTGGCATTGATTCTGACACCGGCCCTTTGCGCCACGCTGCTCAAACCCGTTTCAGCTGATCATCATGAAGCGAAAACCGGATTTTTCGGCTGGTTTAACAAACTGTTTGATAAGAGCGTTGATCATTACACCAGCAGCGTGGGCGGTATCCTGCGAGGTACCGGGCGGTATTTGCTGATCTACGTGATTATCATTGCCGGTATGGCGCTGCTATTCCTGCGCTTGCCAACGTCCTTCCTTCCCGATGAAGACCAGGGCGTATTCATGACCATGGTTCAGCTTCCTGCAGGTGCTACGCAAGAGCGAACCCAAAAAGTGCTCGATACCGTAACCCACTACTATCTCACTAAAGAAAAAGAGAATGTGGCGAGCGTCTTTACCGTGAACGGTTTCAGCTATAGCGGTCAGGGGCAAAACTCAGGCATGGCGTTTGTCAGCCTGAAACCCTGGGATGAACGCTCGGGTACAGAAAACCACGTGGAAGCCATCATCAAGCGAGCGACGGGAGCGTTTAGCCAGATTCGCGATGCGATGATCTTCCCGTTCAACCTCCCGGCCATTATTGAGCTGGGTACGGCAACCGGCTTCGACTTTGAACTGATTGACCAGGCCGGGCTCGGGCATACCGGGCTGACACAGGCGCGTAATGAACTGCTCGGCATGGTGAAAGCGCATCCTGACTTACTGGTTCGCGTACGTCCGAACGGCCTGGAAGACACGCCGCAGTTCAAACTCGATATCGATCAGGAGAAAGCGCAGGCGTTAGGCGTTTCGCTATCCGATATTAATCAGACCATTTCCACTGCACTCGGCAGCACCTACGTGAATGACTTTATCGACAGGGGGCGCGTGAAGAAGGTATATGCCCAGGCTGATGCCAAATTCAGAATGCTGCCTGACGACATTAAGAATCTGTATGTCCGTAGCGCAAACGGCGAGATGGTACCTTTCTCCGCCTTCGCATCGACAAGCTGGGTTTATGGATCGCCACGTCTGGAACGCTACAACGGCCTGCCGTCGATGGAAATACTGGGTGAAGCCGCACCGGGAAGAAGTACCGGTGAAGCGATGGCCTTAATGGAACAAATGGCCAGAAAACTGCCTGCCGGTATTGGCTATGACTGGACGGGAATGTCTTATCAGGAACGTCTTTCCGGCAACCAGGCCCCTGCGTTGTATGCCATTTCGCTGATAGTCGTGTTCTTGTGTCTCGCAGCGCTGTATGAAAGCTGGTCTATACCGTTCTCGGTCATGCTGGTTGTGCCTCTGGGCGTACTGGGTGCATTGCTCGCGGCCACGCTCCGAGGGCTGAATAACGACGTTTACTTCCAGGTTGGCCTGTTGACCACCATTGGTCTGTCTGCGAAGAACGCCATTTTGATTGTGGAGTTTGCCAAAGACCTGATGGATAAAGAGGGCAAAGGGCTGATTGAGGCCACTCTTGAAGCGTCACGCATGCGTCTGCGACCGATTCTGATGACGTCACTGGCTTTCATTCTCGGCGTAATGCCGCTGGTTATCAGTTCGGGTGCAGGCAGCGGAGCGCAAAATGCGGTGGGTACCGGTGTTATGGGCGGCATGTTAACCGCAACATTACTGGCTATCTTCTTCGTTCCTGTATTCTTTGTGGTTGTCCGAGGACGATTTAGTCGAAGTAAATGATAACTAAAATAAAAAAGGTGCTTTAAGCGCCTTTTTTATTTCCTGTAGAGATGTGAACATCATCGCCCCTTAAAAAACCGACATTTTATTCTGCATATTTTCTACATAATTAGCGGGATATCCGCCAAAACCTCCACGATGTTTACAGAGCAAATAAATTGAGATTATTTGCAGCTCTCATCCAGTCAGACTCCAATGATAAAATCGTCGTAATTCCGCACGGCAGGTGTTTTATAACCGCCGCGGTTTAATCGAGGTAATATCATGAAAAGATTGATTTCAGTTGCATTGCTGACCGCTCTGCTCGCAGGCTGCGCACACGACTCACCTTGCGTGCCGGTTTATGACGATCAGGGGCGGCTGGTTCATACCAATACCTGTATGAAGGGCACGACGCAGGATAACTGGGAAACGGCGGGTGCTATCGCCGGTGGCGCAGCTGCACTGGCAGGTTTGACGCTCGGCATCGTAGCCCTCACTAAATAATTAAACGTAAGCGCGGGCCCCCGCGCTTTTGCTTCATGGCGGTGCAAAACCGCGTTCGAAAGTAAAAAAATCGCCTTGTTTCTGCCCTTCATAAAAACAATTCCGTGTTTTTAATCGCGCATCCATAATTTAAAATGATTATGACTATGAATTGGCGTGAGCGATTTCACATATTATTGCCATTCATTCTCACACCAATATTAACCCCCGAAATTATTTCTCTTTCTCGTCTCAATCCTGAAACTTTTTCGCTCTGATTTGTGGCGCAGGTTGTAATTTTGCACCATCTCAGGGCGCTTGTTTTTTTCTTTCCTGTCTACACTCACTTTATTGCTTCCCCAAGCCCAAATATCAGGCGGTTGCAATTCTGGCATTCCCTTTGCTTTACAGGAAATGGCCATGGCCACAGACAGGTTTCGGCGTTCCCCCGGACGTCTAATTAATAACGATAAATCTTCGCCACACAGGATGCTTTATGAAAAAGATGATGATCGCCAGCCTCACAGCGGCGGGCGTACTGTTTGCAATTTCAAATCAGGCACATGCAGGTACCACTTTTGACGCCGTTAAAAAGAAAGGCTTCGTTCAGTGCGGGATCAGTGATGGATTGCCGGGCTTCTCTTATGCCGATGCTGACGGAAAATTTACCGGTATTGATGTGGATGTCTGCCGTGGCGTGGCCGCAGCGGTATTTGGTGATGCCAGCAAAGTGAAATATACCCCACTGACCGCAAAGGAACGTTTCACCGCCCTTCAATCAGGCGAAGTGGATTTGCTGTCCCGTAACACCACCTGGACCTCTTCCCGCGATGCGGGCATGGGCCTCTCCTTTACCGGCGTAACTTATTACGACGGCATCGGCTTCCTGACTCACGATAAAGCCGGGCTGAAAAGTGCAAAAGAGCTGGATGGCGCGACCGTCTGCATCCAGGCCGGTACCGATACCGAGCTGAACGTGGCAGATTACTTCAAAGCCAACAACATGAAGTACACCCCGGTGACCTTCGACCGTTCTGACGAATCAGCAAAAGCGCTGGAATCCGGGCGCTGCGATACCCTGGCCTCTGACCAGTCACAGCTGTATGCGCTGCGTATCAAACTGAGCAAACCGGGTGACTGGATTGTTCTGCCAGAGGTGATTTCCAAAGAGCCGCTGGGCCCAGTGGTTCGCCGTGGCGACGACGAGTGGTTCTCCATTGTGCGATGGACGCTGTTCGCCATGCTGAACGCAGAAGAAATGGGGATTAACTCTAAAAACGTTGATGAGAAATTTGCCAGCCCATCAACCCCAGATATGTCGCATCTGCTCGGGAAAGAGGGTGATTTCGGTAAGGATCTGAAGCTGGATAACAAGTGGGCCTATAACATTGTTAAACAGGTCGGGAACTACGCTGAAATCTTTGACCGCAACGTCGGCGAAGGCAGTGCACTGAAGATCAAACGTGGCCAGAACAACCTCTGGAATAACGGTGGGATACAGTACGCGCCGCCGGTTCGTTAAGTTTTACGCTGTGACGGGCATCGCTTCGGCGGTGCCCAACCTGATGTTCTGGTCATTGAGGTTTACTATGTCCCAACGCCGCCTGACCGTAAAAGGATCGCTCTCCTTTTCCAACCCCACGGTTCGCGCCTGGCTGTTTCAAATCCTTGCGGTAGTGGCGGTCGTCGCTATTGCTATCTATTTGATACACAACACCATTACCAATCTGGACAAGCGGGGCATTACCTCTGGGTTTGCTTTTCTCGACAGAAGCGCGGGCTTTGGCATCGTTCAACACTTAGTTGATTATCAGCAAGGTGATACCTATGGCCGGGTTTTCCTGGTCGGTTTACTGAACACTCTGCTGGTTTCTGCGCTGTGTATTGTCTTTGCCTCCTTCCTGGGCTTCTTTTTGGGGCTGGCGAGACTCTCCGAAAACTGGCTGCTGCGTAAGCTGTCGACGGTGTATATCGAGACATTCCGTAATATTCCGCCGCTGCTGCAAATCTTCTTCTGGTATTTTGCCGTACTACGTAATTTACCAGGACCGCGGCAGGCGGTGAACGCCTTCGAACTGGTGTTCCTCAGTAATCGTGGACTCTATATTCCTTCCCCGCAATGGGGTGAAGGACTGCTGGCTTTTACTGCCGCGCTCGTCATTGCCGGGCTGCTGAGCGTTGGGCTTTTGCGCTATAACAAAACCCATCAGATGAAAACAGGCCAACTGCGACGCACCTGGCCGACTGCACTGGCACTGGTTATCGCGCTACCGTTACTCGCTCACTGGACCTTTGGCGCCGCACTGCATTGGGATATTCCTGCACTTCAAGGGTTTAACTTCCGCGGCGGTATGGTACTGATCCCCGAACTGGCGGCTTTAACGCTCGCCCTCTCGGTTTATACCTCCGCATTTATTGCCGAGATCATCCGTTCTGGTATCCAGGCGGTGCCTTTTGGGCAGCATGAAGCGGCCCGTTCGCTTGGGCTGCCCAACCCTGTGACGCTGCGCCAGGTCATTATTCCCCAGGCGCTCCGCGTGGTGATCCCACCGCTCACCAGCCAGTATCTCAATATTGTCAAAAACTCATCGCTGGCCGCGGCCATTGGTTATCCCGATATGGTTTCGCTGTTTGCCGGTACGGTGCTGAACCAGACCGGTCAGGCAATTGAAACGATCGCTATCACCATGTCGGTGTACCTCATTATCAGTCTGAGCATTTCACTGTTAATGAATATCTATAACCGCCGTAAGGCACTGATTGAGCGCTAAGGAGTCATGATGACAAAAGCACTTCTGTCTCACGCTGCGCGGCCGGACGGTGCAAAGCGCAATCAGCCTCTGACGTGGATGCGCAAGAATTTGTTCTCCAGCTGGTCTAACTGCCTGTTGACGCTCTTTGCGTTGTGGCTGATGTGGGAACTCATTCCGCCATTGCTGAACTGGGCTTTTTTACAGGCTAACTGGGTGGGAACGACGCGCGCCGACTGTACGAAGGCGGGTGCCTGCTGGGTGTTCATTCATCAGCGCTTCGGCCAGTTTATGTATGGGCTTTACCCCCATGACCAGCGCTGGCGCATTAATACTGCGCTGATTATCGGCCTGCTGTCGATCGTACCGATGTTCTGGAATGCGATGCCACGCCGTGGTCGTTACATTGCCTGTTGGGCGGTCATTTATCCCATCGTAGTGTGGTTTCTGCTGTATGGCGGTTTCTTTGGCCTGGAGAGAGTAGAGACGCGGCAATGGGGTGGCCTGACGTTAACGCTGATTATCGCGTCGGTCGGGATTGCTGGGGCATTACCGCTCGGTATTCTGCTGGCGCTTGGACGACGTTCGACCATGCCGGTGGTACGCATTCTTTCGGTTATTTTCATCGAATTCTGGCGCGGCGTGCCCCTGATAACCGTGCTGTTTATGTCGTCGGTGATGCTGCCGTTGTTTATGTCCGAAGGTACAAGCATCGACAAACTTATCCGCGCGCTAGTCGGTGTGGTGTTGTTCCAGTCGGCCTACGTGGCAGAAGTGGTGCGCGGAGGCTTGCAGGCTCTCCCAAAAGGACAATATGAAGCCGCGAGTTCGCTGGCCCTGGGCTACTGGAAAACACAGGTGCTGGTCATTCTTCCCCAGGCGTTGAAGTTAGTGATCCCAGGCCTGGTCAATACCATTATCGCGCTGTTTAAAGACACCAGTCTGGTGATCATCATTGGCCTGTTCGATCTGTTCAGCAGCGTCCAACAAGCGACCGTCGATCCGGCATGGCTCGGGATGTCGACGGAAGGCTATGTCTTCGCCGCACTGATCTACTGGATCTTCTGTTTTAGCATGTCGCGCTACAGCCAGCATCTGGAAAAGCGCTTTAACACCGGGCGTACACCGCATTGAGGAAACTATGAGTCAAACATTACTACAACCGGCGGATGCGATGATTACGCTGGAAAACGTCAATAAATGGTACGGACAGTTTCACGTTCTGAAGGACATTAATCTGAACGTGAAACAGGGTGAGCGTATTGTTTTATGCGGGCCTTCAGGCTCAGGGAAATCAACGACGATCCGTTGCATTAATCATCTGGAAGAACATCAGCAGGGCCGGATCGTCGTTGATGGCATCGAGCTCAATGAGGATATTCGCAATATCGAGCGAGTGCGTCAGGAAGTGGGAATGGTATTCCAGCACTTCAATTTGTTCCCTCATCTGACCGTTTTGCAAAACTGTACTCTGGCTCCAATATGGGTGCGAAAACTACCAAAGAAAGAAGCAGAAGCCCTGGCGATGCACTATCTGGAGCGGGTTAGGATCGCGGAACACGCTCATAAGTTTCCCGGCCAAATTTCAGGCGGCCAGCAACAGCGCGTCGCGATAGCGCGCTCACTGTGTATGAAACCCAAAATTATGCTGTTTGATGAGCCGACATCCGCACTCGATCCGGAAATGGTGAAGGAGGTGCTCGACACCATGATCGGCCTGGCCCAATCCGGGATGACAATGCTATGCGTAACGCATGAAATGGGTTTTGCCAGAACCGTCGCCGACCGGGTTATCTTTATGGACAGAGGTGAAATCGTCGAACAGGCTCCGCCGGAACAATTCTTTGCAAATCCAAAATCTGAACGTACCCGCGCGTTTCTCTCGCAGGTCATCCACTGAGCCTTTTCCTCCCCAAAATGGGGAGGATTTTTCCCTTTCAGATCGCAGAAAAGCAAAAAGCCCAGTCATAAGACTGGGCTTTTTGCTTAATTGATGTCTGGCAGTTCCCTACTCTCGCATGGGGAGACCCCACACTACCATCGGCGCTACGGCGTTTCACTTCTGAGTTCGGCATGGGGTCAGGTGGGACCACCGCGCTGTTGCCGCCAGACAAATTCTTTTATCTGCCGAACTTAACCGTTAAAACTGGTGCTGATACCCAGAGTCGAACTGGGGACCTCACCCTTACCAAGGGTGCGCTCTACCAACTGAGCCATATCAGCACACTTAATTTGATGCCTGGCAGTTCCCTACTCTCGCATGGGGAGACCCCACACTACCATCGGCGCTACGGCGTTTCACTTCTGAGTTCGGCATGGGGTCAGGTGGGACCACCGCGCTGTTGCCGCCA
>Ga0160469_100132_pt1 | contig 92505 bp, 94 predicted proteins | sample HID1972M_E11MG_FD_108246 | JGI IMG/M metagenome (GOLD analysis project Ga0160469, IMG submission 108246) | Enriched pill bug-associated microbial communities from UW Madison campus, WI, USA - HID1972M_E11 MG | ecosystem: Host-associated > Arthropoda: Insects > Digestive system > Unclassified ...
GCCCAGGGGCTTTTGCATGGCCTCGGCCAGGTCGCGCGCCACCCGGTCGGTCGGCCCGCCGGCCGCGAACGGCACCACCAGCGTGATGGGCTTGCCGGCCGCAGGGAAATCCTGGGCATGGGCCCCGGCGACTGCGGTCGCGATCGCCGCAAGGGCGAGCAGTTTTTTCATGGTTTCTCCGAGAGGGTGAAAAGGGCGCGATCTTATCGGCTGCGGCGGCGCCGACGAATCCCTGAATGCCCTGATCCTCGGAAGAAATACACGTTTTGTTGCGCACACGCAAGGTTCGCGCGCCGCTCAGACCGCCATCAGCGCGTCCAGTTCGCGGTAGTCGGGCAGCCGCGTGTCGATGGCCCGGCCGGCGCGCAGCACGGTGCGGTCGAAGGCGTGGCGCGCCAGCATCTCGGAGTAGCTGCGCGCGCGCAGCACGATCAGGTCGGCCGGGGCGCCGGCTTTCAGCACGCCGGCGTCCAGGCCCATGAGGGCCGCGGGCGTGGCGCTGGCGGCGCGGATCCAGTCGTCGAAGGGATGGTCCAGGTGCAGGATCTTCACCGCCTGGGTGTAGGTGTCCAGCATGTCATGGTCGCCGTAGGCGTAGAAGGGGTCGCGGCAGTTGTCGCCCGCCACCGCCACGCGCAGGCCGCGCGCCTTCATCTCGTGCAGCACCGTGACGCCGCGCCAGCGCGGGGTGCGGGCCTGCGGGCTGCGGTCCTGCAGGTACATGTTGACCGTGGGCAGGCTCACGATGTCGATGCCGGCATCCCTGCAGGCAGTGAGGGTTTCCTCGATGAACTCGTCGGTCTGCAGCGCCAGGGCGGTGCAGTGGCCGCACAGGATGCGGCCTTTGAACCTTTGTCGCAGGGCCGCGCGCGCCACCCGGATCAGCGAGCGGGCGCGCGGGTCGGTCGATTCGTCCACGTGCAGGTCGACGTCCAGCCCGCGCTCGGCGGCCAGGCGGAACACGCGCGCCAGCGCGTCGTCCAGGTCGGGCGGCATCGGGTCGCCGGGGAAGGCCTGCGACCGCGTCACGCAGCCGAGCTGGCCGCCGCTCTCGGCCACGATGTCGGCGAGCTGCACGCCCTCGTCGCCCAGGAAGATGTCCAGCGGCGCGATCGAGGAAGCCTGCAGCGCGATGCGCCCGGCCCAGCGTTCGCGCATCTCGCGGAACACGGGAAAGGAGATGGCCGCCTGCGGCGCCAGCGAGTCCAGGTGCGTGCGGATCGCGACCACGCCCTTGGCGTAGGCGGTGCGCAGGCCGAAGTCCATGCGCCGGCGCACGTCCTCGGCATGCCAGCGCGCGGCGCGGTCGCGCGCGGTGGCCATCGAGGCGCCGGCGCCGTCGCCGGTGGGGTTGGCCTGGCGCGGCCAGATGTGGCCCTTGTCCAGGTGGGTGTGCACGTCCAGCAGGCCGGGCAGCACCATCGAGGCGTCCAGGTCGGGGCCGCTGTCAGGCGGCAGCGCGCCGGCGGGGGCGATGGCGTCGATGCGGCCGGCGGCGACGCGCAGGTCCAGCGCCACCAGGTCGCCGTCGCCGGCCGGCTGCAGGGCGCCGGTGTCGCCCGCGATCAGGCAGCGCGGCGCGCGGACGTTGCGCAGGGCGTAGCCGTCGGTCGCCGGCGGCTGGAAGAAGGCGTGGGTCATGGGCAATCGGGCGTGTTCAGGCGCGCTTGCCGATGAACTGCATCGTATAGGCGCTGCGCACGTCCACGCCCGGCTTCTGCGCACCGGCGGCCACCATCGCGTCGTAGAAGCGCTGCCAGCGCGCCTCGCTCATCGCGCCCAGGCCGCCGGTGCGGGTGTCGGCGGTCTCGACGATGCCGTGGCGTTTCATGGCCTCGATGGCGTAGGCCAGCAGGTCGTCGCCCATCTGCGGGTTGGCTTTCTTGATGAGTTCGTTGCCCGGCGCGGGGTCGCCGTGCAGGTAGCTGGCCCAGCCCTTGGCGGTGGCGTCGACGAAGCGCTGCACCAGCTCGGGCTTGTCCTGGACCGTCTTCGGCGCGGCCAGCAGCACCGCCTGGTAGTTGTCGAAGCCCTGGTCGGCCAGCAGATGCACCACCGGCGCCACGCCGGCCTTGCGCGCCGCGAAGGGCTCGCTGGTGATGTAGCCCTGCATCGACACCTGCTTGTCCACCAGCCAGGGCGCGATGCTGAAGGCGTAGGGGCGCAGCTGGTCGTCGGTGAAGCCGAACTTGCTCTTGAGCCACAGCCAGTAGGTCTGCCGGCCGGCGGTGGCCACCAGCAGCGGCTTGCCCTTGAGCGCGGCCAGCGTGTCGTGGCCCGTGCCGGGGTGCGACAGCAGCACGCGCGGGTCCTTCTGGAAGAAGGCCGCCACGGCGACGGCGGGCATCCTGTCCTGCGCGAAGGAGAAGGTGCGAAAGCCGTCGGCCTCGGCGAAGTCGGAGGAGCCGGCCATGAACAGCTGCACCACGTTGACCTGCGGGCCGCCGGGGCGGATCTCGACCTCCAGGCCGTGCTCCTTGTAGAGGCCGGTGGCCAGCGCCTGGTAGGCGCCGCCGTGCTCGGCCTGCGCCAGCCAGCCGGTCTGGAAGCTCACCTTGGTGAGCCCCTGCGCGGTGGCGCGCGGCAGGAAGGGCGGCATGGCGGACACCAGCGCGGCGCCGCCGACGGCGGCCAGGGTCTTGCGGCGGGAGAGGGAAGGCAGGGTCATGGCGGGGCTCCTCGGGTTCAGGGGGTGGCGAGTGCGTCTTCTTCCTGCGGCGTGCCGGCGGCGGCGTAGCGCCAGCCGGCGCTGGGCAGCGCGCCGCCGGTGCTTTCCTGGGCGGCCTGCGCGTCGAAGCGCAGCTTGCCGGGGTTCATCAGGCCGTGCGGGTCCATCGCCTGCTTGAAGGCGGCGTCCTCGCCGTCGACCGACTTCATGCCGCCTTCCTTGACCAGGAAGGTGTGGTTGTTGGCGACCATCGCGCCGTCCTCGGCCATGCCGCGCATCACCTCGGCGAGCTGCGCGTCGCCTTGGTAGCGGAAGAAGGGCGAGCCCTGGAAGCTGAGTTGGCCGTCGAAGCGCTTGACCTCGAAGTGCATGCCCTCCATGTGGCGGAAGCGCCGGTGGCTGCGCGCGATCGCGCCCACCAGGTCGGGGTCCAGGTACAGGCCCACGTTGCTCACGATGTCCGGGTGCTCGCGGTTCACGTGCATGCGCGTGTGGCCCCAGGACATCTCGTAGATCGGGATGCGGTAGGGCCCCTGGCCCTCGGCGGCGTCGGAAGTGATCTCGCCGCCGAACTCCGCCACCAGCGCGCGGAAGGCATCGACGAGCGGCGCGGCGACCATGGCCAGCACCATGCCGTCGGTGCCCTCGCGCCCGTAGGGGCGCAGCGTGCGCATCATGCGCCAGATCGGCCCGCCGATGACCGAGATCAGCTTCTTCACGATGCCGTCGGCGGTGGCGAGCGCGTGCGCGAACTGCACCGAGGTCATGAACTCGGGAAACACCACGACCTGCTCGCGCCACGGCCACGCGGGGGCCAGCGGCATCTCCACCTCGGTGACGATCCCGTTGCTGCCGTAGGCGTGGTGCACCAGGTTCACCCGGTCGCCCGTGAGCTGCGCCACGCGCGGCTCGGCCTCCACGCTGACCACCTCCAGGCCCAGGATGTTGCCGCGGTCGCGCAGGATGCCGTAGGCGCAACTGCCCACGCCCGCGTGGCCGCCGCCGACGAAGCCGCCGATGGTGGCCACCTTCCTGGTCGAGGAGTGCATGCGCAGCTCCCAGCCCGTGGGCCGCGTGGCCTCGTCGATGGCCGCCAGCCGCGCGCCGGCCTGTGCGCGCACGCGCTGGTCGCGCGTCCACAGCACTTGCGCGAGGCCCGTCATGTCCACCATCGCGCCGCCGGCCAGCGGGATGCCCTGGCCGAAGTTGCAGGTGCCGGCGCCGCGCATCACCAGCGGCATGCCGGTGCGCGCCGCGGCCGAGGCCAGGCGCAGCACGTCGGCCTTGTCGCGCGGCTGCACGATCAGGTCGGCGACGTGGCCCAGCGCGTCGTCCTTCATGACGGGGCTGAAGTTGGCCGTCATGTCGCGGCTCTTGCGCCGCACCACGGCGGGGTCGGTGATGGCCGGGACGTCGCCCAGGGCCGCAAGGAAGGCGGAGATGTCGTTCATGGCCGGCGTGGCGTGCAAGTTGCGTGCCCATGCGTGAAAATGCACGCAAATCCCGAGAAGCCATGGAACTGGAAGACCACCTCTTTTTTCTCTGCACCCAGGTGGTGTACCGGCGCGACCGCGCCATCCACGAGGCGCTCAGGCCACTGGGCCTGTTGGCCACCGAGTGGCGCACGCTGGGCACCCTGCTGCGCAAGGGCGGCCTGACCATGCTGGAGCTGGCCCAGTGGACCGCCTACGAGCGCACGCGCCTGACGCGCATGCTGCACAGCATGGAGGCGCGCGGCTGGATCGAGCGCACCGGCGCGGCGCACGACGGCCGCGCCGTGCTGGTGCACATCGCCCCGGCCGGCCGCCGGCTCTACGCGCGGGCCGAGGCGGCGGTGGACGCGCTCACCGACGAGATCCTCTCGGCCTGCCCGCCCGGCGAGATCGCCCGCGTGCGGCGCGCGCTGCAGGCGATGCGCCGACAGCTGATCGACATGGGTTTCTGACAGCGGCCCCTCGCGCGGGCGGCCATACTGCGGCCATGCGCATCCTCTGGACCTACCTGCGGCCGCACGGCCGCCTCGTCGCGCTGGCGCTGCTGCTGGCCGCCGCCAGCCAGGTGCTGGCCCTCGTCGATCCGATCATCTTCGGCTGGATCATCGACGACTACGCCATCCACCGCGACGGCAAGACCGCGGAGGAGCTGGTGTCCGGCGTGCTGCGCCTGCTGGGGCTGGCGGTGCTGGTGGCGGTGCTCTCGCGGCTGGCCAAGGCGCTGCAGGAGTACGTGACGCGGCTGGTGGTGCAGAAGCTCGGCACGCGCATCTTCAACGACGGGCTGCGCCAGGTGCTGCGCCTGCGCTTCCAGGAGTTCGAGGACCTGCGCAGCGGCGAGGTCCTGTCGCTGCTGCAGAAGGTGCGGCAGGACAGCGAGCGCTTCATCAACGCCTTCATCAACACCGTCTTCGCCTCGCTGGTGGGCATCTGCTTTCTCACCTGGTACGCGGTGGCGCGGCACTGGCTGCTGGTGCCGGTGTTCCTCGTCGGCGTGCTGGTGCTGGGCGGGCTCACCGGCGTGCTCAGCCGCGAGATCAAGGCGCAGCAGCGCTCGATCGTGCGCGAGACGAATCGCAACTCCGGCTTCATCACCGAGTCGCTGCGCAACATCGAGCTGATCAAGAGCCTGGGCCTGACCTTCACCGAGATCCGGCGCCTGCAGGCGCAGACGGAGAAGATCTTCGCGCTGGAGATGCGCAAGGTGCGCCGCATCCGGCTGCTGTCCTTCCTGCAGGGCACGGCGCTGAGCCTGCTCAAGCTGGCGGTGCTGTTCGCGCTTTTGTGGCTGATCTTCCGCGACGTGCTGAGCACCGGCGAGCTGATCGCGATGCAGTTCATCTCGGTGGCGATCTTCGCGCCGCTGTCGGAGCTGGGCAACATCATCCTGGCCTGGCGCGAGGCCGACGCCTCGCTGCAGAACTTCGACGCGCTGATGCGCAAGCCCATCGAGCGCCGGCCCGAGGGCGCGGTGGACGCCGGGCCGATCACGCACCTGCGCTTCGCCGGCGTGCGCTTCCGCCACCGCGGCGCGGAGGACGACGCACTGGCGCAGGTGTCCTTCGCCGCCGGGCAGGGCGACACGGTGGCCTTCGTCGGGCCCTCGGGCTCGGGCAAGTCCACGCTGGTGAAGCTGCTGGTGGGCCTGTACACGCCGGCCGAGGGCGAGGTGTTCTACAACGACATCTCCACCCGCGACATGCGCTACAACGCGGTGCGCCGGCAGATCGGCTTCGTGACGCAGGAGACGCACCTGTTCGCCGGCACCATCCGCGAGAACATGCAGATGGTGCGGCCCGAGGCGAGCGACGCGGAGATCATGGAAGCGATGGCGCAGGCCTCCTGCGCCTACCTGGCCGAGCGCTCGCCCGAGGGGCTGGACACGCCGGTGGGCGAGCGCGGCATGCGCCTGTCGGGCGGCGAGCGCCAGCGCCTGTCGATCGCCCGTGCGCTGCTGCGCCAGCCGCGCCTGCTGATCTTCGACGAGGCCACCTCGGCGCTGGATTCGCTGACCGAGGAGCAGATCACCGCCACCGTGCGCCAGCTGTCGGCGCGCAGCGACCGGATCACGATCCTGATCGCGCACCGGCTGTCGACCATCATGCATGCGGGCACCATCCACGTGCTGGAGAAGGGCCGCATCGTGGAAAGCGGCACGCACGACGCGCTGCTCGCACGCAAGGGCCTGTACTACGCGATGTGGCGCCAGCAGATCGGCGAGCGGCCGGTGGTCGCCGCGGCGCAGCCCGTTCAGGAGGAGGTGGACGAGGAGGGCTGAGGCGCCGGCCCGGCCATCGGCACCGTCCGGCAGGACACGGCCGGCTCCGGCGAGGCGACGGCGCGCGTGATCGCGGCGCCGCCGACGAGGCCGATGGCGATGCCGGCCGCCGCACCGGCCAGCAGGCGCCGCCGGCCGGCGCGCAGCCCGCCGCCGATCGTGCTGCGGTCCCATTGCGCTTGTGACATGGTTCGCTCCTTGGGGGTCAGGGATGCGGCGCCCACCAGGCCGCCGTGGGCTGCGGCGCGCGCAGGTCGACGCGCTCGCCGACGATCGGCGTGAGCAGCGGCACGCCGCGCGCGGCGGCCAGCGCGCGGATGCGCTCCAGCGGCTCGTACCAGTCGTGCAGCGCCAGGTCGAAGGTGCCGTTGTGCACCGGCAGCAGGTGCCGCCCGCGCAGGTCCAGGTGGGCCTGCAGGGTGTCCTCGGGCAGCATGTGCACGCCGCGCCACTGCGCGTCGTAGGCGCCGCATTCGATCAACGTGAGATCGAAGGGGCCGTATTTCTCGCCGATCGCCTTGAAGCCGTCGAAGTAGCCGCTGTCGCCGCTGAAGAACAGCTTCAGCGACGGCGCCTCGATCACCCACGAGGCCCACAGCGTCGGGTTGTCGCGCAGCAGGCTGCGGCCCGAGAAGTGCTGCGCCGGCGTGGCGACGAAGCGGATGCCGTCCACCGTGGCCGACTGCCACCAGTCGAGCTGCCGCACCTTGGCCGCGTCGACGCCCCATTCGATCAGCAGGTCGCCCACGCCCAGCGGCGCGAGGAAGTGGTCGACCTTGTCCGCCAGCGCGAGGATCGCACCCCGGTCGAGGTGGTCGAAGTGGTCGTGCGACAGCACCACGCCGCGGATCGGCGGCAGCTCGTCGATCGCGATCGGCGGCGGATGGAAGCGCTTCGGTCCGGCCCACTGCACCGGCGAGGCGCGCTCCGAGAACACGGGGTCGGTGAGCCAGAAGGCGCCGTCGAGCTTGATCAGCACGGTGGAATGGCCGAGGCGGAACAGGCTGTGGTCCGGCGCGGCCAGCAGCGCGGCGCGCGTGAGCGTGGTCATCGGCAGCGGCACTGCGGGCACGGCGTCGACGGGCTTGTCGAACAGGAAGCGCCAGAGCAGCCTCGGCATCTCGCGCAAGCCGGGCTTGTGCGGCAGCACCGGGTTGTGGAAGCTGCCGTCGCGGAACTGCGGCGACTGGGTGTAGGGCGCGGTGGTGGCGCAGGTGTTCAGGAACAGGGCGGTCATGGCGGCGATCAGCAGGAAGGCGATGGACAGGCCGAAGCGCTTCGGCCTGGGCGGGGCGGCGGGCGGCACGGCGTCAGTCCGAGGTGGCGGCGAGGGCGGCGGGCCGGCAGTTGCCGGCCTGCTGCCGGGCCTCGATGGCCGCGAGGCGCTCGTCGGCCTCGGCCAGCGCGGCGTTGGCCGTGGCGTAGCGCACGCCGACCGCGATCGGCACCACGAACTTCCACGAGCCGCTGCGCGACGCGGCGGCGGCATCGCGCGCCTGCTGTGCCTGTGCGCGTTCGGCGGCCAGGCCTGGGCAGTCCATCTGCGCCAGGTGCCTGACCGGGGTCTCGCTGCGCGGGGCGCTGGCGCAGCCGGCGAGCAGCAGCGGCGCCAGGCTCAGGCCCAGCATCGGGCGAAGGTGCACGGGGTGGCTCCGCGACACGATCGGGCGACGCGAATCAGAGCCTGCTGCCGCCCGGCGAGCCCGCGGTGCGCGCGTCGGCCGGGTTGCTCATCGTCGAGATCACCTTGCTGTCCACGCGCGAGCCCGAGGGCACGTTCTGGTCGGGTGCGGCGGCGGTGCGCACGGCCTGCTGGCGCACGGCCGCGCGGTCGGCCGTCGGCGTGAAGGCTTCCGCGCCGCGCGAGCCGCGCACCACGTTCTGGTTGGGCGCGGCGGCGGTGCGCACGGCTTCGGCCTGCACGTCGGCGCGGCTCAGGGCCGACACGGGGGCCTGCACGCCTTCGTAGGTCTCGGCCTGGGCGATGCCGCCGAAGGCGACGAGCGCACCGAAGGTGCCGGCGGCGAGGAACTTGAGGGAAGCTTGCATGGTGAACTCCTGGAAAGTCGGGGTGGGTCTCGCGCCGGGTGCGACATGCACCGCGACTGACCTGGGTTCACTGTAGGCAGGCAGATTGAGCGGATCGTGAGGGAAAACTTAGCGCAGGATGAGCGGCGCATTCAGCGCGCAAGATGCACGCGTGCGACGAGGCCGGGGCCGTCCCGGCGTGCGCACAGCTCGATGCGCAGGCCGTGCCGCAGCGCCGCCGACTGCGCGATCGCCAGGCCCAGCCCGCTGCCTTCGGCCGCGCCGCCGGGCACGCGGAAGAAGCGGTCGAACACGCGCTCGCGCAGCTCCGGCGGGATGCCCGGGCCGTCGTCCACCACGTCGACCACCGGATGGCCGTCCACTTCGTGCAGCCGCACGTCGACCACGCCGCCCTCGGGCGCATGGCGCAGGGCGTTGTCGATCAGGTTGTCGAACACGCTGCGCAGCTCCGCCGGGGAGGCCTGCACGACCGGGGCGATGCGCCCGTCGAAGCCGACGTCGATGCGGCGCCGGTCGGCGATCACCATCAGCTGTTCGACGCTCTCGCGCAGCAGCGCCGTCAGGTCCACCGGCACGGCCGGCAATGCAGGTTCCGGCGCATCCTGGCGCGACAGGCGCAGCAGCTGTTCGATCAGGCGCTGCGCGCGCCGCACGCCGGCTTCCACCTGCGTGAAGCGCTCGGTGAGCTCGCCGGGGGGCACGCAGGCGCGGAAGTTCTCCATCTGCAGGCCGATCGCCGCCATCGGCGTGCGCAGCTCGTGCGCCGCGTCCTGCACGAAGCGGCGCTGCGTGGCGAAGGCATTGCGCAGGCGCGCCAGCAGGTGGTTGAAGGCGACCACCAGCGGCGCGATCTCCTCGGGCAGGCGCTGCGGCGAGATCTCGGTCAGGCTGCGCTCGTCCTGCGCCGCGATCTCGTCGGCCACGGCGCGCAGCGTGCGCGTGGTGCTCCATGCGACGCAGCCCAGGAAGAACAGCAGCACCGGCAGCATCAGCAGGATCGGCAGCATCGCCATCAGCGCGCGGTGCTTGACCTCGTGCAGGCGGAAGGCGCCGCTTTGCACGATCTGCACGCGCGGCGCGCCGGGCTGCGCCGCCGGGGGCGCCGCGGTGTAGACGTGCCAGGTGTCGATGCGGCGCGGGCCGGTGCGCACGTCGTGCATCCCCGGCAAGGACTGCAGCGGCACTGCGAGCTGCGGCATCGAGCTGGCCAGCGGGCGGCCGTCGGGGTGCCAGACCTGCACCACGAAGCTGCCCCACTTGCGCACGTTCTCCTCGGTCACCGGCTGCAGCACCGGCGTGCCGCCGCCATTGCCGGCATAGGAGCTGGCCAGCAGCCGCATCTGGTCGTCCATGAAGGCGTGCACCATCCGTCCGTAGCCGGCGTAGGAGAACCAGCCCGCGCCGATGGCGGCGCCCAGATGCAGCAGCACCAGCCACAGCATCCACTGCCGGCGCATGGAGCCCGGCCGGTACCAGGTGCGCCACTGCTTCATCCCGGCACCACCCGCCAGCCCAGGCCGCGCACGTTGCGGATCGCGTCGGGGCCCAGCTTGCGCCGCATGCCGTGGATCAGCACGTCCACCGCGTTGCTGGTGACCTCCTCGCCCCAACCGTAGATGCGGTTCTCGAGCTGCTCGCGCGAGAGGATCGCGCCGGGCCGCTCCAGCAGCGCGTGCAGCAGGGCGAACTCGCGTGCCGTGAGCGGCTCGCGCGCGCCGTCGACCAGCACCTCGCGCGTGGTCAGGTCCAGCTGCAGCGCGCCGCTGCCGATCACCGAATGGGCGGCGCCGTCGCGCCGGCGCACCACCGCGCGCATGCGCGCCAGCAGCTCGCGGAACTCGAAGGGCTTGAGCAGGTAGTCGTCGGCGCCCAGGTCCAGGCCGAGGATGCGGTCCTCCAGCCCGTCGCGCGCGGTGAGCACCAGCACCGGCGTAGCGTCGCCGCGCTCGCGCGCGCGGCGCAGCACCTCGGTGCCGTCCTGCTTGGGCAGGCCCAGGTCGAGCAGCACGCAGGTGTAGCCGCCGTCGGACAGCGCGCTCTGGGCCAGCGCGCCGTCGCGCACCCAGTCCACCGACCAGCCCGCGCGCTCGAGCGCCTGCATCAGGCTGCGCCCGATCATCTCGTCGTCTTCCACCAGCAGCGCGCGCACGAAAGGAGCCTCCTTGATTTCAACCGTCGGAGCGTACGACCAAATTCTTAGCGGGCCATGAGGGGCGCCGCGTCAGAAACGCTCGTCCGCGCCCAGGTAGCGCCACTGCCCCTGCGGCAGCTGTCCCAGCACCACGCGGCCGATGCGGATGCGCTTGAGGCCCACCACCGTCAGCCCGACCAGCTCGCACATGCGGCGGATCTGGCGCTTCTTGCCCTCGGTGAGCACGAAGCGCAGTTGCTCGGGGTTCTGCCAGTCCACCTGCGCGCGCTTGAGCGGCTGGCCGTCCAGCGCCAGGCCGTGGCGCAGGCGCGCGAGCTGCTCGCGGGGAAAGACCGCCTGCACGTCGGCCGTGCGCTCGCCGAGGCGCACGCGTACCAGGTATTCCTTCTCGATGCCGGAGTCCTCGCCGATGAGCTGGCGTGCCACGCGCCCGTCCTGCGTGAGCACCAGCAGGCCCACCGAGTCGATGTCCAGCCGCCCGGCCGGCGCCAGCCCGCGCAGCTGCTGCGGCGAGAAGCGCAGCCTGGACGGGTCGCCGCGCCAGTGGCTGCGCGCCTGCACCAGCGTCACGGCCGGGGCGTGCCCGTCCTCCGCCTGGCCGCTGACGTAGCCCACCGGCTTGTGCAGCAGGATCGTCACCTGCTGCTGCTGCTGGCCGCGCGCGCGGGGGTCGACCTCGATGCGGTCCTGCGGCCCCACCTTCACGCCCATCGCCGCGAGCTCGCCGTTGACCCGGACCCAGCCCCTGGCGATCCAGTCGTCGGCCTCGCGGCGCGAGCACAGGCCGAGTTCGGCCATGCGTTTGTTCAGGCGGGAGGGTTCTGGGGGAAAGTCGGGCATCGTCGGCGCGGGTGTGCGCCGGGATTGTCGTTCATGCCCTGCGCCGATGCAGCCAGCCCGCCACCAGCGTCGCGCCCGCCAGCCCCAGCCAGTACTCCACCGGCGCGCCGAAGACCCAGTGCTTGTGCCAGAAGGCATGGACCGGATCGAAGCGCGCCAGGCCGAAGGCGGGGTTGAGGGCGAACCAGAGGAAGTCCTCGGCGATCCAGAACACCGCGAGGCCCGCGATGCACAGCGGCACATCGCCACGCTGCAGCCGGCCGTTGAAGGCCAGCGGCATCAGGAAGACCAGGATCATGAAGCTGAACACCCAGGCGTGGTAGCCGGTCATCGCGCGGCCGCCCCAGAACAGATCGAGCAGCCAGTGCTGCTCGATGCGCCAGGTGGGCAGCGAGGTGGCCCAGCCGGCGCCGCCCTCGATCTGGATCTCGGCGTTGGCGAAGAAGAAGGCCATCAGCACGGCCCAGGCGAAGTAGCCCAGGGTGCGGCGCAGGCGAGGGGGCTCGGCACTCATGACGCCAGCCCGTCCAGCACCCGGTCGAGCACGTGGCGCGCGGCCTGCGGCCGGCCCAGCGCCCGGCTGCGCGCGGCCATCGCCGCCAGTTGCGCGGGTTCGGCCACCAGGCGCGCGATCTTGTGGTCGAGCCCGATCGCGTCGTAGGCCAGCCAGGCCGCGCCTTCCTCCAGCAGGTAGCCGGCGTTGTGCTCTTCCTGGCCCGGGATCGGCGAGACCAGCAGCATCGGCTTGCCCAGCGCCAGGCATTCGGAGATCGTGAGGCCGCCGGGCTTGGTCACCACGAGATCGGCCGCGGCCATGAGCGCGTGCATCCGGTCGGTGAAGCCGACCGCGTGCAGGCGCGCCGGGTGCTGCGCCGCCATGGCCTGCAGCGTGGCATGGGCCGGCGCGTTGCGGCCGGCGACGGCGATGACCTGGCAGTCGCCCTCCAGGGCCAGCACGCGCCGCACCATGCTCGGCAGGTCGCCGGTGCCGGCGCCGCCGGAGACCATGAGCAGCACAAGGCGCGACGGATCCAGGTCCAGTGCCGCGGCGCTGGCGTCGCGCGCCGGGGCGGGGTGCGCGAAGTCCGGCATCACGGGGATGCCGGTGACGTGGATGCGCTCGGCCGGCAGGCCGCGCGCGCGCATGCGGAAGGCCACTTCCGGCGTGGCCGCGAAGTAGCCCGCCAGGCCGGGCACGATCCACATGTTGTGCAGGTCGAAGTCGGTCACCTGCAGCCACACCGGCACCTCGAAGCGGCCGCGCTGGCGCTCGCGCATCAGCAGTTCGGCGGGCAGGAAATGGGTGCACACCACGGCGTCGGGCTGCTCGCGCCGGATCGCGCGCAGCAGTCCGCGTGTGCTCAGGCGCTCGATGCCGCGGCGCAGGCGCTGCGAGGTCGCGGTGTGCGGCGTGGCGTCGGTCTTCTGGTGCAGGTACGACCACAGCTCCGGCGCGCGGTGGACCAGCTGCAGGTAGCCGTCGGTGTAGAGCTTGCGAAAGCCCGCGGCCACGTGCGCCATCGCATCGAGGTGCACCGCTTCGCAGCCGGGCCAGTGCAGCGGCAGCGTGGCCGCGAGCGCCTGCGCGGCGCGCACGTGGCCGTTGCCGGCGCTCGCGCTCAGCAGCAGGATCTTGGTCGGGGTGGGGGGCGGTGCCGGCATCGCCGGCATTATTCCGGCCGTTTGTGACGGTCGTGGCTGCCGAAGCCGTCGTGCCGCAGCGCCTGCAGGTCGAGCACGCGCAGCCCGCCGTACTCGATGCGGATCAGCCCGCGCGCCTGCAGCGTGGCCAGCGCCTCGTTCACGCGCTGGCGGGACAGGCCCACCAGGTAGGCCAGCTCCTGCTGCGTGATGCGCAGCACCTGCCCCACGCTGGGGAACAGCACCGGGTTGAACAGCGCCGCGAGGTTGCGCGCCACGCGCGCGTCGGGGTCGTTGAGGCGGTCGATCTCCAGCGCCGCGATGAACTGGCCCAGCCGCTCGTTGAGCTGATTCATCACGAAGCGGTTGAAGCCGATGGAGTGGTCCAGCAGCCAGTGGAAGCTGTCGATCGGCAGGCCCGCGACCAGGCTGCGCCGCAGCGCCTGGATGTTGTAGCGGTAGGGCTCGCGCTTCATCGCCGTGCCCTCGCCGAACCAGCCGCCGGGCGGCACGCCGGTGTAGGTGACCGAGCCGCCGTCGGCGTTGTCGTTGCTCATCTTGAGCAGGCCCTCGATCACGCCGAACCAGTAGGTGGGCGGACGCCCGACGCGGCACACCAGGTCGCCCACCTCGGCCTCGCCGACCACGATCGCCGCCTCGGCCCGCCGGCGCTCGGCGGGCGCGAGCGCGGGCAGCCACGGGATGCCTTCGAGTTCCTCGGCGGAGGGGGGCCGCACGCGGTCGCGGATCGAATTGCCGGCAGGGGCGCGCAACTTCACAGCCATCGGGAAAGTCCGGGGAGTAGTCTCCCTAGGATTGTCGTCGCAACGACAAGATGGCGTCAAAGTTCGGCCTACAGTCCGCGGCATCGTGGACACCACCGCCAACACCTTCCCCCGCCTGCTCCTGGCCCATGCGGCGCAGCGGCCCGACGCGCCGGCCGTGCGCGAGAAAGACCTGGGCATCTGGCAGACCTGGCACTGGCGCGAGGTCGCGCAGGAAGTGCGCGAGATCGCCTGCGGCCTGGCCAGCCTGGGCTTCGCGCCCGGCGACAACCTCGGCATCGTCGGCGCCAACCGGCCGCACCTGTACTTCGCCGTGGTTGCCGCGCAGAGCCTGCGCGGCGTGCCGGTGCCGCTGTACCAGGACGCGGTGGCCGGCGAGATGGTGTTCATGTTCGACGACGCCGCCGTGGAGTTCGCGTTCGCCGAGGACCAGGAGCAGGTGGACAAGCTGCTCGAGTGCCGCGAGCTGCAGGCGAACAAGGGCGGCGCCACCGTGATCCGCCACATCATCTACGACGACCCGCGCGGCCTGCGCCACTACGACCAGCCGGGGCTGATGAGCTACGAGGCGCTGCGCGCGCTGGGCCGCGCCTACGATGCCGAGCACCCCGAGTTCTTCGCGCAGCGCGTGGCCGAGGGCGAGCCCGGCGACGTGAGCGTGATCCTCTACACCTCCGGCACCACCGGCCGGCCCAAGGGCGTGTGCCAGACGCACGCCAGCTTCATCGCGGCCGGCCGCGGCGGCGTGGAGACCGACCGGCTCGGCCCGGGCGACGACATCATGAGCTACCTGCCGATGGCGTGGGTGGGCGACCACCTGTTCTCGGTGGCGCAGTGGCTGGTGGGCGGCTTCACGCTCAACTGCCCGGAGTCGGCGGCCACGGTGATGAACGACATGCGCGAGATCGGGCCGACCTACTACTTCGGCCCGCCGCGCACCTTCGAAGGGCTGCTGACCGCGGTGTCGATCCGCATGGAGGACGCGGCCCGCCCGAAGCGCTGGCTGTACGCCCGGTGCATGGCGCTGGCGCAGCGCGTGGGCGCCGACATCCTCAGCGGCGCGCCGGTGGGCCTGAAGGACCGGCTGCTCTACAGGCTCGGCGACCTGCTGATCTACGGACCGCTGCGCAACGTGCTGGGCATGAGCCGCATCCGCGTGGCCTACACCGCGGGCGCGGCGATCGGGCCCGACCTGTTCCGCTTCTACCGATCCATCGGCGTGAACCTCAAGCAGTTCTACGGCCAGACCGAGACCTGCGCGTACGTGTGCCTGCAGCGCGACGGCCAGGTCAAGCTGCAGACCGTGGGCGGCGCCGCGCCGGGCATCGAGCTGCGCATCGCCGACGACGGCGAGGTGCTGGTGCGCGGCGTGTCGGTGCTCAAGGAGTACTACAAGCGCCCCGACGCCACGGCCGAGGTGCTCGACGCCGAGGGCTACTTCCACACCGGCGACGCCGGCGTGATCGACAGCGAGGGGCACCTGCGCATCATCGACCGCGCCAGGGACGTGGGGCGCCTGAACGGCCCCGGCGGCAGCTGCGCGGGCGCGATGTTCGCGCCCAACTACATCGAGAACAAGCTCAAGTTCTTCCCGCACATCAAGGAGGCGGTGTGCTTCGGGCACGGGCGCGACCGGGTCTGCGCCTTCATCAACCTCGACTTCGAGGCGGTGGGCAACTGGGCCGAGCGGCGCGGCCTGGCCTACGGCGGCTACGTGGACCTGGCGGGCAAGCCCGAGGTGCTGGCCCTGATGGCCGAGTGCATCGCCAAGGTCAATGCCGACCTCGCGGCCGAGGACGGCATGGCCGACACGCAGGTCGACCGCTTCCTGGTGCTGCACAAGGAGCTGGACCCCGACGACGACGAGCTCACCCGCACGCGCAAGGTGCGGCGCGGCTTCATCGCCGAGAAATACGCGGTGCTGGTGGATGCGCTGTACGGCGGCCGTGCCGAGCAGTTCATCGAGACGCAGGTCAAGTTCGAGGACGGACGCACCGGCGCCGTGAGCGCGACCCTGAAGATCCTGGAGGCCAAGCGCTTCCCTGCCGTGAAGGCCGCCGCATGAAGCACCGCAAGATCGGCGACGTCATCCTGGACGTGCAGAACATCTCGCTCGCCTTCGGCGGCGTGAAGGCGCTGAGCGACATCAGCTTCGACGTGCGCGAGCACGAGGTGCGCGCCATCATCGGCCCCAACGGCGCGGGCAAGAGCTCGATGCTCAACTGCATCAACGGCGTGTACCAGCCGCAGCAGGGCTCGATCGCCTTCCGCGGCAAAACCTTCAGGCACATGAACTCGCGCCAGGTGGCCGAGATGGGCGTGGCGCGCACCTTCCAGAACCTGGCGCTGTTCAAGGGCATGAGCGTGCTCGACAACATCATGACCGGGCGCAACCTGAAGATGAAGAGCGGCCTGCTCGCCCAGGCGCTGCGCTGGGGGCCGGCCGAGCGCGAGGAGCTGCAGCAGCGCGAGTCCGTCGAGCGCATCATCGATTTCCTGGAGATCCAGGCGCACCGCAAGACGCCCGTCGGCCAATTGCCCTACGGCCTGCAGAAGCGCGTCGACCTGGGCCGCGCCCTGGCGATGGAGCCGCAGGTGCTTCTGCTGGATGAGCCCATGGCCGGCATGAACGTGGAGGAGAAGCAGGACATGAGCCGCTTCATCCTCGACGTGAACGACGAGTTCGGCACCACCATCGTGCTGATCGAGCACGACATGGGCGTGGTGATGGACATCTCCGACCGCGTGGTGGTGCTCGACTACGGCAAGAAGATCGGCGACGGCCCGCCCGACGACGTGCGCAACAACGAGGACGTGATCCGGGCGTACCTGGGGACGGAACACTGACATGGGCTTCTTCCTTGAAACCTTGTTCGGCGGCCTCATGGTCGGCATGCTCTACGCGCTGGTGGCGCTGGGCTTCGTGCTGATCTTCAAGGCCTCGGGCGTCTTCAACTTCGCGCAGGGCGCGATGGTGCTGTTCGCCGCGCTGGCGATGGCCCGCTTCGCCGAATGGGTGCCGCAATGGACCGGCATCGAGAGCAAGTGGCTCGCCAACATCGCGGGCTTCCTGCTGGCCGGCGCGCTGATGTTCGTCATGGCCTGGCTGATCGAGCGGCTGGTGCTGCGCCACCTGGTCAACCAGGAGGGCGCGACGCTGCTGATGGCCACGCTGGGCATCGCCTACTTCCTCGACGGGCTGGGCCAGACGCTGTTCGGCAGCAACATCTACAAGATCGATATCGGCATGCCCAAGGACCCGATCTTCGCCTTCGAGACGATGTTCGAGGGCGGTATCCTGATCAGCAAGGAAGACCTGATCGCCGCCGCCATCGCCGCGGCGCTGGTGGTGACGCTGTCGCTGTTCTTCCAGAAGACCGGCACCGGCCGCGCGCTGCGCGCCGTGGCCGACGACCACCAGGCGGCGCAGTCGATCGGCATTCCGCTGTCGCGCATCTGGGTCATCGTGTGGTGCGTGGCCGGCACGGTGGCGCTGGTGGCCGGGATGATCTGGGGCAGCAAGCTGGGCGTGCAGTTCTCGCTGGCCACCGTGGCGCTGCGCGCGCTGCCGGTGGTGATCCTGGGCGGCCTCACCTCGGTGCCGGGCGCCATCATCGGCGGGCTGATCATCGGCGTGGGCGAGAAGCTGTCGGAGGTGTACCTGGGACCCTTTGTCGGCGGCGGCATCGAGATCTGGTTCGCGTACGTGCTGGCGCTTGTATTCCTGCTGTTCCGGCCCCAAGGCCTGTTCGGCGAAAAGATCATCGATCGCGTATGAAGCCCACCCCCGTTGCTTGCCCACTTCGTGCAGCCGCCTCCGGGCGGGCTCACGCCGACGGCGTGCCCTGCTCCGCGAATGTCCCCCGGCCTGCGGCCTCCTCCTTGATTTCGCTGCGCAGGGCACGCCATCGACGTGATCCATCGGCGCTGCGCTTGATCGGCCGGCACGACGCGACGTTTCCAGTGCCGAGGCCACCGGGTAGCCCCCGCAGCGAAATCAAGGAGGAGGCCGCAGGCCGGGGGACATTCGCGGAGGGGGCTACCCGGTGGCCTGGGCACGCGCCCCGGACACCGATCCTTCGTATTCGGCCGCGCCTGTTTCATGCGTCGCGGGTAGCGCACAGCGCAATGGATCACTGACATGCTGTACAGAGAGAACGGTCAATTCAAGACCAGCTACCGCGCCGACCAGCAGGTGTTCCCGATCCTGCAGGACCGGGTCTTCATCATGCTGGTGCTGGTCTTCGCCTTCGTCGGCGTGCCGCTGCTGGCCAGTGACTACCTGTTCCGCGCCATCCTGATCCCCTTCCTGATCTTCTCGCTGGCCGCGGTCGGCGTGAACATCCTGGTGGGCTACTGCGGGCAGATCTCGCTGGGCTCGGGCGCCTTCATGGCGGTGGGCGCCTACGGGGCCTACAACTTCTTCGTGCGCGTGCCGGGCATGCCGCTGATCCCGGCACTGATCCTGGGCGGGCTGTGCGCCACGGCCTTCGGCATCCTGTTCGGGCTACCGTCCCTGCGCGTGCGCGGGCTGTATCTGGCGGTGGCGACGCTGGCGGCGCAGTTCTTCGCTGACTGGATGTTCCTGCGCGTCAAGTGGTTCACGCTCGACACGCCTTCGGGCTCGGTCGCGGTGTCCAACCTGCAGGTGTTCGGCCTGCCGCTGGACAGCGCGCTGAGCAAGTACATCTTCTGTCTGGTGGTGCTGGTGATCATCGCGCTGCTGGCCAAGAACCTGGTGCGCGGCGCGATCGGGCGCGAGTGGATGGCGATCCGCGACATGGACGTGGCGGCGGCGGTGATCGGCATCCGGCCGATGTACGCCAAGCTCAGCGCCTTCGCCGTCAGCTCCTTCATCATCGGCGTGGCCGGCGCGCTGTGGGCCTTCGTGTACCTGGGCGCCTGGGAGCCTTCGGCCTTCTCGGTGGATTATTCCTTCCGCCTGCTGTTCATGGTGATCATCGGCGGCATGGGCTCGATCATGGGCAGCTTCTTCGGCGCCGCCTTCATCGTCGTGCTGCCGATCGCGCTCAACCAGTTCCTGCCGGTGCTCGCCGGCCTGTTCGGCCTGCAGATCTCCACCGCGGGCATCGCGCATGCGGAGCTGATGATCTTCGGCGGCCTGATCGTGTGGTTCCTGATCGTCGAGCCGCACGGGCTGGCCAAGCTCTGGTCCACCGCGAAACAGAAGCTGCGCCTGTGGCCCTTCCCCCATTGATTTCAACCCGCACATCCGTGCCCATCCCTAGGAGACAACCATGAAGCTGAAATCTCTCGCACTGGCCGCAGCCGCGGCAGCAGCGCTGGCGGGCACCGCACCCGCGTTCGCGCAGGATCAGTTCATCCCGGTGCTGTCCTATCGCACCGGCGCCTACGCACCCAACGGCACGCCGTGGGCCAATGGCTTCGTCGACTACCTCAAGCTGGTCAATGCGCGCGGCGGCCTCAACGGCGTGAAGCTGGCCTGGGAGGAGTGCGAAACGGGTTACGACACCGCGCGCAGCGTCGAATGCTACGAACGGCTGAAGAGCCGTGGCGCCTCCTTCGTGCAGCCGCTGTCCACCGGCGCCACCTTCGCGATCACCGAGAAGGCGCCGGCCGACAAGATCCCGGTGGTGACCGTGGGCTACGGCCGCAGCGAAAGCGCCGACGGCTCGGTGTTCAAGTGGAACTTCCCGATCGCCGGCACCTACTGGGTGGCAGCCGACGCGATCCTGCAGGCCATCGGCCAGAAGGAAGGCGGGCTCGAAAAACTCAAGGGCAAGAAGATCGCGCTGGTCTACCACGACAGCCCCTACGGCAAGGAGCCGATCCCGCTGCTGCAGGAACGCGCCAAGATGCTCGGCTTCGACCTGCAGCTGCTGCCGGTGACCGCGCCCGGCGTGGAGCAGAAGGCGACCTGGCTGCAGATCCGCCAGAGCCGTCCCGACTACACGCTGCTGTGGGGCTGGGGCGTGATGAACTCCACCGCGCTGAAGGAAGCGCAGGCCACCGGCTATGCGCGCGAGAAGATGTACGGCGTGTGGTGGTCGGGCGCCGAGCCCGACGTGAAGGACGTGGGCGACGGCGCCAAGGGCTACAACGCGGTGACCATGCAGCACGGCGCGGAGCCGCAGTCCAAGCTGGTCAAGGACGTGCTGGAGCAGCTGCACGGCAAGGGCCAGGGCACGGGGCCGAAGGACGAGGTCGGCCAGGTGCTCTACATGCGCGGTGCGATCAGCGCCATGATCGGCGTGGAAGGCATCCGCGCCGCGCAGGAGCGCTTCGGCAAGGGCAAGGTCATGACCGGCGAGCAGGTGCGCTGGGGCCTGGAGAACCTGAACCTCACGCAGGCCAGGCTCGACGGCCTGGGCTTCGCCGGCGTGATGCGCCCGATCAGCACCTCCTGCACCGACCACATGGGCGCGTCGTGGGCGCGCATCCACACCTGGGACGGCAAGGCATGGAAGTTCAGCTCCGACTGGCTGCAGGCCGACGAGCAGATCATCAAGCCGCTGGTCAAGAGCACCGCCGCCAAGTACGCGGCCGACAAGAAGCTCACACCCCGCACCCCCGCGGATTGCCAGTCCTGACGGCACCTTCCCCGGCCCCTTCCGCCTGGCGGGAGGGGCCGCCGCTTCGCCAGTCCTTGGAAGCACCATGAGTTCACCGAACATCGTTCTCAACGTCAACGGCATCGAGGTCATCTACAACCACGTGATCCTGGTGCTCAAGGGCGTCTCGCTGCAGGTGCCCGAGGGCGGCATCGTGGCGCTGCTGGGCGGCAACGGCGCGGGCAAGACGACCACGCTGCGCGCGGTCAGCAACCTGCTGGCGGGCGAGCGCGGCGCGGTCACCAAGGGCAGCATCGAGCTGCGCGGCGAGCGCATCGAGGCGCTGTCGCCGGCCGAGCTGGTCAAGCGCGGGCTGATCCAGGTGATGGAGGGCCGGCACTGCTTCGCCCACCTCACCATCGAGGAGAACCTGATGACCGGCGCCTACACGCGCACCGACGGCAAGGCCGCGGTGCAGCAGACGCTGGAGAAGGTGTACGCGTACTTCCCGCGGCTGAAGACGCGCCGCACCTCGCAGGCCGCCTACACCTCCGGCGGCGAGCAGCAGATGTGCGCCATCGGCCGCGCGCTGATGGCCAACCCCAACCTGGTGCTGCTGGACGAGCCCTCGATGGGCCTGGCGCCGCAGATCGTCGACGAGGTCTTCGGCATCGTGAAGGATCTCAACGAGAAGGAGGGCGTGACCTTCCTGCTGGCCGAGCAGAACACCAACATGGCGCTGCGCTACGCCGACTACGGCTACATCCTGGAGAACGGGCGCATCGTGATGGACGGCGAAGCCGGGAGCCTGCGCGAGAACGAGGACGTCAAGGAGTTCTACCTGGGCGTCGGCGGCGCGGACCGCAAGAGCTTCCGCGACGTGAAGAGCTACAAGCGCCGCAAGCGGTGGCTGGCCTGACTCACTCAACGAAAGACACGGGACATCGGCGATGACCGACCATTACGACACGCTCGAAGTGCGCGATCCGGCCGAGCGCGAACGCGACCTGCTGGCCGCGCTGCCGCGCCAGATCCTGCACGCGCAGACCGCCACCTCGGCCTTCGGCGACATCCTGGCCGGCGTGAAGCCGCAGGAGATCGCCACCCGCGAGGCGCTGGCGAAGCTGCCGGTCACGCGCAAGTCGGAGCTGCTCGCGCTGCAACGGAAACGCCGCGCGCAGGATCCCTTCGGCGGCTTCAGCGCGATCCGTCGCGGCCCGCGCATGACGCGCGTGTTCGCCAGCCCCGGCCCGCTGTACGAGCCCGAGGGCGAGGCGCGCGACTACTGGCGCACCGCGCGTGCGCTGCACGCGGCAGGCTTTCGCAGCGGCGAGCTGATCCACAACAGCTTCAGCTACCACATGACGCCGGCCGGCGCGATCATGGACAGCGGCGCCCATGCGCTGGGCTGCAGCGTGTTCGCCGCCGGCACCGGCCAGACCGAGCAGCAGATCGAGGCGATCGCCGACCTGCGGCCCGACGGCTACGCGGGCACGCCGAGCTTCCTGAAGATCCTGCTGGAGAAGGCGGCCGAGAAGGGGGTCGCCCTGCCGTCGATGACCAGGGCGCTGGTGTCGGGCGAGGCCTTTCCGCCCTCGCTGCGCGACTGGATTGCCGAGCGCGGCGTGACCGGCACGCAGTGCTACGCCACCGCCGACCTGGGCCTGATCGCCTACGAGACCCGTGCGCGCGAAGGCCTGGTGCTCGACGAGGGCGTGCTGGTGGAGATCGTGCGGCCGGGCACCGGTGATGTGGTGCCCGAAGGCGAGGTGGGCGAGATCGTGGTCACCACCTTCAACCCCGACTACCCGCTGATCCGCTTCGGCACCGGCGACCTGTCGGCCGTGCTGCCCGGCACCTGCCCCACCGGGCGCACCAACACCCGCATCAAGGGCTGGATGGGGCGCGCCGACCAGACCACCAAGGTGCGCGGCATGTTCGTGCACCCCTCGCAGGTGGCCGAGATCGCGCGCCGCTTTCCCGAGGTGCGGCGCGCGCGCCTGGTGGTCGAGGGCCGTACCGGCGAGGACCGCATGACGCTGCGTCTGGAATGCGACGGCCTGCCCGACGGCCTGCGCGAACGGGCGGCCGAGGCGATCCGCGAAGTGACCAAGCTGCGCGGCGAGGTCGCGCTGTGCGCGCCGGGCAGCCTGCCCAACGACGGCAAGGTGATCGAGGACGCGCGCGACTACAGCTAGCAGGCTAGAGGCGCACCACCACCTTGCCGAGGGCCCCGCGCGCCAGGTGTGCGAAGGCGGCCGGCACGTCGTCGGCCGCGTACTGCGCCGCGATCACCGGCTTCAGCCGCGCGGCATCCACCGCGCGCACCAGGTCCTCCAGCGCGCGGCGGTGGCCGACGCCGATGCCCTGCACCACGGCGCGGCCCAGCAGCAGCGGATAGACCGAACTGCGCACCTCGTCGCCGCCCAGGTTGCCGATCACCGAGACCCGGCCGCCCTGGCGCAGCGCGGTCATCGAACGCCCGAGGTTGGGGCCGCCCACCGTCTCCAGCACGTGGTCGACGCCGCGCCCCCCGGTCAGCGCGCGCGCCTCGGCGGCCCAGTCGCCGTCGCGCGCCAGCGCATGCGCGGCGCCCAGCGCGAGCGCCCGTTCGCGCTTGGCCGCATCGCCCGACACCACGATCGGCAGCGCCCCGTGCAGCCGCGCGATCTGCACGCCGAACAGCGCCACGCCGCCGGTGCCGTGGACCAGCACCGTCTCGCCGGCGCGCAGCGCACCGGTCTCCACCAGCGCGAACCAGGCCGTCAGCCCGGCGATCGGCAGCGTGCTGGCCTGCGCCGCATCCAGCGCGGCCGGCGCGGCCACGGCCCACTCGGCGTCCAGCAGCACGTGCGATGCGAGCACGCCCGGGCCCGGCCCGCCCAGCGGCAGCGCGTGCGCCGGCCATCCCGCGTCGAGCCAGCCGGCCCAGAAGGTGCTGACCACCCGCTCGCCGCCGCGCCAGCGCGTCACGCCGGGGCCGGCGGCCAGCACCGTGCCGGCCATGTCGGAGGCGGGGGTGAAGGGCAGGGGAAAGGCCATGCCCATGCCGTCGCGCGCCATCAGCAGGTCGCGGTAGTTGAGCGACACGGCGTCCACCCGCACCAGGACCTGGCCGGGGCCAGGCTCGGGCAGGGGTTCCTCGATGCGTTGCAGGTGCTGGAGGCCGAATTGCGGCAGTTGCCAGCGCTGGAGACGGTCGGACATGCGATTCCCGGATCGGTTGCGATGCAGGCCATGCTATTGGCGCGCACCGCGCTCTGGTGGCGCTTGTTTCTCCACAGACTGGCGATCAGAATTCGCCAATGAACGAGCGACTGCAAGGGATCGAAGCCTTCGTGGCGGCCGTGGAGAGCGGCAGCTTCGCGCTGGCGGCCGCGCGGCTGCACCGCACGCGCTCGGCCGTCGCCAAGAGCGTTGCCAGGCTGGAGGCGCGGCTGGGCACGCGGCTGTTCCACCGCACCACGCGCAGCCAGCACCTCACCGAGGACGGGCAGGCCTACTACGAGCGCTGCCGCCGCGCGCTGGCCGAACTGGAGGCGGCCGATGCCGACATCGAGGCCGGGCGGCGCGAGCCCGTCGGCACGCTGCGCGTGAGCATGCCGGCGCTGTTCGGCCGCGTGTGCATCGCACCGCTGCTGCTGCAGCTCGGGCAGCGCCATCCGCAACTGGGTTTCGACCTGCGTTTCAGCGACCGCCGGGCCGACCTGCTCGAGGAGGGCATCGACCTGGCCGTGCGCAGCGGCACGCTGGAAGACAGCAGCGTGCTCGCGGCACGGCCGCTGGGCCGGCAATGGATGGGCCTGTTCGCTGCGCCGGGCTACCTCGCCCTTCACCCGCGGCCGGGCCACTGGGACGAACTGCTGGCGCAGATGCCCGCCCACGCCTTCGTGGGCTACGCGCGCGACGGGCGGCCGCAGCCCTGGCGCTACCACGGCGCGGCGGGCCGCGCGATGGCGTTCGAGGTGCCGGCGCGCGTCGCGTGCGACAGCCTGGAGGTGCTTGCCACCGCCGCCGCGGCCGGGCTCGGCCTGGCCAGGCTGCCGCTGTGGCTGGCCGCCGAGCCGGTGGCGGCCGGCCGGCTGGTGCGCGTGTTCGAGGAAGCGCAGCCCTTCGGCTACGAGCTGCATGCGGTCTGGCCGCAGGCGCGCGCGCTGCCGTGCCGGATGCGCGTGGCGATCGACCTGCTGGCCGAGCACCTGCCGAAGGTGCTGGCGGCGCGCTGAAGCGCGGCCAGCCGGCGCGATGCTCAGTCGTCGTGCGACGCCAGCAGCGCGCGCCAGATCAGCGCGCCCAGGGCGGCGCCGGCGATCGGCGCGACCCAGAACAGCCACAGCTGGTCGATGGCGATCGAGGGGCCGAACAGCGCCGGGCCGGTGCTTCGCGCCGGGTTCACCGAGGTGTTGGTGACCGGGATCGAGATCAGGTGGATCAGCGTCAGGCACAGCCCGATCGCCAGCCCGCCGAAGCCCGCCGCCGCGCGCCTGGCGGTCGCGCCCAGGATCACCAGCAGGAACACGGCCGTGAGTACCACCTCGGTCAGCAGCGCGGCCGTCAGGCCGTAGCCGCCGGGCGAATGCTCGCCGTAGCCGTTGGTCGCGAAGCCGCCGACCTCGGCGCCGGGCTTGCCGGTGGCGATGAGGTAGAGCACGCCGGCCGCGACGATCGCGCCGAGCACCTGCGCGATCACGTAGCCCGGCAGCTCGGCCGCGCGGAAACGCCCGCCCAGCATCAGGCCCACCGAGACGGCCGGGTTGAAGTGCCCGCCCGAGATCGGCCCGAAGGCATAGGCGCCGGTCAGCACCGTCAGCCCGAAGGCCAGCGAGACGCCGACGAAGCCGATGCCCAGTTCCGGAAAGGCCGCCGCCAGCACCGCGCTGCCGCAGCCGCCCAGCGTGAGCCAGAAGGTGCCGAGGAATTCGGCCGACCATTTCTTGAGATTGCTGTTGTCCATGTGTTTCCCTCCGGAAGTTTGCCCGGCCCTGTGCCGGGGTGCGGGCGCATCCTAGGAGCGAACGAGTGCGTTGGGTGTGAGATGTGGAAACAAGCGCGCAGATCGCGGCATCTGTCACGCAGAAAAGCGGCGATGGGGCCGCTGGCCTCTCAGGGCGTGCTGGCGGTGAAGGTCACTTGTCCGCTGTAGCTGCCGGCCGGCCGGCTGGCGCTGTTGGCGTACGAGAAGGTCCAGTTGGCGTTGCGGATCGTGACCATGGTGTTGACCGCGCCCGTGCCGCCGCCGGTCACGTTCACGCCGGCGCCCGTGCCGCTGTTGGGGATCAGCGGCGCGGGCAGCGCACCGTTGCTGGTGGCGACCGTGATTTCCGACATCGGGATGGTGTGCGGACCGCTGGTCAGCAAGGTGCTGGCGGTGGCGCGCAGGCTGACCTGCCCGGCGTTGCTGCGCACTTCCACGGGCAGCACGTTGCCCGAGGGCGTGACCGAGAAGGCGGGCGCGCTGCCGCTCCAGTTCACCGGGGTGTTGTTGCCCGTGACCGGTGTCGTGGGGCCGCCGGGAATCGACGGTGCGAGCGTGAAGGCGACAGTGGCCGGCGCGGCGCTGAGGCCGGGCCAGGCGGCGTCGCCGATGCGAAAGAAAAGGAACTTCTCGATGTGGATCGCGAAATCGAGATTCACGGCCGCCGTGCGAGGGAGCGCGCCCGCGCCCGACGAGGCGCTGGCCGCCTGGGCGGCCGGCACGGCGCACCAGGCCGCCAGACACAGGCAAAGGGCCGGCGCACGCATGCCGCGGCGAGGAAGGGCGGCACGGCGCTTCACGTCACTTGAACTCCGCATTCACCTTGAAGCTGCCCCTTTCCCAGTCGAGCGCGCCGCTCGCCTTGATCGGGAAGGCGGGCTGCGGCGCGGTCTGGTCGTCCTCGCCCTTGGGCATCAGCATCAGCGTGCGCGTCTGGCCGGGCAGGATCGGCGTGCCCTCGGGCACCAGCAGGAAGGCGCGTCCCCGGGCGTCGGTGGCGTCCAGGCTGCCCTCCAGCCGGCCGTGGGCGTCGCCGTTGTTGACCACCGTGGCGATCGGCGTGCGCTTGCCGGCGATCTCCTGCACGGACACCTGCTTCATCTCGAGGCGGGGCTGTGCGCCGTCGAGCCGGACGTACACCGCCACGGCGATGCGGCCGGTCACGGGCAGGCTGAGGCTGGCGCCGCCGCCCTGGATGAGGGTCTGCTGCGCCGGCTCGACCCCTTCGATGGCGATCATGAAGCGGCACTCGCCGCGCGGCACGTCGGCCGGTATCTCGATCTGGAAACGGAAGGCGCGCTTGCCACGGGCCGGCACCGACACGCTGCGGCGCTCGAGCGTGACCCAGGGCCGGCAGCTGCCGGGCAGCAGTTCGTCGTGGTAGCCGATGTGGCCTTCGGCGGAATAGGTCCAGTCGATGGTGCGCATGGCCACTTCGGTGGGAACGCCGGCCAGGTTGTGGATGTCGAGCGACTGGCCCACGCGGGCGCCGCCCTTGCCCGCCAGCTCGAAGCGCGAGGGCGAGACGGCGATCTCGAAGGGGGCGGCGGAAGCCGCGCCCGCGCTTGCCAGCAGCGCGCAGAAGACACCGAGGCAGCGCCACAGGATGCGGCCTGCCCGACAGGCGGGAGCGGAGGTGTTCATGGCAGGGTCTCGATTTCGAAGGTCGACTCGAAGCTCAGCGCGCTGCCGGGGGGCAGCTGCAACGCGCGCGGGTCGATCCGCAGGTGGAGGTCGAAGGTCTCGTTCATCCAGGGGCCCTGCACGACGCCGTTCCATACCTGCACCCTGTCGCCGGGCCGCCCCGAGCCGCTCGCGAATGCGCCGCTGCCGCGCCACAGCACCTGCAGGGCGGCGGGCGAGCGCAGCCCCACGACGGCGTGCGGGATCACGTAGTAGATGCGCGCCCGCCGGCCGATGTAGGGGGCGGTCGCGAGCCGGTACTCCACGCGACCGAACGGCAGGCTGACCGTGTGGGCGTCGACCATCTGCGCATGGCGGAAATCGGCGTTCACATGGGCGCGCGGCGAGGCCGAATCGTCCAGCCGGGCGACCATGCCCCACGCCGGCGCCGGCAGGCCGGCGAAGGCCGCGAGCGCGGCCAGCGGGAGCGACAGGCGGAGACGCAAAGGCATGCTCATTCCATCGAGGCCGTGAAGCGGACGGTGCCCCGGTAGCTGCCCGCAGGGTAGATGACGTCGTTGTCGTAGAAGAACTGGAGCCGCGTGGCTTCCATGGTGTTGGACTGGTAGGTCCAGCCCAGGCAGAAGATGATGAGCGGGAGGGAGCAGTAGGTCGCGTTGGCGTTGAAGTTGGCGATCAACTGGCTGGCGCTGCCGGTGAACCGGCCGCTCTGGATGTCGCCCGAGGCGGCGTTGCTGTTGTTGCTGGCGGTCCAGCTGATCTTGCTGAAGGGGATGGTGGTGGCGCCGCAGCCGCCCGACAGGCAGGCCAGCGCGGCCGACGAATCCACGCGCAGCGTCACGGGCCGCGCCACGTTGGAGGTGGACACCGGCCGCACCGGGGTGACCCACACGTCCACCGTCGGCGTTCCGGTCACGGCCGTGGGCGTGAGGCCGACGTTGTTGCCCGTGACGTTGAAGTTCACGGTATCGACCCCGCTGGCCGACCCCACGCGCAGCACCAGGCTGTAGGTGCTTCCGCTGTCCGTCACCGTGGTGATGACCGCCGCGGCAGGCAGCGCAACGCCGGCCGCCAGCAGGCCGGCGGCCAGCGCGCGGCGCCATCCCCGTCCGAGCGCCGGGCGAGGGATGACTGCCGCGCAGCGGGCGCGCATCAGATGCCCTGCGCGGTGTACGTCACGACGTTGGTGTACGAACCCGCTGCCCACGAACCCGGCGTGCCGCCGAGCGCGTAGGTCCAGGTGCCGGAGGCCAGCGTGTTCGACGCGAAGGAGGTCGAGGCGCAGGCACCGAGGTTGCCGCCGGGGTGCGGCAGCGTGCCCGAGGTGGTCACGGTGAAGTTCGCGTTGGCCGGGCCGCCGGTCGCGCTCCAGGCGCCGAGCGCGCAGTTGATGGTGCCGGCGCCGGCGTTGGTCCAGGCATACACGTTCAGCACGTTGGAAGCGGGCGCGGTCGACACGGTCGGCGCGACGCCGCTCCAGTCGACGTTGGTGTTGTTGCCGACCACCGGCGTCGTCGGCACCCCCGGAATGCTCAGGCCGCCAGTCCAGCTGAGGGTGTCGACCGCGGCGTTGGTCGCGCCCACGCGCAGCAGGATCAGCTTGGGCACCGTCACGCTGAGGTTGACCCGCGCCTGGGCGGTGATCGTGCCGGTGCCGGCGCCGTACTGGCTTTCGGCCGTGGCGGTGCCGGCGGCGAGGGCGAGCATCAGGGCGGCAGCGATCGCCAGGGGGCTCATCTGTGTGTTCATCATCGCAATTTCCTTCGAGTCAATGCAGGTTTCAAGAAAGCGCAAACGGGCGCTCAGTGGAATGAGCCGTGTCACAACGCGGTCGCCTGCCCGAAGGCGCACGAACTTCTTCACGTTCTGCCAGCCCGTTGTCTGCTGCATGGTCAATCTCCCACCTTGATCACGGGGATCGCGGTGATGGCCTGTCCACGCAGCGGAACGTTGACGCTCACGCCGCCGTCGGATGACGCGCCCCAGGGCAGGGGCACGCTGTCGAGCGCCAGGGTGAGCTGATGGCGACCGGTGGTCACCATCGGGAATTCGAAACGGCCGTCGCGGTCGGTCGTGGTGCGGTAGCGGCCGTCGAGCAGCACCTCGACGTTGGCGACGCCGCCTTCGCCGATCTGCTGCTCGCCGTCGCGGTTGGCGTCGAAGTACACGCGGCCCGACACGCTGCCGCCGCCCGTGCCGCCGGGGGCGCCGGCCAGCGGGAAGGCGCTGCCGGCGCTGCCTTCCCAGCGCAGGTAGACGTAGGCCGTCTTGTCGTTGCTGCGGTAGATCTGCGGGCCGGACCAGGAGGTCTGCAGCGCCGCGGCGCGCGCCTGGTTGAGGCTGGCGGCCAGGCCGACGCGCCAGCCGCGGCCCAGGTCTTTTTCCGCCGTCAGCGTGCCCGACAGGCCGCGGCTGGTGTACAGGCCGCCGCTTTGCGAGGTGTAGCGCAGGTTGCCCGCGATGTGCAGGCTGCTGTCGATCCAGTAGCGCAGCTGCACGCCGGCCGTGGGATAGCGGCGCGTGCTGCCGCCGCTCTGGTCGCGCGCGTAGCCGAGGGTGGTGGTGAGTTCGGGGCGCAGGGTTTCGTGGCGGCCGCCGATCCAGTCCTGCTCCCACTGCACTTCCTGGCCGGTGGCGGTGGTGCTGGCCAGCACGATCTGCTCGTTGCGCCGCGCCGTCAGGCTCAGGCGGGTGCGCGGCCAGTCGAAGAAGCGGGTCTGGTAGAAGGCGTGGCCGTAGAGGCTGCGCAGGTCGCCGCCCGCCACGGCCTGGTGGGCGCCGCTCTCGTAGCGGGTCTGGTAGACGTTCAGGCTGCCGCCCACCGAGGTGTGGCGGTCGAACAGGTACTGGAAGTTGCCGCTGGCGCCGTTGCGCGTGTAGCCGAGCAGGCCGAAGCCGGCATCCGGCCGGGCGCGCTCGTGGTCGAGCCCGGCGCCCCAGTTCATGCGGCTCGTGTTGTGGTCGACGCGCCAGTAGGCGCCGCGCGTGCCGGTGGCCAGGGCGTAGTCGCCGAAATGCAGGTTCGGCTGCGCGGCATAGGCGCCGAACTCGTGGCGGTAGCGTCCGGCGCGGGCGCTGGCCTCGAAGAACAGGCCCTGCGCGTCGCCGGTGGGCACGCCCGGGGTGGCCGAGGCGATGCGGCTGCCCACGAAGGTGGTGCGCGCCCTGACGTTGCCGTCGCGCAGCACCTCGCCGCCGTAGCCCACCGCCGCCGCCCAGCTGCTCACGTTCTTGGCGCCGAAGCCCTCCGGCGCGAAGACGCTGTAGTAGTACGCGGGAATGTCGCGGGCCTGGTCGAGCTGCCCGGCGACGTACCACTTGTCGCCCAGGCGCCGGGTGTAGCCCAGCCAGCCGAGGCTGCCCTGGCTCTTCTCGAAGCCTGGGTAGGGGCCGCCGGCGAGGTAGCCGCGCTGGCCGAAGCCGGCGCGCAGGTCGAAGTCGCTGCCGAAGATGCGGGTGGAAAGGCCGCGCACGGTGGTCGTGCCCAGCGAGAGCCGGTAGTTGCGGCCCAGGCCGTCCGTCAGCTCGCTGTAGATGTCGCCCAGGGACGTGTCGGCGAAGACCTGCGTCGTCAGGGGCAGGCCCAGGTTGCGCAGCGTGAAGCGGCCGCTGCGCGGTTCCCGGGCATGGCCGAGCGCGCCGATGCCGCTCCAGCCGGCATCCGCATCGCCGTGCAGGGAGCGGCCGTCGGCCTGGAGAACGAATTCGCCGTGGTTGAGCGTCTGGCGGCGGTATTCGGCGCGCAGGCCGAACTCACTGGCGCGGCGCCGTCCCAGGCCGGTGCTCTCGGCTTCCCCGAAGCCGACCCGGCTTTCGAGCAGCCAGGCCCGGAAACCTTCGGCAGGCGCGGCTTCTTCCGCGGCTTCCTCCGTCGCCAGGGTGCTGGCCGTCTCCGGCGCCATGAAGCGATCTTGGTACGCCTTGGGGGCCGATTCGATCAGCCTGCGCAGCCGCTCCTGCTCGGCCTGTACGCGGTCCAGCGACTGGATCTGCGGATCGGCCATCACGCGCTCCTGCGCCGAGGCGTGGGGCATGCACAGCAGCAGGCCGACGCTGCCGCCGACGCACCACAGGGTGGTGCGGCCGCATCGCTGCCGTGCCGAGTCTTCTGCATGCCGTGCCTCCAAGCGCGCCCCTTACTTTCAGAACCATGTGCGATCTGTGTCGACCCTCCGCAGGCCCTGGTGGCGGCGGCTGGATGAGGCGGATGGTAGGTGTGACTATTTGTTGACAGTAAGCAATTTGTTCACAGTTTGATACAAAACAAGTGGGGCGTCGCGGCTCCGAGACATCTGTCGCGTTTTGGCATGCGTCCCCATATAGGCGAGGGCTGGACAGGGGTTGCCGGCACTCGCTCGCGGCCGTGCGCGCCGCCTCTTGTACAGTGCGGCCCTTTGCGGGCCGCGGGCCTTTTCTCTCTTTTTCGGACTGACCATGACGACTTCCAAGACGACGCTTTTCTTCCAGGCCGAGGTCGCCCAACTCCTGCACCTCGTCACCCACTCGCTGTACTCCAACAAGGAAATCTTCCTGCGCGAGCTGATTTCCAACGCCTCGGACGCCTGCGACAAGCTGCGCTTCGAGGCCCTGGACAAGCCGGCGCTCTACGAGGACGCCTCCAGCCTCGAGGTGCGCGTGGCGCTGGACAAGAAGGCGCGCACGATCACCATCACCGACAACGGCATCGGCCTGTCGCAGCAGGAGGCGATCGACCACCTGGGCACCATCGCCAAGAGCGGCACGCGCGAGTTCATGAGCCGGCTCAGCAGCGACCAGAAGGCCGGCGCCACCGAGCAGGGGCAGCTCATCGGCCAGTTCGGCGTGGGCTTCTATTCCGGCTTCATCGTGGCCGACCGGATCACCGTCGAGTCGCGCCGCGCCGGCCTGCCGCCCGAGGAGGGCGTACGCTGGACCAGCGGCGGCGCGGGCGACTTCGAGGTGGAGCCCATCACCCGCGCCCAGCGCGGCACCAGCGTGATCCTGCACCTGCGCGAGGACGCCGACGAGTACCTCAACGCCTGGAAGCTCAAGAGCATCATCGGCAAGTACTCCGACCACATCTCCCTGCCCATCCTGATGGAAAAGGAGGAGTGGAAGGAAGGCGAGGACGACAAGGGCGGCGAGATGGTGCCCACCGGCGAGTGGGAGGCCGTCAACAAGGCCAGCGCGCTGTGGACCCGGCCCAAGAAGGACATCGGCGACGAGCAGTACGCCGAGTTCTACAAGACGATCAGCCACGACTTCGAGCCGCCGCTGGCCTGGAGCCACAACCGCGTGGAAGGCAGCACCGAGTACACGCAGCTGCTGTTCATCCCGGCCAAGGCGCCCTACGACCTGTGGAACCGCGACCACAAGGGCGGCGTCAAGCTCTACGTCAAGCGCGTGTTCATCATGGACGAGGCCGAGGCGTTGCTGCCCTCGTACCTGCGCTTCGTCAAGGGCGTGATCGACTCCAGCGATCTGCCGCTGAACGTCAGCCGCGAGCTGCTGCAGGAAAGCCGCGACGTGAAGGCGATCCGCGAGGGCAGCACCAAGCGCGTGCTGTCGATGCTGGAGGATCTGGCGAAGAAGCAGAAGACCGCGCCCGACAGCGCCGAAGGCAAGATCGACGTCGGCTCCGGCGAATCGACGCCGGCACCGGCGCCCACCGAGGGCGTGACCGACGTGGTCGACAAGAAGGCGGGCCAGCCCGAGACCGCCGCCGAGGCCGCCGCCGGCTATGCTGACGAGTCGGGCAAGTACGCCAGGTTCTACGCCGAGTTCGGCGCCGTGCTCAAGGAAGGGCTGGGCGAGGACCACGCCAACCGCGAGCGCATCGCCAGGCTGCTGCGCTTCGCCTCCACGGCCAGCGACGCCGTGAGCGTTTCCTTCGCCGACTACAAGAGCCGCATGAAGGAGGGCCAGGACGCGATCTACTACATCACCGCCGACACCCTGGCCGCCGCCAGGAACAGTCCGCAGCTCGAGGTCTTCCGCAAGAAGGGCATCGAGGTGCTGTTGATGACCGACCGCGTGGACGAGTGGGCGCTGAACTACCTCACCGAGTTCGACGGCACGCCGCTGCAGAGCGTGGCCAAGGGCGCGGTGGACCTGGGCAAGCTGCAGGACGAGGCCGAGAAGAAGGCCGCCGAGGAAGCGGCGGAATCCTTCAAGCCGATGCTCGAGAAGCTCAAGGCCGCGCTCAAGGACAAGGCCGAGGACGTGCGCGTGACCACCCGCCTGGTCGATTCGCCCGCCTGCCTGGTGGTGCAGGACCATGGCATGTCGATGCAGCTCGCCCGCATGCTCAAGCAGGCCGGCCAGCAGGCGCCCGAGGTCAAGCCGGTGCTGGAAGTGAACGCCGGCCACCCGCTGGTGAAGAAGCTCGAGCGCGACGAGGCGCATTTCGACGACCTGGCGCACATCCTGTTCGACCAGGCGCTGCTGGCCGAGGGCGGCCTGCCGGAAGACCCCGCGGCGTATGTGCGGCGCGTGAACGCACTGCTCGCCTGATCTGATCAACAACCCGAGGAGAGAACCGCCATGCCGACCATCCGCGTCGAAATGTTCGAGGGCCGCACCGTGGCGCAGAAGCGCGCCCTGGCCGCCGCGCTGACCGAAGCCGCCGTGCGCACGCTGGGCGGCTCGCCCGACGGCGTCGATGTCGTGATCTTCGACATCGCCAGGCAGAACTGGGCCACCGGCGGCCAGCTCTGGAGCGACAAGGGCAGCCAGCCGCAGCCACCGCAGCAACAGCAGCAGTAGCGCCCGCCCATGAGGATCGCCGTGATGGGCGCCGGCGCCGTGGGCTGCTACTACGGCGGCATGCTGGCGCGCGCCGGCCACGAGGTGGTGCTGATCGGGCGGCCGGCGCACGTGGACGCAATCCGGCAGGGCGGCCTGCGGCTCGAGGCGCAGGCCTTCGACGTGCAGGTGCCGCTGGCCGCCAGCACCGAGGCCGGTGCCGTGGCGGGCGCAGACCTGGTGCTGCTGTGCGTGAAGTCCGCCGACACCGAGGCGGCAGGCCGGCAGATGGCGCCGCACCTGGCGCCCGGCGCGCGCGCGCTCACGCTGCAGAACGGCGTGGACAACGCGCAGCGGCTGCGCACGGTGCTGGCGCAGGACGTGATCGCTGCCGTGGTCTACGTGGCCACCGAGATGGCCGGCCCCGGCCATGTGAAGCATCACGGCCGCGGCGAGCTGGTGATCGCGCCGTCGCCCGCCAGCGAATCCATCGCGCAGGTGCTGCGCGCGGCCGGCGTGCCCACCGAGGTCTCGGCCGACGTGGACGGCGCGTTGTGGGCCAAGCTGATCCTCAACTGCGCCTACAACGCGCTGTCGGCCCTGGCGCAGATGCCCTACGGCCGGCTGGTGCAGGGCGAGGGCGTGCAGGCCGTGATGGACGACGTGGTGGCCGAATGCCTGGCCGTGGCGCGGGCCGAGGGCGTGGTGGTGCCGGGCGACGTGCACGAGGCGGTGCGCCGCATCGCCCAGACCATGCCCACGCAGTTCTCCTCCACCGCGCAGGACCTGATGCGCGGCAGGCCCAGCGAGATCGACCATCTCAACGGCTTCATCGTGTGGCGCGGCCAGGCCCATGGCGTGCCCACGCCGGCCAACCGGGTGCTGCTGACCCTGGTCAGGCTGCGCGAGGCGGCGGCTGCGTAGCCGTGTGCGTGCAGCATTGCACGGTTCCGGCCGCCGGCAGGGCTTGTCCTGGGCGCGGCGCTGGCCGATGATCCGCCGAGCCCCGCTTCCCTCCGCCTCATGACCTTCCCCCTTTCCCTTTTCCGCGCGCGGCGTGCCGCCAGGCTGGCCACGCTGTTGTCATCGGCCGCCGTTCTGGCCGGCTGCGCGTCGGTCGGGGCGGGCGTGGGCATCGGCATCCCGCTGGCGCCGGGCCTGGCCTTCAACGTCGGCGTCGGGCCCGGCGGGCCGGCCTTCGGGCTGAGCACCGGCTGGGGCCCGCTGGGCGCGGGCGTCGCCATGACGCCGCAGGGCCACGTGATGGGCAGCGCCGGCGTGGGCGTGGGGGCCGGAGGAGTGGGCGTGGGCGTCGGCCAGAGCGTGCTGCTGCACGACCCGAATGCGCCGCCGCGGCCGCTGCCGGCGCCGGGGGCCGAGGCCGGGTCGCCGGGCGATCCGGTCGCGCCTTAGCCCCTAGTCTTCCAGGAAGCGATCCCCCGGCGTCAACGGCGCATGGCGATAGCTGGCCGGCGTGCGGCTGAGCTTGACCGGCGCGCCGATGCCTCGGTAGCCGCCTTCCAGTTCCACCACCATCTCGCGGTGCGCCGTGTGCGGGTGCGACAGCGCCGCGTCCACCGGCAGCACCGGCGCGGCGGGCACGCCGGCGGCCATGAGCTGGTCCACCAGCGTGCGGCCGTCGAAGGCGGCCAGCGCGGCCTCGAGCTGCTGCTTGAGCCCCTCGCGATGCGTCGAGCGCGCGCCGGCGTCGCGGTACAGCGGGTCCTCGGCCAGGTGCGGCACGCCGATCACGCGGCAGAAGGCGGCGAACTGGCGGTCGTTGCCCACCGCGACGAAGATCGGGTCGGTGCCGGTGGCCAGCGCGTCGTAGGGGTAGATGTTGGGGTGCGCGTTGCCGGTGCGGCGCGGATTCTTCCCGTCCATGAACCAGTTGGCTGCGTGCGGGTGCAGCAGCGACAGGCCGCTGTCGTACAGCGCCGCCTCCACGAACTGGCCCATGCCGCTGCGCTGGCGCTCCTGCAGCGCCAGGAGCACGCCGATCACCGCGTTCAGGCCGGTCACCATGTCCACCACCGGCAGCCCGACGCGCAGCGGGCCGCCCTCGGCCTCGCCGTTGATGCTCATGATGCCGGTCATCGCCTGCACCGCCGCGTCGTAGCCGGGCAGCGCGCCCAGCGGGCCGTCGGCGCCGAAGCCCGAGACGCGGCACCACACCAGGCGCGGGAAGCGCTGCGAGAGCTGCGCGTAGCCGATGCCCCAGCGCTCCATGGTGCCGGTCTTGAAGTTCTCGATCAGCACGTCGGCCTGCGCCACCAGGTCCAGCAGCGTCTCGCGGCCCTCGGGCGCGGCCAGGTCCAGGTGCTGGATGCGCTTGTTGCGGTTCAGGCCGTGGTAGTAGGAAGCCACGCCGTCGCGGAAGGGCGGGCCCCAGGTGCGGGTGTCGTCGCCGCCGGGCGGCTCGACCTTGAGCACGTCGGCGCCGTGGTCGCCCAGGATCTGGCCGCAGTAGGGGCCGCCGAGGATGCGCGAGATGTCGAGCACGCGGATGCCGGCGAGCGCGCCGGGGCGGGGCGTGGAGGTCATGTGGGTTGCTCCGGGGCTGAAGGGGTGCGGGGCACCAGCTTGAAGGTGCCGCTGGCCAGGGCCAGCAGCGTGCCGTCGGCGCTGCGCGCCTCGCCGCGCGCGAAGCTGATCGAGCGGCCGCGCCGCTCGCAGGCCGCGGTGGCGATCACGTCGCCGGCGCCGGGCGCGACGAAGTGCAGCGTCAGGTCGATCGTGGCCACGCCGAACTGCGTGGGGTCGTGCGAGCGCACCGCGCAGGCCAGCGCGCAGTCCATCAGCGAGGCGATCGCGCCGCCGTGCACCTCGCCGCGGCTGTTGGTGTGGTCGGGGTGGTAGGCCATGCGCACGCGGGCGCGGTCCTCGCCGATCTGTTCGCCGCGCAGCCCGAAGACGCGGGCCATGGGCATGGGCAGGCTGAACAGGAGGCCGGGGGCTTCGTGGGCGAAATCGTTCATGGGGATCGGATGGAAGTCGTGCTGCGAAGCCCGCAGTATCCCGCCGCCTTCAGTCCAGCTGGGCGCCGGACTGCTTCACCACGTCCTTCCACTTGGCGGTCTCGGCGACGATGAAGCGGCCGAGCTGCGCGGGCGAAGTGTCGGGCGCGCTTTCCAGTCCCTGCTTGGCGAACTGCTCCTTGACCTTGGGCGAGGCCAGCACCTCGGCGAAGGCCTTGTTGAGCCTGGCGATGCGGTCCTCCGGCGTGCCGGCCGGCGCCACGATGCCGAAGAACACGCTCACGTCGTAGCCCTTGTAGCCCTGCTCGGCGATGGCGGGGATCTGCGGCAGCGCCTGCGAGCGCGCGGCGGTGGCCACGCCCAGCGCGCGCAGCTTGTCGGTCTGCACGTAGGGCATGGCGGTGAGGATGTCGGTGAAGGTCATCTGCACCTGCCCGCCTAGCAGGTCGTTCAGCGCCGGGCCGGTGCCCTTGTAGGGCACGTGCTGGATGTCGGTGCCCGCCACGGAGTTGAACAGCACGCCGGCCAGGTGCGAGGAGGCGCCGTTGCCGGAGGAGGCGTAGCTGAGCTTGCCCGGGTTGGCCTTGGCGTAGGCGACGAGCTCGCGCACGTCCTTGGCCGGCAGCGAGGGGTGGACCACCAGGATGTTCGGCAGGTGGCCGACCTGGATCACCGGCGCGAAGCTCTTGACCGGGTCGTAGTTGATCTTGCGGTACAGGCTGGAGTTGATGGCCAGCGGGCCCGAGGTGCCGAACAGCAGCGTGTGGCCGTCGGCCTCGGCGCGCGCCACGTGGTCGGCGCCGATGTTGCCGCCCGCGCCGGCGCGGTTCTCCACGATCATCGGCTGGCCCAGGCGGTCCTTCATCTCGGCGGCCAGGGTGCGGGCCATGGCGTCGGTCGGCCCGCCGGGCGGGAAGGGCACCACCAGCGACACCGGCTTGGTGGGGAAGGCTTGGGCCTGGGCGGCGGGCGCGGTGCTCAGAAGGGCCGCGCAGGCGGCCAGCGTCAGGGCGAAAGATCGCATGGGAGTCTCCTTGGTGTGATGTCGTGACAGAAAAGGGGGCCGGGCGCCGCCCGGCCGGCGCCTCAGGCGCGCGCGGTGGCCGCCTGCGCCGCCGGCGCATTCCAGGCGGCGGGCATGGCGTCGGGCGAGAGCGGATCGCGCGGCAGCACGCGGTGCAGCAGCACCAGCTGCGCCCAGCGCAGGCGGTCGGCGGAGCCGGTGCCCACGGCCTCCCAGGCCATGGCGATGGCGCTGCAGCAGTGGTACAGGGCCGAGGCGGCCTGGCGCGCCAGCACGTCGCCGCCTTCGGCGGCGGCCGTCTGCGTCAGCGCGCAGGCGCGCCGCAGTGCATCGCGCAGGGCGGTGGCGAAGGCGGGCGGCAGCGCCGCGTCGTCCAGCAGCGCCTCGAAGTGGGCGGCCAGCACCGGCAGCGAGCCTTCGCGCTTGACCGCGCGGATCACGTCCAGCGCCACGATGTTGCTGGTGCCCTCCCAGATCGAGCCCAGGTGCGCGTCGCGCACCAGGCGCGGGTCGCTCCATTCCTCGATGTAGCCGCAGCCGCCGCGCACTTCCATCGCGTCGCCCGTGACCTTGCGCGCATCGCGGCAGGCGCGGAACTTGATCAGCGGCGTGAGGATGCGCAGCAGCGGGTAGGCGCCGTCCTCGCCGGCGTCGGAGCGGGCCAGCGCCTGCGCGGTCTGGCACACCATGGTGCGCGCCTGCTCGGACGGCAGGCGCAGCTTGTCGAGCTGGCGCTGCATCAGCGGCATGTCGGCCAGGCGCCTGCCGAAGGCGCGGCGCTCGCCGGCGATGAACTCGGCCTCGGCCACGGCGCGGCGCATGAGGCCGGCGGCGCGCACGCCGTTGGACAGGCGCGAGTTGTTGACCATGTCGGCCATCTGCACGAAGCCGCGGCCGGCCTCGCCCACCAGGTACGCCACCGCGCCTTCCAGACGGATCTCGCCGCTGGCCATCGAGCGGGTGCCCAGCTTCTCCTTCAGGCGGATGATGCGGTAGTGGTTCAGGCTGCCGTCCGCCAGCCGGCGCGGCAGCAGGAACAGCGACACGCCCTTCATGCCCGGTGCGCCGCCCTCCATGCGCGCCAGCACCATGGCGAAGGCGGCGTCCGGGTTGGAGCAGAACCACTTGTCGCCGGCGAGGCGCCATGAACCGTCGGCTGCGGGGTGCGCCATCGTCGCGGTGGCGGCGATGTCGGAGCCGGCCGCCTGCTCGGTCATGAACATCGCGCCCTGGGCCAGTTCGTCGAAGTCCAGCGTGGTCAGGCGCGGCAGGAAGCGCGCCACCAGCTCGGGGCTGCCGAACTTCTTGAGCGTGCGGGTGAGCGAATCGGTCATCGAGACCGGGCAGCACAGGCCGAACTCGGCCTGCACGAAGAGGTAGGTCAGCACGTACTTGACCAGCGGCGGCATCCTGCCCTTCCAGCCCAGCGTCTCGTCGCGGTGCGAGATCGCGGCCAGGCCGAATTCGGACAGCGCGAGGCGCTCCATCTCGACGTAGGCCGGGTGCTTGATCACCTTCTGCTCATCGAGGCCGGTGCGCGTGCGCTGCTGCAGCACGGGCGGGTTGCGGTCGGCGGTGCCGGCCAGCTCGTCCAGCAGGCCGCCGGCCAGGCCGCCCAGGCGCTCGAAGTGCGGCTGCATGTGGCGGCGCAGATCCTCGGGCAGGTACAGCGCCAGCAGGCCGTGCAGTTCGCCGTCGGTGGTGAACAGGTTCTGGCCGTGGCGGTCGGGGATGGGATGCGCGGCAGTGTCGGTCATGGCTTTGTCTCCGGGTTTGCGGGCATTGTTGGCGCCGCGACGATGCGTGTCCAATATCGATTAGGTCTTCTTCGATTCGAAATAACTATTCATGGAACTGCGCCACCTGCGCTACTTCGCCGTGCTGGCCGAGGAACTGCACTTCGGCCGCGCCGCGCGGCGGCTGGCCATCTCGCAGCCGCCGCTGTCGGTGGCGATCCAGCAGCTCGAGTCGCACGTGGGCGCGCGCCTGTTCGAGCGCAACAGCAAGGAGGTGCGCCTCACGCCGGCCGGCCTGGCCCTGCTGGCCTCGTCGCAGCGGCTGCTGGCGCAGGCGCAGGAGGCGGCGCGCGAGGCGCGCGACGTGGCGGACGGCTCGGCCGGGCGGCTGCGCATCGGCTTCGTCGGCTCCATGCTGTACCGCGGGCTGCCGCAGGCGCTGCATGCCTTCCAGGCCGACTACCCGGCGGTGCGCGTGACGCTGGCCGAACTCAACTCCGGCGAGCAGATCACCGAGCTGCTGCACGACCGGCTCGACCTCGGCTTCGTCCACACCAGCCGCATGCCGGCCGAACTCGCGCACCGGCTGCTGCTGACCGAGCCTTTCGTCTGCTGCCTGCCGGCGGGGCACGCCCTGGCGCGCCGCCGCGCGTTGCCGGCAAGTGCGTTGAAGGGCCAGCCCTTCGTGCTGTTCTCGCGCCATGCCTCGCCCGACTACCACGAGCGCATCCTGGCGATCTGCGCCGAGGCGGGCTTCCAGCCCGCGCTGCGCTACGAGGCGCGGCACTGGCTGGCGGTGGTGTCGCTGGTGTCGCAGGGCATGGGCGTGGCGCTGGTGCCTGACGCGATGCGGCATTCGGCGCTGCGCGGCGCGGTGTTCCGGCCGCTGGAGGGCACGGCGCTGAAGTCGGAAGCCTACGGCGTCTGGCGCGCGGGGCCGCAGGACGTGCGGGTGCAGCGGCTGCTGCAGGCGATGGCGCAGCGCCGGAAAATATAATACTTATCGCTTATATACTGCAGGGGCCATCCGCCGTCAGAGCGGCCATCAAGGAGGATCCCCATGCACCCCGCCGTTTCGCGCCGTGTCACCGCGCGCCTGTATCACGTCGTTCTTGCCTGCAGCCTGCCCTGGATCGTGGCGGCCTGCGGCGGTGGCGGCGGGGAGGCCGGCGTCGGCGTCCTGTCCGGCGTCGGTGCGCAGGCCGATGCGCAGGCCGGGGCGCCCGCCGGCCCGCCCGAGACGGTGGCGGCCGAGGTGCAGCCCAGCGCGCAAAGGGCCGCCATCGTCCAGCCGTCGGTGGCGCCGGGCGTGCCGGCGAACAGCTTCAGCAACTTCGAGTCGCCGCAGGTGCATCCGCTGGACCTGACGCCCGATCAGCGCCTGCTGCTGGTGGCCAACACCGCCAACGGCACGCTGGAGATCCACGACGCCACCGGCCCGGCGCCGGTGCTCAAGCAGTCGGTCAGGGTCGGCATCGATCCGGTCAGCGTGCGCGCGCGCTCGAACACCGAGGCCTGGGTGGTCAACCGCATCTCGCGCAGCGTCAGCGTGGTGGACCTGGCCGATGGGCGCGTGATCGACGTGCTGCCCACCGACGACGAGCCGGCGGACGTGGTCTTCGCCGGCGCGCCCGGCCGCGCCTACGTGTCCTGCGCGGCGGCGCGCACGCTGCTGGTGTTCGACCCGGCGGACCGCCGCGCGGCGCCGCGGCGCATCCCCATCCTGGGCGAGCAGCCGCGTGCCCTGGCCGCCAGCCCCGACGGCAGCCGGGTCTACCTGGCGATCTTCGAGTCCGGCAACGGCACCACCGCGCTGACCGGCGGCAAGGCCAACGGCTTCGAGGCGGACATCGCGCGCGATCCGCGCGGCCCCTACGGCGGCGTCAGCCCGCCGCCCAACAGCGACAACGCCACCCGCTTCAACCCGCCGCTGAACCCGGCCAACCCGCCGCCGCCCCCGGTCAGCATGATCGTGCGCAAGGACGGCCAGGGCGGCTGGCGCGACGACAACGGCCGTGACTGGCGGCGCTTCGTCTCGGGCGACCTCGCCGGCATCGGCGGCCGGGGCGGCCGCGTGCCCGGCTGGGATCTGGTGGACCGCGACGTGGCGGTGATCGACACCCGCACGCTGGCGGTCGAGTACCGCGGCGGCATGGCCAACATCGTGATGGCGCTGGCGGTCAATCCCGCCACTGGCGCGGTCACCACGGTCGGCACCGACGCCACCAACCAGATCCGCTACGAGCCGGTGCTGCAGAGCAGCTTCCTGCGCGTGCAGTCGGCCTCGTTCAACCCCGCCGGCGCCGGGGCGGCCGCCGTGGCGGACCTCAACCCGCACCTGGACTACCAGGCGCGCCGCATTCCGCAGGCGCAGCGCACGCAGTCGATCGGCGACCCGCGCGGCCTGGCGTGGAACGCCGCCGGCACGCGCGGCTGGGTGACCGGCATGGGCTCGAACAACGTGGTGGCGATCCACCCGGACGGCCGCCGCGTGGCCGGGCTGGCGCCGATCCCGGTGGACGAAGGGCCCACCGGCATCGTGCTGCAGCAAAGCCGGGGCCGGGCCTTCGTGCTCAACCGCTTCGCCGGCACGCTCTCGGTGCTGGACCTGGCCGGCCACGCCGAGACCGCGCGCGTGGCGCTGGCCTACGACCCGACGCCCGGCGTCATCCGCGCCGGCCGGCCGCTGCTGTACGACACGCACCGGGCCTCGGGGCTGGGGCAGGTCGCCTGCGCGTCCTGCCACGTCGACGCGCGCACCGACCGCCTGGCCTGGGACCTGGGCAACCCGGCTGGTGCGATGGTGCGGGTCGGCGGCGTGGACCATCCGCCGATGAAGGGGCCGCTGCTGACCATGACGCTGATCGACGCGGTGCAGGCGCGCTTCCTGCACTGGCGCGGCGACCGCGCCTCGCTGCACGACTTCGCCGAGTCCGCCGAGACGCTGCAGGGCGCGGACCGGCCGTTGAGCGCGCAGCAGATCCAGCAGCTGCACGACTACCTGGCGACCACGCGCACGCCGCCCAACCCCCACCGCAACCTCGACAACGGCTATCCCACCGTGGTGCACATCCCGGGCATGCGCGGCGAGATCGGCCGCATCGGCAACGCGCAGGCAGGCCGCGCGCAGTTCGAGAGCAGCTGCCGGCACTGCCACCCGGGGCAGACCGCGCGCGGCACCACCTTCCACGAGAACGGCTTCGGCATCGGCCAGCATCGCAACCCGCCGCGCTGGCAGAACTTCTACCCGCGCATGGGCCTGTGGTTCAAGGACGCGACGGCCAGCACCGCGGGCTTCGGCTTCCAGCAGGACGGCACCTTCGACTCGACGCACAACGGCTCGCGCAGCAACGACATGATGGCCTTCATGATGGCCTTCAACGGCTCCTTCCCCGACACGCCGACCGGGCTGAACCAGCACAACGTGGCGGTGGACGCGCACGCCGCGGTGGGCCGCCAGGTGGCACTGGACGGCCGCGGCGACGGCGGCGCCGTGCTGGCGACGCTGCTGTCCGAAGCCGACCGCGGCCGCATCGGACTGGTGGCCTGGGGCTGTGTGGCCGGCGAGCGGCGCGGCTACGCCTACCTCGGCCAGCGGGTGTTCCAGGCCGACCGCCGCGGCGAGGTGGTCCAGCTCGAGACGCTGCGGCATGCGGGCGCCCCGGACTCGCCGGTGGTGCTGACGGCGGTGCGCGCGGGCACGCAGGAGCGCCTGGGCGTGGACGAGAACCTCGACGGCCTCTTCGACGGCGACGCGGTGCCGCCCGCCTCGCGCGCCTGCGCCGCGCCGCCGGGGGCGGGCAACCTCCTGGTCAACGGCGGCTTCGAGACCCACGGCGTGGGACTCGGTGGCTGGGCCCACGTGTCCGGCCTGGCGGGCTGGCGCAACACGGCCGGGCCGATCGAGGTCTGGCACCGCTACAACGGCTGGCGCGGCGCCGACGGCAGCGCCGCGTGGATGGAACTCGACGCCCGCGGCGGCGCGCTCGACCGCGTGAGCCAGACCGTCCACGGGCTGGTGCCGGGCCGGACCTACACGCTGAGCTACTGGGTCGCGGCGCGGCCGGGCACCGCGGCGGCGACCAATGCCTATGCGCTCGCGTGGAACGGCGTGGTGATCGATGCCCTGGCACTGGAGGGCCGCGGCCTGGCGGCGCCGGCCTGGCAGCGGCGCGTGCTCCAGGTGGTGGCGACCGGACAGGGCGACACGCTGATCTTCGGCGAGACCGGCGCGGACGACGGCTACGGCACGCTGATCGACGAGGTCATGCTGAACTGAACGCGGACGGCCTCAGGCTGCCAGCGGCGGCTCGGCCATCGCTTCGCACTGGTCCTGCAGCATCTGGATCTGGCCCTTCCAGTAGTCGCTGCTGCCGAACCAGGGGAAGTTGATCGGGAAGATCGGGTCTTCCCAGCGCCGCGCCAGCCAGGCGCTGTAGTGCAGCAGGCGCAGGGTGCGCAGCGGCTCGATCAGCGCCAGCTCGCGGCGGTCGAAGTCCCGGAACTGCTCGTAGCCGTCGAGCAGGCCCGAGAGCTGCGCGGTGCGCTGGGCGCGCTCGCCCGACAGCAGCATCCACAGGTCCTGCACCGCGAAGCCGGTGCGCGCATCGTCCAGGTCCACGAAGTGCGGGCCCCCGCCGGGCCGGTCGACCGGCGTCCACAGGATGTTGCCCGGGTGGCAGTCGCCGTGCAGGCGCAGGCTGCGCATCTCCGAATGGAAGCGCCCGTCGGCATCGGTGGCCAGGGCGGTGGCGGCGATCAGGTCCAGCGCCTCGTCGCAGGCCTTCTCCCAGTCCTTCTGCACGTCCAGCGGCACCTTGTCGTGGGCCAGCAGCCAGTCGCGCGAGGCGGCGCCGAAGCTGCGCAGGTCCAGCGCCGGGCGCGCCTCGAAGGGGCGGGCGGCGCCCACCGTGTGGATGCGCGCCAGGAAGCGGCCGATCCATTCCAGCACCTCGAAGTCGTCCAGCTCGGGCGCGCGCCCGCCGCGCGAGGGGCTCACGCTGAAGGCGAAGCCGGCGTGGTGGTGCAGCGTGCGGCCGTCGAAGGCCAGCGGGCCGACCATCGGCACCTCGGCGGCTTCCAGCTCGGCGGCGAAGGCGTGTTCCTCCAGGATCTGCGCATCGCTCCAGCGCCCGGGCCGGTAGAACTTGACCACCACGTTCGAGCGGTCCTCCAGCCCGACCTGGTAGACGCGGTTCTCGTAGGAGCTCAGTGCCAGCAGCCGGCCGTCGCCGTGCAGGCCGAGCGTGGCCAGCGCGTCGAGGACGGTGTCGGGGGTGAGGGCGTCGTAGGGGTGGGCGGACATGCGGGCATTGTCGCCCGCGCCGTCCGGATCAGAAGGACAGCACGTGGCCGGTGCGCGGATCGCCCTTGCCGGCCAGCACCGCCTGGTACGCGGCCTGCATCGCCGGCCCGCCCGCGTGCCGCTCGACGACCAGCCAGGGGGCGTCGGCCGCCGTCACCCGGGCGATGAAGGCCTGCCAGGCCTGCACCATGCGCTGCCCGAACGCTTCCGCGCCCCATTCGCCGGTGCGCTTCTTGATCTGCGCCGGCGCGAAGAACAGCGTCGCGCGCGGGCCGGGCAGGCTCTTGCCGGCGCCCGGCGCGGCGAGCTGCTCGACGTGGGTGCCGCCGATCGCCGCGCTGTGCTTCAGCTGCGCGAAGCGCGCATGGACCGCCTCGCGCAGCGCCGCGTTGCCGGCGAAGTCGATGTACACGCAGGGCGCATCGGCGTCGACGCGGTCCAGCTCGTCGTAGGCCAGCACGCGCCGGTAGCAGCCCAGGCTTTCGCAGAAGGCCCTGTTCGCGGGCGAGGTGAGGCCCACCACCTCGACGTCCGCCCGCTGCGCGAGCTGGAAGGCGGTGCCGTAGGCGGTCTTGCTGGAGGCGCTGGACAGCAGCGCGATGCCGGGGCGCGCGCCGAAGAAGTCGCTGTCGTCCAGGAAGTCGTCGATCAGCCAGGAGGTGATGAACAGCGGGCGCAGCAGCGCCTGCACGTCTTCCGTGCCGGGCGTGTAGAGCGGATCGCTCGCGCAGCGGAACACCTGGTTGTAGACCGCCGGCAGCGCCGCGCGGTGCGGCGCGCCTTCGGTGAAGCGCTCGGGCGACAGCCGCTGCGGCGTGAGCACCACGCCCGAGGCCATGGGGAAATAGCCGTACAGCCGCTCGCCCACCGCCACGCCCGGGTGCAGCGACTGCACCACGCTGCCGAAGCCCCAGACCGGGATGCAGCCCCAGCCCTCTTCGCCGGTGGGATAGAACTGCCAGTAGCTCATCGCCTCGCCGAAGGCGGCGTAGGTGATGTTGTTCGCCGTGAGCGCGAAGCGGTCGATGCGCACGCGCACCTGGCCGTCGGCCAGCGGGGCGTCGTCCTGCGTGCGCAGGCGGGTGTCGGACAGCGCGTTGCGGTGGACAAGGACATCGGTGGTGGGCATGGCAGGACCTCCTGCCGGCCACCTTAGCGCAGCCGCATGACAGCCGTCATGCACGAGGCCGGCGCCGGCGTCACCTTGGCGACGCCGGCGCCGCGTTCAGGCGCTGCGCCGTTCCAGCCCGAGCACCAGGGCCAGCGCGACGATCGCCGGCAGCGCCTGGCTGAAGAAGATCTTCGGCGCCGCCGTGAGCGCGCCGAACACGCCGGCCACGATCACGCACAGCAGGAAGAACACCACCACGCTGCGCTGGCGCGTGAACACGCCCCAGAACAGGCCGGCGGCCAGGAAGCCGTTGTACAGCCCCTGGTTGGCCGCCAGCGTGGTGGTCGCGTCGGCCAGCTCCTGGGTCAGGCCGAAGGTCCTCAGGCCCAGCGGCTTGTTCCAGAAGAACATCTCGAGCACGAGGATGTAGACGTGCTCGACGGCCACCAACAGGGCGGCGATGCGCGGCAGCAGCCGGTTCATGCGCGGGTGCCGGCGGCGATCAGGCGATCGTCAGTTCGACATCGATGTTGCCGCGGGTGGCGTTCGAGTACGGGCACACCTGGTGCGCGGCGTCCACCAGCTGCTTCTTCTGCGCCTCGTCCAGGCCGGGCAGGGTGATCGCCAGCTTCACGGCGATGCCGTAGGCCGCGCCGCCGTCGGTCGGGCCGAGCGAGACGCTGGAGTCGATCGCCACGTCGTCCGGCACCTTCACGCTGATCTTGGGGCCCACGGCCTTCATCGCGCCGATGAAGCAGGCGGCGTAGCCGACGGCGAAGAGCTGCTCGGGGTTGGTGCCGGCCTTGCCGGAGCCGGGCGGGCTGAGCTTGACGTCCAGCGCGCCGTCGCTGGTCTTGCCGGCGCCGTCGCGCCCGCCGGTGGTGTGGGCTTCTGCCGTGTAGAGGACCTTGTCGAGTTGCTTGGCCATGGTGATTCCTTTGGAGGGGGTTGGGGGAAGTGCCTCGGTGTCGAAGCGGGGAGGGGAAGCGATGCGGTGTCAGGCCGCCTTCACGCGGTCGCGCAACGACTGCAGGCGGCGTGTGAGGTCGGCCAGTTCGTCCAGGGAGCACTGGGTGGCCGCCATCAGGCAGGCCGGGACCGGCGCCGCCTTGGCCTTCAGGCGCCGGCCGGCGGCGGTGAGCATGATGTGCACGCGGCGCTCGTCGGCCACGTCGCGCACCCGCGCCACCAGGCCGGCGGCCTCGATGCGCTTGAGCAGCGGCGTGAGCGTGCCGGAATCCAGCGACAGGCGCTCGCCCAGCTCGGACACCATGAGCCCGTCCTGTTCCCACAGCGCCAGCATCACGAGATACTGCGGGTAGGTCAGGCCCAGCCTGTCCAGCAGCGGCTTGTACAGCCGCGTCATCGCCAGCGAGGCGGAGTAGACGGCGAAGCACAGCTGGTTGTCCAGCCGGAGCATCTCGTCGTTGGCGGGTGCGGCGCGCATGACCGGAAATGTAGTTGTCAATTGAATTGTGTGCAATTGAATCGGGATGTTGACCCTGCCGTGCGCAGGGTCGAACGCGCCCTTCAGCGTCCCGTGAAGCGCGCCGGGCGCCGCTCGACGAAGGCGCGCACGCCCTCGGCGGCGTCCTCGCTGTTCGCCAGGCGCTGCTGCACGGGAATGAACTCCGCCACCGCCGCCGCCGGCCCCTGCTCGATCGCCTTGAGCACGTTCAGCCGCGTGGCCACCACCGCCAGCGGCGCCTGGGCGGCGATGCGCCGGGCGATGGCGATCGCCTCGTCCAGCACCTGGCCGGGCGGCACCACCTTCTGCACGAAGTTCAGGCGGAAGGCCTCGGCGCTGCCGAACTCGTCGGCGGTGAGCAGGTGCAGCATCGCGTTGCCCAGCCCGGCGCGCTCGGCCATGCGCAGCGTGGCGCCGCCGGTGGCCATGATGCCGCGCTGCACTTCCATCTGCGAGAAGCGGCAGTCGTCGGCCGCCACCACGATGTCGGCGCCGAGCATCAGCTCGATGCCGACCGTGAAGCAGATGCCTTTGACCGCCGCCAGCATCGGCTTGCTGCGGCGGCGGTAGCCGGGCAGGCCGAAGTCGTGCGGCTCCACCAGGCCCTCGGGCACGGCCTTCTCGCCGCGCTTCATGTACTCGGCCACCGCCGGCAGGTCCAGCCCGGCGGTGAAGTGGTCGCCGAAGGCATGCAGCACGCCCACGCGCAGCTGCGGGTCGTCGTCCAGCCGGGTGTAGGCCTCGGCCAACTGGCGGAACATCGCCGGCGTCCAGCCGTTGCGCTTGGCCGGGCGGTTGATGCCGATCAGCAGCAGATGCTCATCGACCACCTGGGTGTCGATGCAGCCCTCGGGCGGCGGGGTGGTGGCGGTGACGTCGGCCATGGCTCAGTAGGTGTAGACGCCCTTGCCCGTCTTGCGGCCAAGCTGGCCGGCCGCGACCATCTCCTTGAGCAGCGGGCAGGGACGGTACTTGGAGTCGCCGAACTCCTCCAGGTAGACCTCCATCACGGCCAGGCACACGTCCAGGCCGATCATGTCGGCCAGCGCCAGCGGGCCGATGGGGTGGTTGCAGCCCAGCTTCATGCCGGCGTCGATGTCCTCCGGCGTGGCCAGGCCCTCGGCCAGCACGAAGAAGGCCTCGTTGATCATCGGCACCAGGATGCGGTTGACCACGAAGCCCGGCGCGTTCTTCACCGTGATCGGGCTCTTGCCCAGCGTCTCGGCCAGCGCCTTCACGGCGTCGTGCGTGGCGTCGCTGGTGAGGTAGCCGCGGATCAGTTCCACCAGCGCCATCATCGGCACCGGGTTGAAGAAGTGCATGCCGATGAAGCGGTCGGGCCGCTGCGTGTCGGCGGCCAGCTGCGTGATGGAGATGGACGAGGTGTTGGAGGCGATGATCACCTCCGGCGCCAGCAGGCCGTCCACTTGCTGCAGGATCTTGCGCTTGAGCGCATGGTTCTCGGTGGCCGCCTCGATCACGAGCTGCGCGCCCTTCAGGTCCTCGTAGTTGGTCGAGCCCCGGATCAGCGCCAGGGCCGCGTCTTTTTGCTCGGCCGTGAGCTTGTCCTTCTTGATCAGCCGGTCCAGGCTGCCCGCGACGGTGGCCAGGCCCTTGTCGACCGCGGCCTGCGCGATGTCGACCATCACGACCTTCACGCCCGCCACCGCGCACACCTGCGCGATGCCGTTGCCCATGGTGCCGGCACCGATGATGCCTACGGTCTGGATGCTCATTGGATCTACTCCTGCAAAGTCGAAAAAGAAAAGAGGTGGTCCGCCCCGGCCGGCGCCTCAGCGCCGCGGCCGGATCCGGTAGACCGCGTTGTTGCGGTCGGCCGAGACGTAGAGGCTGCCATCCGGACCCACGGCCACGCCGGTGGGCACGTAGGGCGGCGGCAGCCCGGGGCCTGCGGCCAGGCCGATGGGCAGATTGTCCGCCACCACGCGGCGCGCGCCTGTGACAGGATCGATTTCCACCAGCCGCCGGGCGGCGCTCTCGGCGACCACGAAGCTGCCCCAGGGCGTGGCTGCCAGCCCCTCGGGCAGCGCCAGGCCCTCGGCCAGCACGCGCGGCGCACCGCCGTCCAGCGCGATGCGCGTGAGCCGGCCGGCCGCCTCGGTGACGTAGAGCGCGCCGTCTTGGCCGAGCACCATCTGCACCGGCCCGCCCAGGCCGCTGGCGATGGTGCGCCGCTCGCCAAAGCCGGCGCCGCCGGCGCGCGTGATGCTGCCGGTGGCGATCTCGGCCACCAGCACGCTGCCGTCGGGCAGGGGGATGGCGTCGTAGGGCGCCTTCAGGCCGTGGATCACCGCGGTGGTCTTGCGCGTGGCCCGGTCCACGAGCTGCACCGAGCCGGTGAACCAGGAGGCGAGCGCGAAGTGCGTGGCCGACAGCCCGACCGCGAAGGGGTATTCCAGCTCGGGGTCGCGCTGCATGCGGAAGATGTCCTGCACCGCGCCGGTGCGCAGGTCCACTTCGCGGAAGCCGAAGATGTCGGCCACCCAGAGCCGGTCGCCCTCGGCCTTCAGGCCGGCGGGCACCGCGAGCCGGCCGCCGGTGAGCAGGCGCGTGGCGCCGGTGGCGGGGTCGAAGGACTCGATCGCGTTGTCGGCCATGTTCGACACGTAGATGGTGCCCTCGGGCGCGATCGCCAGGTTGTCCAGCGAGGGCTTGAAGCGCTTCGCCACCGTCTTGCGACCGGTGGCGAGTTCCACGCGCACCAGCTCGCCGCTGCGCGTGTCGACCACCCACAGGTTGCCCTTGCCGTCGAGGTTGGCGGCCGCGGGGATCTGGAAGCCGTCGGCGATCACCGTGAGGCTGCCGTTCGCCGGATCGATCTTCACCACCTGGCCCTTGAACCACAGCGGCCCGTAGAGCAGGCCGTCGGGGCCGACCTCGAAGCCGTTGAAGCCGCCCAGGTCCTTCCCGATCAGGCGCGGCGGGTTGCGGCCGGCGCGGTCGATCTCCCACAGCGCGTCGCCCAGGAACACCTGCGAGGCGTACAGCCTGCCGTTGCGGCGGTCGAAGTCCACCGAGTTCAGGCCCGGCAGGTCCTTGGCCAGCACCTGCATCGGCGCGCCGTCGCTTTCGCGGTAGCGCAGCATGCCCATGAGGTAGTTGGTCCAGGCCAGTTCGCCGCGCGGGCCGACGGCGATGTCGTCGGCCTGGCCCTCGGGCGCGTCGACCAGCACGCGCGCGGCGCCGCTGGCGCGGTCGACCTCCCACAGCGTGTTGCCGACCACCGAGCCGGCGAGCAGCCGGCCCTGCCGGTCGATCGCCAGGCCGTGAACGCCGCTGAAGGACGAGGGCGCGACCAGCACCTCGGGCGCCTGCCAGCCGGCGGGGCGTGTGGGCGGCGTGGGCGGCGTGGCGGTGCAGGCGGCCAGGGCCGCGGCGAGGGCGGCCGCGGCCAGGCGAAGGGTGCGGTGCATGGTGTCTCCTTGATGTTGTGGAACGTGTGCCGCCGCAGTCTAGGAGGGCGCCCGCGCCGCGCAATCACCCGGGAGACATGCGCGCAGCCAGTTTCCGCAAGCCGGGCCGGCGCGCCGCTGCCACCCTTCGGACGCCGGCCGGGCCCTGCGGCCCGCCCACGACCCTAGGGAAAGTCCTCGCGCCATGACACACGCCTTCACGGCTTCCATCGCTACGATGCCCCGAACGCGCCGCCAGCCTCTCGGCTGCACGCGGCTGCGCACAGGAGACGAAGGCATGTCGGGCACGAGAAAGGTGGCGTTCGCCGCCGGCGATGGCGAACTGCTCATGTGGATCACGCCGCAGCGCGTGTTCTATGCCGGGCTGCTCGGCGCGGTGGCCGAGCGCTGCATGGGCGGCTGGGGCGTGTACGTGTCGCCGCGCGGGCTGCCCAACCGCCTGCGCATCGGCGGCGGCGCCTGGCAGTCGGGCGAACTGCTGGTCGTGCCGCCGCAGGTGCCGCACCGCGTGGAAAGCGCGCAGCCGCTGGTGCTCAACATCCTGGTCGAGGCCGAGTCGGTGGACGCGGCGGCGCTGCCGGCGGAACTGCAGCAGTGCGGCGCCGTCGATGCGCCGGCCTTCGTGCGCCGGGTGCGCGCCGCGCACGCGCAGCTGCTGGCGAGCTCGGGGCGCGAATGCTTCGGCAGCCTCGACTTCGACCAACTGCTGTTCGGCCGGCCGCTGGCGCCGCGCCTGCTCGATCCGCGCATCGCGGCCGTCATCGCGCGCATCGGCGACGACCCGGCGAGCCCGCTGTCGGCCGAGGACTGCGCGGCATCGGTGCACCTGTCCTTCTCGCGCTTCCTGCACCTGTTCAAGCAGGAAACGGGCGTTACCTTCCGCGCCTTCCGCGCCTGGAAGCGGGCGCGCAGCCTGCTGCGCCACGTGCGCGGATCGGCCCGCCTGACCGACATCGCGCTGGACACCGGCTACCCGGATTCCACGCACTTCAGCCATTCGATCCGGCAGTTCTACGGCCTGCGGCCCAGCGACATCCTGGCCGGCTCGCGCCGCCTGGCGCTGCACGACGCGGCGGGGCCGGCGCCATGAGGCGCCGCACCGCGACGAACCGTGCCACCGAACAAGGACGCTCCTCTTGCAGATCCTCCAGCTGCTGATCTCCGGCATCTCGCAAGGCTGCATCTACGGCCTGATCGCGCTGGGCTTCGTGCTGATCTACAAGGCCACCGAGACGGTGAGCTTCGCGCAGGGCGACCTGATGATGCTCGGCGCCTTCTGCGCGCTGGCGGCGATGTCGCTGTTCGGCTTCCCCTTCTGGCTCGCCGCGGTCTGCGCGGTGCTGGCGATGATCGCCTTCGGCGTGCTGGTGGAACTGGCGGTGATCCGCCCCATCCTCGGCCAGCCGCAGTTCTCGATCGTGATGCTCACCATCGGCATCGGCTACGTGATGCGCGGGCTGGTCACCATGATCCCGGCCATCGGCACGGAGACGCACACGCTGCCGGTGCCCTACAAGGACATGGTGTGGAACTTCGGCGGCCTGGTGGTCAACGTCGAGCAGGTGGCGGTGATCGGCGCCACCGCCGTGCTGTGCGGCCTGCTGTTCGCGATGTTCCGCTACAGCAAGCTGGGCATCGCGATGCAAGCCTCGTCGCAGAACCAGCTCGCCGCCTACTACATGGGCATCCCGGTCAAGCGGCTCAACGGGCTGGTGTGGGGCCTGGCCGCGGCGGTGGCGGCGGTGGCGGGCATGCTGCTGGCGCCGATCACCTTCGTGCACGCCAACATGGGCTTCATCGGGCTCAAGGCCTTCCCGGCGGCGGTGGTGGGCGGCTTCGGCAGCCTGCCGGGCGCGATCGTCGGCGGGCTGATCATCGGCGTGGTCGAGTCCTTCTCGGGCTTCTACCTGCCCGACGGCTTCAAGGACACCGCGGCCTACATCGTGGTGCTGGTCATGCTGATGGTGCGGCCCAACGGGTTGTTCGGCGACAAATTGCGCAAGAAGGTCTGATCGATGCGCTTCATCTTCAAGACCAGCTACGCGCAGGACATCCAGCTCGCCAAGCACGGCGGCCACCGCTTCTGGTACGCCCTGCTGATGCTGGGGCTGGTGGCGGCGCCGTGGCTGATCGACGAGTACTGGCTGGCGCAGCTCACCTTCGTGCTGATCTACGGCATCGTCGGCTTGGGCCTGATGCTGCTGGCCGGCTTCACCGGGCAGTTCTCCATCGGGCATGCGGCCTTCCTCGGCACCGGCGCCTACACCCAGGGCGTGCTGACCAACCTGGGCGTGCCCTTCCCGATCGCGATGCTGGCGGCGGCGGCGCTGTCGGCCGCGGTGGGCGTGGTGGTCGCCGTGCCGGCGCTGCGCGTCAAGGGCATCTACCTGGGCATCGCCACGCTGGCCTTCGGCTTCATCGTCGAGGAGGTGTTCGCGCGCTGGGAGAGCGTGACCGGCGGCAACTCCGGCCTGCACGTGAAATCGCCGGAGCTCTTCGGCTGGGACCTCGGCGCGGGCAACGGCTTCTATTTCGTCTGCCTCGTGGCGGCGGTGCTGTGCACGCTGGGCATCCTGAACCTGCTGCGCTCGCCCACCGGGCGCGCCTTCGTCGCGATCCGCGACTCGGAGATCTCGGCGCAGAGCATGGGCATCCACCTGGCGCGCTACAAGACGCTGTCCTTCGCCGTCTCGGCCGCGCTCGCGGGGCTGGGCGGCGCGCTGTACGCGCACAAGCTCAGCTTCATCTCGCCCGACCAGTTCAGCATCCTGCAGTCGATCGACCTGCTGCTGCTGGTGGTGATCGGCGGGCTCGGCTCGGTGCACGGCGCCTTCCTGGGCGCGATCTTCCTGATCTCGATGCCGCAGTTCATCGCCATGGGCAAGGACTGGCTGCCGCCCGTGATCGGCCAGGCGCCCGGGCTGCAGGGGCTGGTGTACGGGCTGGTGCTGATCGCCTTCGTGCTGTTCGAGCCGATGGGCCTGTACGGGCGCTGGCTGAAGGTCCGCACCTACCTGCAGCTGTTCCCGTTCTACCGCAAGGGGCTGTTCAAGCGGCAGAAATCCTTCGCCAAATCGGATCGATTGAGATGAAAGGCTCCCACGCTCCTCACTTCGTGTGTCGCTGCCCCCCAAGGGGGCGCTCAGTGCCCTTCGGGCGGCCGGGCGGGCACTGATGAGCGGCGACGTCCTTCTTTCCGCGACCGACCTGAGCGTGCGCTTCGGCGGCGTGCTGGCGGTCAACAAGGTGAGCTTCGAGGTGCGGCGCGGCGAGGTGTTCACGCTGATCGGACCCAACGGCGCAGGCAAGACCACGGTGTTCAACCTCATCAGCCGCATCTACCAGCCGACCACCGGGCAGATCACCTGGCACGGCAGCGAGGCGCCGGTGCTGCTCACGGCGCAGCCGCCGCACGCCATCGCGGCGCTGGGCATCGCGCGCACCTTCCAGAACATCGAGCTGTTCGAGCACGCCACGGTGCTGCACAACCTGCTCATCGGCCGGCACACGCACCGGCGCACCGGCTTCTGGCGCGAGCTGTTCTTCACGCCCGCCACGCGCCGCGCCGAGATCGAGGCGCGCGAGAAGGCGGAGCAGGTGATCGACCTGCTGGACCTGCAGCACCACCGCGACGCGATGGTGGCCGGGCTGCCCTACGGCGTGCGCAAGGTGGTCGAGCTGGCGCGCGCGCTGTGCACCGAGCCCAGGCTGCTGCTGCTGGACGAACCCTCCTCGGGCCTGAACGTCGAGGAGACGGCCGACATGGCCTTCTGGATCCAGGACATCCAGCACGAACTGGGCATCTCGGTGCTGATGGTGGAGCACGACATGACGCTGGTGTCGAAGGTGTCGGACCGGGTGCTGGCGATGAACCAGGGCGAGGTGCTGGCCACCGGCACCTCGCGCGAGGTGCAGGGCGATCCGCGGGTGGTGGAGGCCTATCTGGGAACGGTGGAGGACGTGAGCAGCCTACGGCGGACGGCGGCGCAGGGAGCGGCGCGATGACGCAGGAAATCCTCCAGCTCCTCAACGTCGAGAGCGCCTACGGCCCCATCAAGGCCATCCGCGGCGTCAGCCTGAAGGTGCGCCAGGGCGAGATCGCCACGGTGCTCGGCAGCAACGGCGCCGGCAAGACCACCATCCTCAAGACCATCTCCGGCATCATCGACCCGCGCAAGGGCAGCATCGAGTTCAAGGGCGAGGCCATCACCGCCAGGGACCCGGCCCACATCGTGCAACGAGGGCTGGTGCACGTGCCCGAGGGCCGCGAGGTGTTTCCGCTGCTGTCGGTGCGCGACAACCTGCTCATGGGCGCCTACACCCGCCAGGACCGCGACGGCGTGGCGCGCGACATGGAGACGGTGTACGGCTACTTCCCGATCCTGCGCGAGCGCGCCGGGCAGGACGCCGGGCTGCTGTCGGGCGGCCAGCAGCAGATGCTGGCGATCTCGCGCGCGATCATGGCCGCGCCCGCGCTGATCCTGCTGGACGAGCCCAGCCTGGGCCTGTCGCCCAAGCTGACCCGGGAGATCTTCGAGATCGTGGTGCGCATCAACCGCGAGCGCGGCACCACCATCCTGCTGGTGGAGCAGAACGCCAACATGGCGCTGAACGCGGCCGACTACGGCTACGTGCTGGAGAACGGCCGCATCGTGATGGAAGACACCTGCGAGCGCCTGCGCGAGAAGGAGGACATCAAGGAGTTCTACCTGGGCCTCAAGGACGACGGCGTGCGCGGCGAGCGGCGCTGGAAGAAGAAGAAAACGTGGAGATGAGATGAACGCCACGCGATCCTCCGACACGCGCGCGCCGGACGGCCTGTGGGACCTGGCCCACCTGCAGCCGCGCACCGAGGTGGTGGTGCCGGGCGACACCATCCCCGCCATCTTCTGGAAGGCGGTGGAGATGCGCGGCGACAGGACCTGGCTGCGCCAGAAGGAGCTGGGCATCTGGCGCGCCTGGAGCTGGAATGAGACCGCCGAGGCGGTGCGCGAGATCGCCGGCGGCCTGATGGCGCTGGGCTTCGCGCCCGGCGAGTGCGCCTCCATCCTCTCGAACACGGTGATCGAATGGGTGCTGTGCGACCTCGCCGTGCTCAGCTGCGGCGGCGTGGCCAACGGCATCTATCCGACCGACGCGGCGTCCCAGGTGCACTACCTGTGCGAGGACTCGCGCAGCACGGTGCTCTTCGTGGAGGACGACGAGCAGCTCGACAAGGCGCTGGAAGTGCGCGAGCGGCTGCCGCTGCTGCGCAAGGTGGTGGTGTTCGACATGGAGGGCCTGCGCGAGCTCGACGACCCGGGCGTCATCAGCCTGGACGCGCTGCGCGCGCTGGGCCGCGAACACATGCAGGCCCACCCGCAGGCCCTGGCGCAGCGCGTGGCCGCCTGCCGCCCCGGGGACCTGGCGATCCTGGTCTACACCTCCGGCACCACCGGCAAGCCCAAGGGCGCGATGCACAGCCACCGCGGGCTGGTCTACACCATGCACGGCTACAACACCCTGGCCGCGCAGGGCGAGGACGACGAGCGCATGTGCTTCCTGCCGCTGTGCCACATCGCCGAGCGCATGGGCGGCGAGTACGCGGCGCTGTACACCGGCGCGGTGCTCAACTTCGTGGAAAACCCCGAGACCGTGCCCGAGAACGTGCGCGAGATCGCGCCCACCGTGTTCACCGCCGTGCCGCGGGTGTGGGAGAAGTTCTACTCCGGCGTGATGATCGCCCTCAAGGAGGCCAGCCGCCTGCAGCAGGCCGCCTACGCCTGGAGCATCGGCGTCGGCCAGGCCATCGCCGAGCGCGTGCTCGCCGGCCAGCCGGTGGGCGGCGCGCTGCGCTTCAAGTTCCGCCTGGCGCGCTGGCTGGCGCTGGACAACGTGCGCAAGCTCATCGGCATCCACCGCGCGCGCTTCCTGGTGACCGGCGCGGCGCCGATCTCGCCCGAGCTGGTGCGCTGGTACCTGGCGCTGGGCGTGCCGATGCTCGAGGTGTGGGGCATGACCGAGTCCTGCGGCGCCTCCACCGGCGTGCCGGCCTCGCGCATCAAGCCCGGCTCCATCGGCCCGGCCGCCGGCTACAACGAGGTGCGCCTGGACCCGGCCACCGGCGAGATCCTGGTGCGCGGCCCCAACGTCTTCATGGGCTACCTCAACCTGCCGGAGAAGACCGCCGAGACCATCGACGCCGACGGCTGGCTGCACACCGGCGACGTCGGCACCGTGGACGAGGACGGGTATTTCCGCATCACCGATCGGATGAAGGACATCATCATCACGGCAGGCGGGAAGAACATCACGCCCAGCGAGCTGGAGAACGAGCTCAAGTTCAGCCCCTACATCACCGACGCGGTGGTGATCGGCGATGCGAAACCCTATCTGACGGTGATCATCATGATCGACCAGGAGAACGTGGAGAAGTTTGCGCAGGACCACGACGTGCCCTTCAGCAACTACGCCAGCCTCACGCGCGCGCGGGAGGTGCAGGCGCTGATCCAGGGCGAGATCGACCGCGTGAACGCCAGGTTCGCCCGCGTGGAGCAGATCAAGAAGTTCTTCCTGCTCGACACGCAGCTCAGTGCCGAGGACGAGGAACTGACGCCCACCATGAAGCTCAAGCGCAAGCTGGTGCAGGCCAAGTACGCCGAGCGCATCGACGCCATGTACCGCTGAGCACGGCAGGATTTTTGACCACCAAGGAGACAGGCGCATGAAGACCATCCAGACCGTGATCGCACTCGCCGTCGTGGCGCTCGGGGCGCCGCTGGCCCTGGCGCAGCAGCAGGGCGTGAGCAAGGACGAGATCCGCATCGGCACCATCCAGGATCTCTCGGGCCCGCTCGCCGGCTTCGGCAAGCAGGCGCGCAACGGCATGCAGCTGCGCGTGGACGAGATCAACGAGCAGGGCGGCGTCAACGGCCGCAAGCTGCGGCTGTTCGTCGAGGACTCGGGCTACGACCCCAAGAAGGCGGTGCTGGCGGCGCAGAAGCTGGTGAACCAGGACCGGATCTTCATCATGGCCGGCCACATCGGCACCGCGCAGAACATGGCGGCGATGCCGGTGCAGTTCGCCAAGAACGTGGTCAACTTCATGCCGATCACCGCGGCGCGCGAGATGTACGAGCCGCACCACCGGCTGAAGTATTCCTTCGCCGCCACCTACTACGACCAGATCCGCCTGGCGCTGCCCAAGATGGTCAAGGACAAGGGCGCCCAGAAGGTGTGCACCATCTACCAGGACGACGAGTTCGGCCTGGAAGTGCAGCGCGGCGCCGAGGCCGGGCTCAAGACGGTGGGCATGGAGCTGGCCGAGAAGACCTCCTTCAAGCGCGGCGCCACCGACTTCTCCTCGCAGGTCGCGCGCATGAAGGCGGCCGGCTGCGACCTGGTGGTGCTGGGCACCATCATCCGCGAGACCATCGGCACCGTGGGCGAGGCGCGCAAGACCGGCTTCAACCCCACCTTCCTGGGCTCCAGCGCGGCCTACACCGACCTGATCCACAAGCTCGGCGGCAAGGCCATGGACGGCATCTACGCCACCATGACCGTGCAGAACCCCTACACCGACGAGGCCGACGAGAAGATCCGCTTCTGGGCCAACAAGTACAAGACCAAGTTCAACGAGGATCCGACCGTGTTCTCGGTGTACGGCTACAGCATCATCGACCAGTTCATCAACGCGGCGCAGAAGGCCGGGCCCAACCTGACGACCGACAGCTTCGTCAAGACGATGGACGCGATCACCTTCGAGCCCGACATGTTCGGTTCGCCCAAGAGCAACTACACCGCCACCAAGCGCCTGGGCAACGACCAGTCGCGCCTGTCGCAGATCGTCGACGGCAAGTGGAAGGTCGTTTCGGACTACGTGACGCCCTGAATCAAGAATCCGTTCGCACTGAGCTTGTCGAAGTGCCGTGCCGGGCTTCGACAGGCTCAGCCTGAACGGATCTTGACGACTGAACGCAACTCGGTATCAGAACCTTGCCTTGACGAAGGCTGTGGGCCCCTGTGTCTTGATCCGCAGGCGGTCCACGCCGCTGCCGTCGCGGCGCAGGTCGATGTCGTTCGCGCCGTAGGCCAGGGCCACGCCCACGTTCTTCAGCGGGAACCACTCGATGCCCACCATGCCGCTGTAGATGTTGCCGTGCAGGCCGCTGCCGCCCTTGCGCACGCCCGACAGGTCGGCGAACAGCCGCAGGTCGGGCGTGATCGCGTGGCGCAGGCCCACTTCCAGCAGCGGCGCGAAGGCATCGTCGCTGTCGTGCCGGCTGAAGGTGCGGGTGGCGCCGTTCAGGCCGGCGTAGGCGTTGCTGTCCAGCCCGATGCGGTAGTAGGCCACGCCCGCGCCCAGGCCCAGCGCGGTGTCGCCCCAGGTGAACCAGTACTTGTAGGCGAGCTTGGCGAACTCGACCTTCAGGTCGAAGTTGACGCCGCCCATGGCGGTGACGGGGATCGGCCCCAGCTCCGTCACGGTGGCGAAGGTGTTGGTGTAGTCGCGGCTGTAGCGGTAGTAGTCGAAGGACAGGCCGTGGTTGCCGAACAGCAGCGCCTCGCCCGAGACGCGCGGCAGGGTGACGTGGTCGCCCTTGAGCTTGCCCGACGACAGGCCGCCGGCGGTGGTGTTCACCGAGGCCTGGAAAGTAGGCTCGGCATAGTAGGCGCCCACGGACAGGTTGAAGCGGTCGAGGGCGGGCGACAGGGGCGGCAATGCCTGCGCGCCGGCCAGTGCCGGGACGAGCAGGCCGGCGGCGCCGGCCAGGGCTGCGGTCGCGAAAGAGCAGCGGCGCAGCGCGCCGGTCGGTGGAAGGAAGGGCATTGCTTGAAAGCCTTGCGCAAACGATGCGGCGTGCCAGTTGGTATTCGGCGGTCTGCCCGCGGGAAGCTCCCCTGCAGTGCCGCAGCGTAGGGGAGAAGGCGCCGGCGCGTCATGCGCCGATGGCGATGGCCCTTGTAGGAATGCGGCTCATGTGCCGCCGCGGCGCAGCGGGGTCAGCAGGGGCCGCAGCCCGTTGTGGTCGATCTCGTGCATCAGCGCCAGCAGCCGGCCGATCTCGCCCGGCGGAAAGCCTTCGCGCGCGAACCAGTTCAGGTAGTTGCCGGGCAGGTCGGCGATGAGCGTGCCCTTGTGCTTGCCGAAGGGCATCGGCAGCGTGACGAGGCGGGTGAGATCCTGCGGGTTCATGGCGCCGTCGGCTCCAGCAGGCGCAGCAGCCGCGACAGGCCGGCGTCCAGCGCGGCCAGCTCGGCGGGCCTGAGTCCGGCCAGGATGCGGTGCTCGTTCTCGACGTGCGCCGCCACCGCGCGGTCGACCAGCGCCAGGCCCTCGCGCGTGAGCTGCACCAGCAGGCTGCGCGCGTCTTCCGGGTTGGGCTCGCGCTGCACCAGGCCTCGCGCCTCCAGGCGCTGCAGGCGGTGCGTCATGGTGCCCGAGGTGACCATCAGCGCCGAGAACAGGGCGGTGGGCGCCAGGCGGTAGGGCGCGCCGGTGCGGCGCAGCGTCGCCAGCACGTCGAATTCCCAGAAGTTCAGGTCGAAGGCCGCGAAGGTGTCGTCCAGCCGGCGCTGCAGCAGCGCCGAGCAGCGCTTGATGCGCCCGATCGGACCCATCGGCGCGACGTCCAGGTCCGGCCGTTCCCTGTGCCACTGCGCCAGGATGGCGTCCACCGCGTCCGGCTGTCGTGCTGTACCCATGCGCATGACCTTGTTTATCTTGATGTCAAGATTATCTGTTAATCTTATTTATCTTGATTTGAAGATAAATTGCCATGTCGAACTCCCACCGCTCTTCCTGGGCCGACGCCCTGCTGACTGCCCTGGCGCCGGTCGTCTGGGGCTCGACCTACATCGTGGCCACCGAGCTGCTGCCGCCGGATCGCCCCTTCACCGCGGCGCTGTTGCGCTGCCTGCCGGCCGGGCTGCTGCTGGTGCTGCTCACCCGCCACTGGCCGGCGCGCGGCGCGTGGGGCCGGCTGCTGCTGCTCTCGGCCCTGAACATCGGCTTCTTCCAGGCGCTGCTGTTCGTCGCGGCCTACCGGCTGCCCGGCGGGCTGGCGGCGGTGGTGGGCGCCATCCAGCCGCTGCTGGTGATGGGCCTGGTCTGGGCGGTGGACCATCGTCGCCCCACGGGGCTGGCCGTGGGTGCCGGCGTGCTGGGCGTGGCGGGCATGGCGGTCCTGCTGCTGTCGCCGGGCGCGGCCTGGGACGCGGTGGGCGTCGCCGCCGCACTGGCCGGCGCGGCGAGCATGGCGGCGGGCGTGTACCTGGCGCGCCGCTGGCGCACCGACGTGCCGGTGCTGGCCTTCACCGGCTGGCAACTGCTGGCCGGCGGCGCGATGCTGCTGCCCGTCGCCTGGGCCGTCGATCCGCCCCTGCCGGCGCTCGGCGCGACGCAGGTGCTGGCCTATGCCTACCTGTCCCTGGGCGGTGGCCTCGCGGCCTATGCGCTGTGGTTCCGCGGCATCGCGCGCCTGTCGCCGGTGGCCGTGAGCTCGCTGGGCCTGCTCAGTCCGCTCACGGCGGTGGTGCTGGGCTGGGCGCTGCTGGGGCAGGCCATGAGCGGCTTCGCGCTGGCCGGGCTGGTCGCCGTGCTGGGCAGCATCCTGGTGGTGCAGTGGTCCATGGGCGCAGAGGCGTCACGGCCCGCGGTGACGGGACGGGTGCAGGCCCGAGCGCGGCCGGTCAGTCGATGAAGCGGTTGATCGCGTTTTCGAAGGCCGGGAGGTCCATGGGGGTGTGGCCGGCGTTGAATTTGAGATAGACCAGTCCCAGCCCCTTGTAGTTGCGCATTCTCATGTACGCATTGAACTCCTCCACCGCGCGCTCGTTGGACACGCCGCCCGACCCGCTGGCCAGCACCAGCGTGGCCGGGATCGGCCGATCGCCGACGATGCGGTGGGTCTGCGCGTCCAGCGACTTGATCTGCGCCAGGTAGTCGCTGTGGAAGGCGCCATCGGACGACAGGAAGTGGCTGAACACCATCTCGTGCTGCGCCTCGATCAGCAAGGCGATCGCGACGTAGGAGCCGCTCAGCGACAGGCCCGTGAGCATGCGCATGCCGGGATCCGCGCGGTAGCGCTCCTCGATCAGCGGGACCAGTTGCCCGGCCAGGAAATCATGGTACCGATGGCCTCCGGGCAGCGTGTAGTCGGTGTCGCGCCTGTCCGTGTTGCCGATGCCGATCAGGATGGCTTCCTTCTTGTGGCGGTCCAGCAGCGTCCTGAAGTTCGCGAAGCGCGATTCGCCCAGGTTGAATCGGGCGTCGCCGTCCAGCACGTAGATCGTCGGGTAGCTGCGCGTGCTCTCCCGGTACGAAGGCGGCAGGTACACCTCGATCGGATAGGTGATGCCGGTCGACGCCGCCCGCAGCGCAAAGGACTCCAGCCTGCCGGTCGAGGGAGGCGGCGGCGGCTCGCCGCCCGGCGGCAGGATCGGCAGGACGATCGGACCGCCCCCGCCGTCACCGCCGCCGCCGCAGCCTGTCAGCGCCAGAAGCACGATCCCCAGCGCGGCCAGGCTCCGTGCCAGCCATGTGGTGCAGACTTTCATTTGCGTTCCTCGAACTTGGTGTTGTTGTTCCGGGCCGCTGTCTGCCCACGCTCGCGCAGCGTAGTCAAAACAAGGCCGCGCCGCAATCCGTCGCTGTCGCTGTCACCACCCACGCTATTGCGTGACCCGCGACGCACGCAACCCCCTGGCCGGCGCAGCCAGGCCCGTTCGCGGGCACCCGCGGAACTGGCTCTGCCAGGCCGCCGGGTGCGTCCCCTTGAGGGGGTGCAGAGCCACACGAAGTGGGCGAGGCTTGGGGGTGGGCTATGTCCACAACTGCCGTGCCGCCAGTTCCTTCATGATCTCCTCGGCCCCGCCGCCGATCATCATCACCTTGACTTCGCGGTAGATGCGTTCGCTCACGGTGCCGCGCATGTAGCCCATGCCGCCGAGGATCTGCACCGCCGCGTCGGCGCAGAACTGCATGGTCTGCGTGGCGTGGTTCTTCAGCAGGCACACGGCCGCCACCCAGTCGGGCGCGTTGACATGGCCCTGCGCTTCCAGCGCGTCGCCCTGCGCGGCCACGGCCTCCAGCCACGCCTCGGTGCTGGCGATGCGCATCTGCATGTCGGCCAGCCGGTGGCGCACCGCCTGGTGCTCGATCAGCGCGGCGCCGAAGGTCTTGCGCTGGCGCGCCCAGTCCAGCGCCTCGTCCAGGCAGGCCCGCGCGAAGCCCAGCGCGCTGGCCGCCAGGCCCAGGCGCTCGCCGTTGAAGTTGCCCATGATCATGCGAAAGCCCGCGCCTTCCTCGCCGAGCAGGTAGCGCGCCGGCACGCGCACGGCATCGAAGTGCAGCTGCGCGGTGTCGGAGCACCACCAGCCCATCTTGCGCAGCGGCGCGCGGGTGAGGCCGGGCGCGTCGCCCGGCACCAGCAGCAGCGACATGCCGCGCGCGCCCCGGTCCTCGCCGGTGCGCACCGCCAGCGTGATCCAGTCGGCGCGCAGGCCGGAGGTGATGAAGGTCTTCTCGCCGTCGACGACGTAGTCGCCGCCCTCGCGCCGCGCCCGGGTGCGGATCGCCGCCACGTCCGAGCCGCCGCCCGGCTCGGTGATGCCGAGCGCCGCGATGCGCTCGCCGCGCAGCACCGGCGGCACGACTTCCCGGCGCACCGCCTCCTCGGCGTGCAGCACCACGGGCGGCAGGCCGATGTTGTGCGAGAACAGGCTGGCCAGCACGCCGCCGCTGGCGCCGTGGCGCGCGAAACTCGTCCACAGCGCGGTCCTGAGCGCGTGCGGCGCCGGCGTGCCGCCCAGCGCCTCGGGGTAGCCGATGCCCAGCAGGCCCAGTTCGCCCGCGCGGCGGTACAGCCCGCGGGGGAACTCGCCGGCCTCGTCCCAGGCCTCGGCGTGCGGGGCGACCTCGTCGCGGGCGAAGCGGCGCACCGTGTCGGCCAGGGCTTCGCGCAGGGTGTGCAGCTCGGAGTCCGACACCGTTCAGCGCACCGGCTTCTTTGCGATGCCCATGGTCTTGGCCAGGATCCCCAGCATCACCTCGTCCGCGCCGCCGCCGATGGAAGCCAGGCGACCGTCGCGGTACAGGCGCGAGACGCGGTTCTCCCAGGTGAAGCCCATGCCGCCCCAGAACTGCAGGCAGGTGTCGGACACCTCGCGCGTGAGGCGGCCGGCCTTGAGCTTGGCCATGGAGGCCAGCTCGGTCACGTCCTGGCCCTGCACATGCAGGTCGCAGGCGCGGTAGGTGAGGGCGCGCAGCGCCTCGACCTCGGTCTTGAGCTCGGCCAGCTTGAACTGCACCCACTGCTGGTCGGCCAGCGTGGCGCCGAAGAGCTTGCGCGCCTGCGCCCATTCGATCGTCTGGGCGATGCAGTCCTCCAGCGGCACCAGCGAGCTGGCGGCGCACCACAGGCGCTCTTCCTGGAACTGCTGCATCTGGTAGACGAAGCCCTGGCCCTCCTCGCCGATGCGAAAGCGCTGCGGCACGCGCACCTCGTCGAAGTAGATCAGGCCCGTGTCGCTGCTGTGCATGCCGATCTTGCGGATCTTCCCGGCCTTCTCGATGCCGGGCGAGTCCATGGGCACGATGACCAGCGACTTGTTCCGGTGAGGATTGTTGCCCGCGCCGCTCGGCCCGTCACCGGTGTTGACCAGCATGCACATCCAGTCGGCCTGCAGGCTGTTGGTGATCCACATCTTCTGGCCGCTGATCAGGTAGTCGCCGCCGTCCTTGCGCGCGAAGCTCTTCAGGCCCGCCACATCGCTGCCGGCGCCGGGTTCGCTCACGCCGATGCAGCCCACCTGCTCGCCGGCGATGGCCGGGGCCAGGAACTCGCGCTTCAGTTCGTCGCTGCCGAAGCGCGCCAGCGCCGGCGTGCACATGTCGGTCTGCACGCCGATGGCCATCGGCACGCCGCCGCAGGCGATGTGGCCCAGCGCCTCGGCCATCGCCATGGCATAGGAATAGTCCAGGCCGCCGCCGCCGTAGGCCTCGGGCTTGTTCAGCCCCAGCAGGCCCAGCGCGCCCAGCTGGCGGAAGACCGCGTGCGCGGGGAAGGCCTCGGCCTCTTCCCAGGCGTCCACGTGCGGGTTGATCGCCTCGTCGATGAAGCGGCGCAGCGTCTTCTGGATCTCGCGGTGCTCGTGGGTGTATTCCATGTCCTGTGTCTCCGGGGCGCGGCGGTCAGCCGGCGGGCGGGTCGTCGCTGAAGACGCGCGGCGTGGCGGCGCGGTGGAAGCCGTCGAAGGGCCGCACCGCCGGGCGCTGCCGCACGCCGGCGTCGGGCAGCTGCATCGGCCAGCCCATGCGCATCTGGGGCCGCGCGCCGTCCACGCGCAGCACCGAACCGCTGACGAAGGCGGCCGCGGGACTGAGCAGGAAGACGATCGCGGCGGAGGTCTCGGCCTCGGTGCCGAAGCGGCCCGCCGGCACGGTGTCGCGCATCGCGCGCAGCATGCCGCCGGCCTCGGGCGGGTAGTGGTCCATGCCGCTGGAGGCGATGTAGCCCGGCGCCACCGCGTTCACCCGCACGCCGCTGGCGGCCCACTCGGCGGCGGCGGTCTCGGTGAAGCTCACCATGCCCGCGCGCGCCGCGCCGCTGTGGCCCATGTTCGGCATCGAGCCCCACATGTCGGCCACGATGTTCACGATCGCGCCGCCGGCGGCCTGCATGGCCTGCAGGTAGCACTCGCGCGCGAACAGGAAGCCGCCGGTGAGGTTGGTGTGCAGCACCGCCTCCCAGCCCTTGGCCGAGATCGTCGCCAGCGGCGTGATGTACTGGCCGCCGGCGTTGTTGACCAGCGCGTCGATGCGCCCCTGCGCCGCCAGCACGGCCGCGACCGTGGCCTTCACCGGGCCTTCCTGGCGGATGTCGCAGGCCTGGATGCTGGCCTGGCCGCCGTCGTCCGCGATCTCCTGGCGCGTGCGTTCGAGCTTGTCCCGGTTGCGCCCGATGAGCACCACGTGCGCGCCCAGCGCCGCCAGCTCGTGCGCGGTGCAGCGGCCGATGCCCGAGCCGCCGCCGGTGACCAGGATCACCTGGCCGGCGAACAGGCCGGGCGCGAAGATGGAGCGGTAGTGCGAGGCGGCGGCAGGCTCGGTCATGGATCGTCCACTCTAGGCGCCGCGTCGCGGGGGCCGCTTGCGCCAACTGGCTGGTTTAAAGTGGCCAGCCTACGCCACTTCGCCGCCACCCACTGCCATGACCCGCCTCGGAACCCCTCTGTCTTCTTCCGCCACCCGTGTGATGCTGCTCGGCGCCGGCGAGCTGGGCAAGGAGGTGCTGATCGCGCTGCAGCGCCTGGGCGTGGAGACCATCGCGGTCGACCGCTACGAGAACGCGCCTGGCCAGCAGGTGGCGCACCACGCGCGCACCATCGCCATGAGCGATCCCGCGCAGCTGCGGGCGCTGATCGAGGCCGAGAAGCCCGACCTGGTGGTGCCGGAGATCGAGGCCATCGCCACGCCGGCGCTCGAGGCGCTGGAGGCCGCCGGCACGGTGCGCGTGATTCCCACCGCGCGCGCCGCGCGGCTCACCATGGACCGCGAGGGCATCCGCCGCCTGGCCGCCGAGACGCTGGGCCTGCCGACCAGTCCCTACAAGTTCTGCGATTCGCTGCAGGAACTGCAGGCGGCGATCGACGGCGGCATCGGCTACCCCTGCATCGTCAAGCCGGTGATGAGCAGCTCCGGCAAAGGCCAGAGCCGCATCGACGGCCCGGAGGACGTGCGCAAGGCCTGGGACTACGCCATGGCCGGCGGCCGCGTGGCCAAGGGGCGCGTGATCGTCGAGGGCTTCATCGACTTCGACTACGAGATCACCCTGCTCACCGTGCGCGCCAAGGCCGCCGACGGCAGCGTGCAGACGCAGTTCTGCGAGCCGGTCGGCCACGTGCAGGTGAGCGGCGACTACGTGGAGAGCTGGCAGCCGCACCCCATGCATCCGGCCGCGCTGGCCCGCGCGCAGGAGATCGCGCGCAAGGTCACGGAAGACCTGGGCGGCCAGGGGCTGTTCGGCGTGGAGCTGTTCGTCCAGGGCGAGCAGGTCTGGTTCAGCGAGGTCAGCCCGCGCCCGCACGACACCGGCCTGGTGACGCTGGCCACGCAATGGCAGAGCGAGTTCGAGCTGCACGCGCGCGCCATCCTGGGCCTGCCGGTGGACACCGCGCTGCGCAGCCCCGGCGCCAGCGCGGTGATCTACGGCGGCGTGGACGCGCAGGGCATCGTCTTCGACGGCGTGGCCGAGGCGCTGGCCTTGCCCGGCACCGACCTGCGCCTGTTCGGCAAGCCCGAGAGCTTCGCCAGGCGCCGCATGGGCGTGGCGCTGGCGCGCGCCGGCGACATCGAGACCGCGCGGCGCCACGCCAAGGAAGCGGCCTCGCGCGTGAAGCCGCGCGCGGCCTGATGCCGTCTTGCGTTCACCGAGATCGAACTTGGAACTTCAACTTCTCGTTTGTTCAAGCGCAAGACGGAAGGTTGCGCGTGGGGACGTGCCGAAGCCACCGGGCGGCCCCCTCCGCGAATGTCCTCCGCCCTTCGGGCTCCCCCTTTATTTCGCTGCGGGGGCCACCCGGCGCCTTCGGCACGGGACACCCCGTGGCGCACCACCCGGGCCCCGCCCGATCAACCATGGCGTGTCCGGCGCACGTCGATGGTGTGCTTCGCGCAGCGAAATAAAGGGGGAGCCCGAAGGGCGGAGGACATTCGCGGAGGGAAGTACGCCGTCGGCGTGAGCCCACCCCAAGCCATCGCACATCCAGACGCCCAGACGCATCACGCGCTGAGAAACTGCGGCGCGCGACATTCTTGTACTTTCGAACGCGAAATCGTGTGAGGCGCGCTCAGCGCAGCATGCCCAGGCGCGAGTTCGCCGCCGCGGCGAAAGGATCGGCCACCTCCTGCGTGGCGTCCTCGATGGTGCGCTCGGACGCGATCCAGCCGATCAGCAGCAGCACGCCGCCGGCCAGGCCGAACACCATCAGTCCGAGGGTGCTGCCGCCCAGCACCCAGCCGGCCGGCGGCGCGGCCGCGGTGCAGACCATGGTCGCGGCCGACATGCCCACGTAGTGCATCGCGCACACCGCCAGGCCCATCACCGCGGCCGCGGCGATCTGGTGCACCAGGCGCGACAGGTTGAAGGCCAGCCACAGCGCCGCGGCGGCCGCCGCGATCGCGATCACCACCGACAGTGCGACGCGCTGGAGATCGAAGTCCATCGAGGCGCGCATGTTCATCGCGAACATGCCCATGTAGTGCATCACGCACACGCCCAGGCCCGCGAGCACGCTGCCGGCCAGCCAGCCCATGCGGCTGAAGCGGCGGCGGCCCCGCCCGGCCAGGTAGAGCGACAGCCCGGAGATGAGGATCGCGGCCACCAGCGACAGGGCCGTGAGCGGCACGTCGTACACCACGCGCACCGGCAGGGCATAGGCGACCATGCCGATGAAGTGCATCGACCAGATGCCGATGCCGCCCAGCGCCACGGCCGCGGCGCCGGCCATGGCCCCGTCGAGCCGGCCGTCGGCGCGGAACATGCGCCGGGCGCACAGCAGCGCCACCAGCGAGCCCGCGCAGGCGATCAGGTACGAAAGGCCCACCATGGCCCATCCGTACGTGGGCACGAGAACTTGGCCGATCTGCAGATCCATGTGACTTCCTTTCGGGCAATGCCCCATCCGTGAAGACACAATTTGGATCGATTTGTTACATTTTGGCAATTACGCGAAAAGCGCTCACCGCCTTCGACGCGGCGGCGAAGTGAATCCGAAAGTAGGTGCTCAGGCCTTGAAGCGCCGCCGCGTCAGCGCCAGCGCGATCCAGAACGACGCGCCCCCGTAGGCGGCCAGCACCAGCAGCGGCACCAGCGGCGCGGCCGGCCACTGGTCCATGAACAGCGGACGCACCAGCATCACCACGTTGGCCAGCGGCAGCCACTGCGCGATCGCCTGCACCACGCCGGGCAGCTGTTCCAGCGGGAAGAACACGCCCGACAGGAACATCATCGGCGTCATGAACAGCGTGAAGTAGTAGGTGAAGAAGTCGTAGCTCTTGGCCAGCGCGTTGAAGATCAGCGCGATGCTCGAGAAGGTGATGCCCGCCCCCAGCAGCACGACCCACGCGACCACCAGCTTGGGGCTGTGGCTGATGCCCAGCCCGAGCATCACGAACAGGATCGCGGTCACCGAGAAGATCGACTTGAAGCCGGCCCACAGCATCTCGGCCAGCACGATGTCGTCCAGGTCGACCGGCGCGTTCAGGATGCCGTCCCAGGTCTTTTGCGCATGCATGCGCGAGAAGGCCGAGTACAGCGCCTCGAAGGAGGCCGCGTTCATCGCGCTCATGCAGATCGAGCCGCTGGCCAGGAACAGGATGTAGGGCACGGCGGTGCCGTCGACCTCGATCTGCCCGATCAGCGCGCCCATGCCGTAGCCGAAGGCCACCAGCCAGATCAGCGGCTCGGCGATGTTGCCGATCAGGCTGGGCACCGCCAGCTTGCGCCACACCAGCAGGTTGCGCATGAAGACCGGCCACCAGCGCAGCGAGATCTGCGGCGCACGCCAGACGGAAGGGGGGGTGTGCGTCATCACGTCGGTCGGCATGGTCTATGGCTTCCAGAGTCCGCGCAGGTGTTGCCCCCTGCAAGGGGGTGGGCGAAGCGACACGGAGTGCGCGCAGCCTGGGGGTGTGTCATCCATCCTCGCGGATCTGGCGGCCGGTGAGCTTGAGGAACAGGTCCTCCAGGTTGGCCGGCCGGTGAAAGGTGCGCAGGCCGCTGTGCGCGCCCAGCGCCTCGATCAGCGCGCGCGCATCCTGCGTGTAGAAGAAGACCGTCTCGCCGCTGACCTCCACCCGCGCCGCGTGGCGGCGCAGCGGCGATTCGGCCAGCGCCCGGGCGCTGTGGCCGCCGTTGCCGTAGACCTCCACCACGTCGGGCTCCAGGTGCTCGGCGATCAGGTCGCGCGGGCGGCCTTCGGCGATCTTGCGGCCGTGGTCCAGCACGATCAGGCGCGAGCACAGGCGCTCGGCCTCGTCCATGAAATGCGTGGTCAGCAGGATCGACTTGCCCTGCTGCAGCAGCACCTGCAGGCGCTCCCACATCAGGTGGCGCGCCTGCGGATCGAGTCCGGTGGTCGGCTCGTCCAGCAGCAGCAGCCTCGGATCGTTGACCAGTGCGCGCGCCAGCGACAGGCGCCGGCGCATGCCGCCCGACAGCTCGCCGGGCTTGGCGTCGGCCTTGTGCGAGAGGGCGGCGAACTCCAGCAGCTTCGGCACGCGCGGCTGCACCTGCCGCCGGCCGAAGCCGAAGTAGCGGCCGTACACCATCAGGTTCTCGGCGCAGGTGAAGTCCGGGTCCAGCGTGTCGAACTGCGCCACCACGCCGAGCTGCGCCTTGATCGCACGCGCGTCGCGCGGCATCGACAGGCCCTCCATCGCCTCGATCGTGCCCTCGTCGGGCGCCGTGAGGCCCAGGCACATGCGGATGGTGGTGGTCTTGCCCGCGCCGTTGGGGCCGATCACGCCCAGGCATTCGCCGGGCGCGATCTCGAAGGAGAGATCGTCGACGACGGTGGTGTCGCCGTAGCGCTTGCGCAGGTGTCTCGCTTGGAAGAGGAAGGGCGGCGGCACCCGGGGCATTGTGCCGCAATCGCGATGGGGTCGTTCACCGCATCTCAGTTATCGCAGTGGGCGAGGCTGGGGGTGGGCTCCATCTCAAGCCGCGTGCGGCAGCGCGGCCTCGCCGCCGGGCAGCACCAGGCGGCCTTCGCGCAGCGCCTCCAGCAGCACGAAGGGCGTGGCCCAGATGTGCGCCTCCAGGGCCAGTGCGGCGCGCGCTTCCTGGCCGGCCATCGCCAGCTCGAAGATCTCGGTGTGCTCGGCATGCACGTCGCGGGCGCTGCCGGGCAGGCCGATCGCATAGCTGCGGTAGCGTTCCCCGTGGCGCGAGAGCACGCGCAGCACCTTGAGCGTCCAGGGCGAGTCGCCGCCCGACAGCAGGGCTTCGTGAAAGCGCATGTTCAGCGCCTCCCACTGGCGCCGGCGCGCGGGCGTGACCGGCTGCTCCTCGGCCGAGAGCGCCTGGTAGGTGGCCGTCACCGCCTCGCGCCAGCGCGCGTCGCCGCGGCGGATGGACTGGCGCAGCGCATCGATCTCGATGTGCACGCGCAGCCGGGTGATGTCCTGGAGTTCCTCGATCGTCATCGGCGCGACCCGAAAGCCGCGCTGCCCCTCGGCGACGACCAGTGCGTCGCTGACCAGCCGCGTGAGCGCTTCGCGCAGCGTGCCGGCACCGATGCGGTACCGCGTGCGCAGGTGCTCGATGCGCAGCTTGCTGCCCGGCGCCAGCCGGCCTTCGACGATGTCGTCGCGCAGTGTCGCGTAGGTCTGTTCGATCAGCGTGCGCGAGGCGCCCGCGCCGTTCTCGGGCGCGTCGTCGGCCGGCAGGGCGCGCAAGGGGAGGAAAGAGCGTTTGGCCATGGCTTCGTTCAGGGGGCCTGGCGCGCGCGTTCCTGCAGGCGCGAGAGGCGGTAGCTCAGTTGCGGGCGCGTCAGCCCGAGCGCGCGCGCCGCCGCGGCCAGGTTGCCACCGGCGCGCTCCACGGCTTCGCGGATCAGGGCGTCCTCCAGCGCGTCCAGCGTGAGGCCGCTGCGCTGCACCGTGTCGTACAGGCTCGCATGCTGCGTGCAGGCCGCGTCGCTTTCCAGGCCGCCGGCGGCGTTCACCGTCAGCGCGTCGGCCGCGCTGAGCTGCGGGAACAGCATCGGCGCGTCGACCAGCTCGCCCTGCGCGGCCAGGATCACGCCGCGTTCGATCAGGTTCTCCAGCTCGCGCACGTTGCCGGGCCAGGGGTGGTGGCGCATGGCGGTCATCGCCAGGTCGGTGAAGCCGGCCACCCGCTTGCCGTGCGCCGCGGCGTACTGGTGCAGCAGGTGCATGGCCAGCGGCTCGATGTCGTCCGCGCGCTCGCGCAGCGGCGGGATCCGGATCGGGTACACGTTCAGGCGGTACAGCAGGTCGCGCCGGAAGCGGCCTTCCTCCACCGCCTGTTCCAGATCGACGTTGGTGGCGGCCACCACGCGCACGTCGACCTTGTGCGGCTGGCTGCCGCCCAGGCGCTCCACCTCGCCCTGCTGCAGCACGCGCAGCAGCTTGGCCTGCGCCGGCAGGGGCAGCTCGCCCAGTTCGTCCAGCAGCAGCGTGCCGCCGTGCGCGCGCTCGAAGCGGCCGGCGCGTGTGGCGGCGGCGCCGGTGTAGGCGCCCTTCTCGGCGCCGAACAGCTCGCTCTCGATCAGCTCGGCCGGCAGCGCGGCGCAGTTCACCGCCACGAAGGGCTTGTCGGCGCGCGGGCCCATCGCGTGCAGGGCGCGCGCGAAGCGCTCCTTGCCCACGCCGGTCTCGCCGGTCAGCAGCACCGTGACCTGCGTGGGCGCGGCCTTGCGCAGCAGCGCCACCGTGTCCTGGAAGGCGCGCGAGCGGCCCAGCAGCGGGCCCTGGTCGTCGGCCGGCTCGAGCTGCGTGCGCAGCGCCTCCACCTGCGACTGCAGCTCGTCCAGGCGCACCAGCATCGAGTCGGGGTCGTAGTCGCGCGCGAGCTGCTCGCCGTCGGGCCATTCGTGCACGAAGCGGCCCTCGATCAGGCAGTGGTCCGCGCCGCAGGCGGTGCACTGCACTTCCTTGAACAGCGCCGGGCGGCGGAAGAAGCTGCTGGTGTAGCCCGAGGCGTAGCCCAGCAGCATCCAGCACACGGGCGCGTCCTGCGGGCCGAAGTCGCGCTGGTGCACCTCGGCTTCCCAGCTGTGGTCCCACTGGAAGACGCCGTGGAAATGGTCGGCGGCCTCGTCGTGCTCGAACACGCGCGGCGTCACCCGCACCGCGCCCTCGAGCATGTGCAGCTGCGGGCCGACCGAGAAGGCGTCGAACAGCGAGGCGTCGGGGCGCACCTGGCGCGCCAGCAGCGCGTCGCGCTCCCCCGAGGCATAGCCGGCGCGCATCAGCAGGCGCCGGGTGTGCGCGTGCCCGAGGCTGGCCATCAGCTCGCGCCGCAGCGCCTGGAAGGCCGCGGCGTGGACCAGCAGCATGCGCTGGCCCGACAGCCAGATGCGGCCGTCGACGGTGGAGAAGTGCACCAGCCGGCGCAGGTCGGCGTCGGAGGGCAAGGGCGGGGTGGGTGGCGACGGCATGGCAAAAGTATCGATAAACAGAATGCGCTCGTCCATCAGGGGCGATCCCGGGGTGGGGCCCGGACTCACGATTTGATCGATCGGCGAACCGGTGCGTTCATCAAATGATCATGCTGCTGCGCAGCAAGAAGGCCGGGTGGGCCCGGTTGCGTCGGCTGCTGGCCCTCGCGGAGCCCGATTGCCGGTGCTTTTCTAGGGGCAAACCCTGAATTTATCGATATTTCGTGATGGCTGGCACATCCCCTGCAAAAGGAAGGGCGCACACCAGGAGACGCCATGCCCCCCGATTCCACTGCCGACATGCCGGTCTGCGACCTGACGCAGCGCTTCGTGCGCGTGCTCGGCCGGCGCGACAACGGCTTCGTCGAGTTCTCCTTCTCGCTCGGCTGGCCCGAGCTGTCGGTGGAACTGCTGCTGCCCGCGCCGGACTTCGAGGCCTTCTGCCGGACGCACCGCGTGCGCCGGCTGGACGACTGAACCCGTACCCCTTCACCCCGAGGAGACACAGCCCCATGAACATCGACCTGCAGGCGCGCGAGATCCAGCCGCTGCGCCAGACCTTCGCCCGCGTGGCGGCCTACACCGGCGACAAGCCCGCGTCGCGCTATCTCGAGGCCACGCTGGGCGCGCAGCCCGCCGCCAACTTCCACTACCGGCCCACCTGGGAGCCGGGCTTCGAGCTGTTCGACACCGGCCGCACCGCGGTGCGCATGGCCGACTGGTATCAGCTGCGCGACCCGCGCCAGTACTACTACGCCACCTGGACCATGGCCCGCGCGCGCCAGCAGGACGCGATGGAGTCCAACTACCAGTTCGTCGAGTCGCGCGGCCTGGTCGGCAAGATGTCCGACGCGCTGCGCGCCAAGGCCTGCGAGGTGCTGATGCCGCTGCGCCACGTGGCCTGGGGCGGCAACATGAACAACTGCAACGTGTGCGCGCGCGGCTACGGCACCGCCTTCACCGCGCCGGCCATGTTCCACGCGATGGACCACCTCGGCGTGGCGCAGTACCTCACCCGCCTGGGCCTGGTGATGGACGAGCCCGGCGTGCTGGAGGCCGGCCGCAACGACTGGCTGCAGGACCCGCGCTGGCAGGTGCTGCGCCGCTACGTGGAAGACACGCTGGTGCTGCAGGACCCCTTCGAGCTGTTCGTGGCGCAGAACCTCGCGCTCGACGGCCTGCTGTACCCGCTGGTCTACGGCCAGTTCGTCGACGAGCACCTGGCGCTGCAGGGCGGCACCGCGGTGGCGATGCTCACCGCCTTCATGCCCGAGTGGCACGACGAGAGCGCGCGCTGGATCGACGCGGTGGTCAAGGTCGCGGCGGCCGAGTCGCCGGACAACCGCGCGCTGATCTCCGGCTGGTACGCCACCTACGCGCAGCAGGCGCAGGCGGCACTGGCCCCGGTGGCCGACCTCGCGCTGGGTGCGTCGGGCGCCGATGCGCTGAAGACCGTGCGCGAGGCGCTGGACGCGCGCGCCCGCAAGACCGGCCTGGACCTGTGAAGGGAGCACTGCCATGACCAGCACCTCCAACGTCTTCATCGCCTTCCAGGACAATGAGGAAGCGCGCCCCGTGGTCGAGGCCATCCTGGCCGACAACCCCGCCGCCAGCGCGGTGCACTCGCCGGGCCTCGTGAAGATCGACGCCCCGGGCAGCCTGACCATCCAGCGCAGCACGATCGAGGCGCAGACCGGCCGCGCCTACGACCTGCAGCAGATCCACGTCAACCTCGTCACCCTCTCGGGCCACATCGACGAGGACGACGACCAGCTCACCCTGAAATGGGGCTGACCCCCAGGCTGCGCGCACTTCGTGTCGCTTCGCCAACCCCCTTGCAGGGGGCAACACCAGCGGCCCGGCCAAGCCGGTTCCGCGGTGTTCCCCGCACAGGGAGGCGGCACACGCCGATTTTTCTCACGTCGCACACACGTATCTAGGAGACGCATGACATGGACACCCGAGTCGCCAAGAAGAAGCTGGGCCTGAAGGAGCGCTACGCCGCCATGACGCGCGGCCTGGCCTGGGACACCAGCTACCAGCCGATGGACAAGGTCTTCCCCTACGACCGCTACGAAGGCATCAAGATCCACGACTGGGACAAGTGGGAGGACCCCTTCCGCCTGACCATGGACGCCTACTGGAAGTACCAGGGCGAGAAGGAGAAGAAGCTCTACGCCGTCATCGAGGCCTTCGCGCAGAACAACGGCCAGCTCGGCGTGGCCGATGCGCGCTACGTCAACGCGCTCAAGCTCTTCATCCAGGGCGTCACGCCGCTGGAGTACTACGCGCACCGCGGCTTCGCGCACGTGGGCCGGCACTTCACCGGCGCCGGCGCGCGGGTGGCGGCGCAGATGCAGTCCATCGACGAGCTGCGCCACTTCCAGACCGAGACGCATGCGCTGAGCCACTACAACAAGTACTTCAACGGCATGCACCATTCGAGCCACTGGTTCGACCGCGTGTGGTACCTCTCGGTGCCCAAGTCCTTCTTCGAGGACGCGTGCACCGCCGGGCCCTTCGAGTTCCTCACCGCCGTCAGCTTCAGCTTCGAGTACGTGCTGACCAACCTGCTGTTCGTGCCCTTCATGTCGGGCGCGGCGCACAACGGCGACATGTCCACCGTCACCTTCGGCTTCTCGGCGCAGAGCGATGAGTCGCGCCACATGACGCTGGGCATCGAGTGCATCAAGTTCATGCTGGAGCAGGACCCGGCCAACGTGCCGATCGTGCAGCGCTGGATCGACAAGTGGTGCTGGCGCGGCTACCGCGTGCTCACGCTGGTGGCGATGATGCAGGACTACATGCTGCCCAAGCGCGTGATGAGCTGGAAGGAAGCCTGGGAGATGTACGCCGAGCAGAACGGCGGTGCGCTGTTCAAGGACCTGGCGCGCTACGGCATCCGTGAACCCGAGGGCTGGAAGCAGGCCTGCGAGGGCAAGGACCACATCAGCCACCAGGCCTGGAACACCTTCTACAACTACGCCGCCGCCGCGCCCTTCCACACCTGGGTGCCGAGCGACGAGGAACTGGACTGGCTGTCGCAGAAGTACCCCGACACCTTCGACCGCCACTATCGCCCGCGGCTGCTGCACTACCGCGCGCAGCAGCAGGCCGGCAAGCGCTTCTACAACAAGACGCTGCCGATGCTGTGCACCACCTGCCAGATCCCGATGCTCTTCACCGAGCCGGGCGACGCCAGCAAGATCTGCTACCGCGAGTCCGAGCACCAGGGCGACAAGTACCACTTCTGCAGCGACGGCTGCCAGCACATCTTCGACCACGAGCCCGAGAAGTACGTGCAGTCCTGGCTGCCGGTGCACCAGATCTACCAGGGCCACTGCTTCAAGGAGGGCGTGGACACGACGCAGCCCGGTTTCGATCCGCTGATGGCGGTGCTCGACTGGTACGAGCTGAACGTGGGCCGCGACAACTTCGACTTCGAGGGCTCGGAAGACCAGAAGAACTTCGCCGCCTGGCGCGGTGACCCGTTGCCGTTCGGCGGCGAAGGAGGTGCGGCATGAGCACCGTCGCCCTGCACCCCTACGAGTTCGCGCCCAGGGACGTGCGCGAGAACTTCCCCGCGCCGCTGCTGTACATCGGCTGGGAGGAGCACCTGATGTTCTGCGCGCCCTTCTGCCTGCCGCTGCCGCCCGACATGCCCTTCGGCGCGCTGGCCGAGCAGGTGCTGCCCGGCATCTACGGCGAGCACCCGGACTTCGAACGCATCGACTGGTCGCAGGTGCAGTGGTTCAAGTCCGGCCAGCCGTGGACGCCCGACCCGGCGAAGAGCCTGGCCGACAACGGCCTGGGCCACAAGGACGCGATCCGCTTCCGCACACCCGGCCTGGCGGGCATCGAAGGCTCCTTCTCCTGAGCGGAGGCCGCGATGAGTTACCAGCTCACCATCGAGCCCCTGGGCGCGACTATCGACGTGGAGGAGGGCCAGACCGTCCTCGACGCCGCGCTGCGCCAGGGCATCTACCTGCCGCACGCCTGCTGCCACGGCCTGTGCGGCACCTGCAAGGTGCAGGTGTGCGACGGCGAGGTGGACCACGGCGCGGCCAACCCCTTCGCGCTGATGGACTTCGAGCGCGACGACGGCAAGACGCTGGCCTGCTGCGCCACCCTGCAGTGCGACGCCACCATCGAGGCCGACATCGACGAGGAGCCCGATGCCGCCATCATCCCGGTGCGCGACTTCGCGGCCACGCTGGTGCGCATCGAGGCGCTCACGCCGACCATCAAGGCGCTGCACCTGGAACTGGACAAGCCGATCCGCTTCCAGGCCGGCCAGTACGTGCAGCTGGAGATCCCGGGGCTGGGGCAGAGCCGCGCCTTCTCCATCGCCAACCCGCCCGATGCGAACGGCGAGGCGGCGCGCATCGAGCTGAACGTGCGCCATGTGCCCGGCGGCGCCGGCACCACCTGGCTGCACGAATCGGCGAAGGCGGGCGACCGTCTGCGCCTGGCCGGGCCCTACGGCCGCTTCTTCGTGCGCCGTTCGGCTGGCCTGCCGATGCTCTTCATGGCCGGCGGTTCGGGCCTGTCGAGCCCGCGCTCGATGATCCTGGAGCTGCTGGCTGCCGGCTGCACCGAACCGATCACGCTGGTCTACGGCCAGCGCACGCGCGAGGAGCTGTACTACGACGCCGAGTTTCGCGCGCTCGCGCAGGCGCATCCCAACTTCCGCTACGTGGCGGCCCTGTCGGGCGAGCCCGAGGACTCCGACTGGGACGGCGTGCGCGGCTTCGTGCACGAGGCGGCCAAGGCGCATTTCGACGGCGGCTTCGCCGGCCACAAGGCCTACCTGTGCGGCCCGCCGGCCATGATCGAGGCCTGCATCGCCACCCTGATGCAGGGGCGCCTGTTCGAGCGCGACATCTACACCGAGAAGTTCATCTCGGCCGCCGATGCGCAGGGTGCGCGCAGTCCCCTGTTCAAGCGGGTCTGAACATGTTCGTCGACACCCGCCCCAAGCTGCAGGTGCAGGTCGCGCAGACCGGCGAGTGCTACGCCTGCGCCGGCGACGAGAGCCTGCTCAAGGGCATGCTGCGCCTGGGCCGCCGGGGCATCCCGGTGGGCTGCGTCAGCGGCGGCTGCGGCGTGTGCAAGGTGCGCATCGTCGAAGGCAGCGTGCGCGCCCTCGGGCCCGTCAGCCGCGCCCACGTGAGCGCCGACGAGGAGGCACGGGGCTACACGCTGGCCTGCCGCGCCGCGCCCACCGCCGCCGTGCGGCTGGAGGTCGCCGGCCGGCTCGCCAAACCCTTTTCCGGCACGTGCGCCACGGTGGCGCGCGCGCATCCACCCACGACCCAACCCAAGGAGACATGACATGGGCGTTCTACGCATAGGCCACGCGAGCCTGAAGGTGATGGACATGGCGGCCGCCGTGCAGCACTACGAGAAAGTGCTGGGCCTCAAGACCACGATGCAGGACAAGGCCGGCAACGTGTACCTCAAGTGCTGGGACGAGTGGGACAAGTACTCGCTCATCCTCACACCCTCCGACCAGGCCGGCATGAACCACCTGGCCTTCAAGGTCGAGAAGGACGAGGACCTGGACATGCTGCGCCAGCGCATCGAGGCCTGGGGCGTGAAGACCGAGACGCTGCCCGAGGGCACGCTGCCGTCCACCGGCCGCATGCTCCGGTTCAACCTCCCCAGCGGCCACGAGATGCGGCTGTACGCGATGAAGGAGCGCGTGGGCACCGAGGTCGGAACCACCAATCCCGAGCCCTGGCCCGACGGCCTGAAGGGCGCCGGCGTGCACTGGCTGGACCATGCGCTGCTGATGTGCGAGCTCAATCCGGAGACCGGCGTCAACACGGTGGTCGACAACACCCGCTTCATGGCCGAGGCGCTGGACTTCTTCCTCACCGAACAGGTGCTGGTCGGCCCGAACGGCGACATGCAGGCCGCCACCTGGATGGCCTGCACCACCACGCCGCACGACATCGCCTTCGTCGGCGGGCCGCGCAGCGGGCTGCATCACATCGCCTACTTCCTCGACTCCTGGCACGACGTGCTGAAGTCGGCCGACGTGATGGCCAAGAACAAGGTGCGCATCGACGTCGCGCCCACGCGCCACGGCATCACGCGCGGCGAGACGATCTACTTCTTCGACCCCAGCGGCAACCGCAACGAGACCTTCGCCGGCCTGGGCTACCTGGCGCAGCGCGACCGGCCCGTGACCACCTGGACCGAGGACCAACTGGGCACCGGCATCTTCTATCACACGGGCGACCTGGTGCCGTCCTTCACCGAGGTCTACACCTGATGGACGCCGCCGTGCGCCACAGCGTGCCGCAGCGCTGCATCGGCTGGCAGGCCGCGCATGCCGCGGCCGGCGCGGCGGCGGCCGAGGCCGCGCGCCTGGGCGCGGCCGTGAACATCGCGCTGGTCGATCCGGCCGGGCTGCTCGCCGCCTTCGTGCGCATGCCGGGCGCGCCGCTGCACTCGGTGGAGATTGCCATCGACAAGGCCTACACCGCCGCCAGCTTCGGCCTGCCCACGTCGCGGTGGCACGCCGCGCTGGTCGGCCATTCCGAGGCGGTGCGCGACGGCCTGCTGCGGCGGCCCCGCTTCGTCGCCTTCGGCGGCGGACTGCCGGTGCTGGAGGGCGGCGAGCGCATCGGCGGCATCGGCGTCTCGGGCGGCAGCGAGGCGCAGGACGAGGCCATCGCCCGCGCCGGCCTGGCGGTGCTGGGCCTTTGCGACAAGGAGCCAACATGAAACAGATCCTGAACTTCATCCACGGCGAATACGCTGCCACCGAACGGCAGTTCGACAAGCATTCGCCGCTCACTGGCGAAGTGATCGCCCAGGTGCACGAGGCCGGCCGCGCCGAGGTCGATGCGGCCGTGGCCGCCGCGCGCGCCGCACTGGCCGGCCCCTGGGGCCGCATGAGCGTGGCCGAGCGCGTGGAGCGCCTGTACGCGGTGGCCGACGGCATCAACCGCCGCTTCGACGAGTTCCTGGCCGCCGAATGCCAGGACACCGGCAAGCCGCGCAGCCTGGCCGGCCACATCGACATCCCGCGCGGCGCGGCCAACTTCAAGGTCTTCGCCGACGTGGTGAAGAACGTGCCCACCGAGTTCTTCGAGACCGCCACGCCCGACGGCCGCGGCGCCATCAACTACGGCTGGCGCACGCCGGTGGGCGTGGTGGGCGTGATCTGCCCGTGGAACCTGCCGCTGCTGCTGATGACCTGGAAGGTCGGCCCGGCGCTGGCCTGTGGCAACACGGTGGTGGTCAAGCCCTCGGAGGAGACGCCGCAGACCGCCGCGCTGCTGGGCGAGGTGATGAACGAGGCCGGCATCCCGCCCGGCGTCTACAACGTGGTGCACGGCTTCGGACCGGACTCGGCGGGCGAGTTCGTCACCAGCCACCCGGACGTGGACGCCATCACCTTCACCGGCGAGACGCGCACCGGCGAGGTCATCATGAAGGCCGCCGCCCAGGGCGCGCGCCCGGTGAGCCTGGAGATGGGCGGCAAGAACGCGGCCATCGTCTTCGACGACTGCGACTTCGACGCCGCCATCGAGGGCACCATGCGCAGCGCCTTCGCCAACTGCGGCCAGGTGTGCCTGGGCACCGAGCGCGTGTACGTGCAGCGCCCGCTGTTCGAGCGCTTCGTGGCCGCGCTGAAGCAGCAGGCCGAGGCGCTGAAGCTCGGCGTGCCGGAGGATGCGGCCACCGGCATGGGGCCGTTGATCAGCAGGGAGCACCAGGCGAAGGTGCTGTCGTACTACCAACTGGCGGCGCAGGAGGGCGCCACGGTGGTCACCGGCGGCGGCGTGCCCGACATGGGCGCGCCGCTCGCGGGCGGTGCCTGGGTGCAGCCCACCATCTGGACCGGCCTGCCCGAGACGGCGCGCGTCATCAAGGAGGAGATATTCGGCCCCTGCTGCCACGTCGCCCCCTTCGACACCGAGGAGGAGGTGCTCGCCAAGGCCAACGACAACGCCTATGGCCTGGCCTGCGCGATCTGGACGCGCGACCTGGCGCGCGCGCACCGCGTGGCGCAGCGCATGCAGGTGGGGCTGTCGTGGGTCAACTCCTGGTTCCTGCGCGACCTGCGCACGCCCTTCGGCGGTGCCAAGCAGTCGGGCATCGGGCGCGAGGGCGGCGTGCACTCGCTGGAGTTCTACACGGAGCAGAAGAATGTCTGCATCAAGCTCTGACGCCAACCCGGAGATCGCGCACGCGATCGACGCCGCGGGCATCCGCACCAACTACCACGACCTGGGGCAGGGCGCGCCGGTGCTGCTGATCCACGGCTCGGGGCCCGGCGTGTCGGCCTGGGCCAACTGGCGGCTGGTGATGCCCGAGCTGGCGCGGCGCGCCCGCGTGATCGCGCCGGACATGGCCGGCTTCGGCTACAGCGAGCGGCCGCCGGGCTTCGCCTACGGCCTGGACGCCTGGGTGCGCCAGGCGGTCGGCCTGCTCGACGCGCTCGACATCGAGCGGGCCGACCTGGTCGGCAACTCCTTCGGCGGCGGCCTGGCGCTGGCGCTGGCGATCCGCCACCCGGCGCGCGTGCGGCGGCTGGTGCTGATGGGCAGCGTGGGCGTGCCCTTCGAACTGACGCCGGGGCTGGACGCGGTGTGGGGCTACACGCCCTCGATCGCGAACATGCGCGCGCTGCTCGACATCTTCGCCTTCGACCGCGGCCTGGTGAACGACGAACTGGCCCGGCTGCGCTACCAGGCCAGCATCCGGCCGGGCTTCCAGGAATCCTTCGCCGCCATGTTCCCGGCGCCGCGCCAGCGCTGGGTCGATGCGCTGGCCAGCCGCGAGGCCGACATCCGCCGCCTGCCGCACGAGACGCTGGTGGTCCACGGACGCGAGGACCGGGTGATCCCGCTCGCGACCTCGCTCACCCTGGCCGACTGGATCCCGCGCGCGCAGCTGCACGTGTACGGCCGCTGCGGCCACTGGACGCAGATCGAGCACGCGGCGCGCTTCGCCCGCCTGGTCGGCGACTTCCTGGCCGAGGCGGGCGCCGACGAACCCCCATCCCTTGAATGAGCGAACCATGAGCAACCCACTCCACGACACGCTCGGCGACGCGCTGTACGCCGCCCTGCGCGATGGCCAGGCCATCGAACCGCTGAGCAGCCGCCACCCCGAACTCGCCATCGAGGACGCCTACGCCATCCAGCAGCGCATGCTCTCGCACCGCCTGGCGGCCGGCGAGCGCGTGGTCGGCAAGAAGATCGGCGTCACCTCGCAGGCGGTGATGGACATGCTCGGCGTGTTCCAGCCCGACTTCGGCTGGCTCACCGATGGCATGGTCTACAACGAGGGCGAGGCCGTGCCCGCCGCTTCGCTGATCCAGCCCAAGGCCGAGGGCGAGATCGCCTTCGTGCTGAAGAAGACGCTCAAGGGCCCAGGCGTGACGGCCGCCGAGGTGCTGGCCGCCACCGAGGGCGTGATGGCCTGCTTCGAGATCGTCGACTCGCGCATCCGCGACTGGAAGATCAAGATCCAGGACACCGTGGCCGACAACGCGAGCTGCGGCGTGTTCGTGCTGGGCGACCGGCTGGTCGATCCGCGCGAGGTGGACCTGGGCACCTGCGGCATGGTGCTGGAGAAGAACGGAGAGATCGTCGCCACCGGTGCCGGCGCCGCCGCGCTGGGCCACCCGGCCAACGCCGTGGCCTGGCTGGCCAACACGCTCGGTGCGCTGGACATCGCGCTGGAGGCCGGCGAGGTCGTGCTGTCCGGCTCGCTCGCGGCCATGGTGCCGGTGAAGGCCGGCGACAACCTGCGCGTGACCATCGGCGGCATCGGCGGCTGCTCCGTCCGCTTCACATGACCACCCCCGTTTCTCCCGGACTTCGTTCCGGTCGAATCCCCCCTCGAGGGGGCGCACCCGGTGGCCCGGCCAAGCCGGTTCCACGGGTGCCCTGGCATGGCCTGCTCGGCGGCCTCTGGAATAGCTGAGATCCGATTTACCCCAGGAGAACTTCCCCATGAGCAAGAAGATCAAGTGCGCCCTGATCGGGCCGGGCAACATCGGCACCGACCTGCTGGCCAAGCTGCAGCGCAGCCCGGTGCTGGCGCCGGTGTGGATGGTGGGCATCGACCCCGCGTCCGACGGGCTCAAGCGCGCCCGCGAGCTGGGCATCAAGACCACGGCCGAAGGCGTGGACGGCCTGCTGCCGCACCTGGAGGCCGACGGCGTGCAGATCGTGTTCGACGCCACCAGCGCCTACGTGCATGCCGAGAACAGCCGCAAGGTCAACGAGCGCGGCGCGCTGATGATCGACCTCACGCCCGCGGCCATCGGCCCCTTCTGCGTGCCGCCGGTCAACCTGGCGGACCTGCTGGACTCCGGCGCCATGAACGTGAACATGGTCACCTGCGGCGGGCAGGCCACCATCCCGATGGTGCGCGCCGTCTCGCGCGTGCAGCCGGTCGACTACGCGGAGATCGTCGCCACCGTCTCCTCGCGCAGCGCCGGCCCCGGCACGCGCAGGAACATCGACGAGTTCACCCGCACCACGGCGGGCGCCGTGGCCCAGGTGGGCGGCGCCAGGCAGGGCAAGGCCATCATCGTCATCAACCCGGCCGAGCCGCCGCTGATCATGCGCGACACGGTGCACTGCCTGGTGGAAGGCGCGCCGCGCGAGGCCGAGATCCGCGCCTCGGTCGCGCAGATGCTGCGCGAGGTGCAGAAGTACGTGCCCGGCTACCGCGTCGTCAACGGCCCGGTGTTCGACGGCCAGCGCGTATCCATCTACCTGGAGGTGGAGGGCCTGGGCGACTACCTGCCCAAGTACTCCGGCAACCTGGACATCATGACCGCCGCCGCCGCGCGCACCGCCGAGATGTTCGCCGAGGCGCTGCTGGCCGGCCGGCTGACGCTGCAGCCCGCCGAAGCCGCCGCCGCCTGAACCCACGAGGAGAGAACCCCATGAGCCAACTTGAAGGCCAACGCGTCACCCTGCACGACATGACGCTGCGCGACGGCATGCACCCCAAGCGCCACCAGATGAGCCTGCAGCAGATGAAGGACATCGCCCAGGGCCTGGACGCCGCCGGCATCCCGCTGATCGAAGTCACGCACGGCGACGGGCTGGGCGGCAGCTCGGTCAACTACGGTTTCCCGGCGCACACCGACGAGGAATACCTCGGCGCCGTGATCCCGCTGATGAAGCAGGCGAAGGTCTCGGCCCTGCTGCTGCCCGGCATCGGCACCGTGGACCACCTGAAGATGGCGCACGGCCTGGGCGTCGCCACCATCCGCGTCGCCACCCACTGCACCGAGGCCGACGTGAGCGAGCAGCACATCACCGCCGCGCGCCAGCTCGGCATGGACACGGTCGGCTTCCTGATGATGGCGCACATGAACAGCCCCGAGGGCCTGGTGAAGCAGGCGAAGCTGATGGAGGGCTACGGCGCCAACTGCATCTACGTGACCGACTCGGCCGGCTACCTGCTGCCCGAGCAGGTGAAGGAGCGCATCGCGGCCGTGCGCCAGGCCCTCAAGCCGGAGACCGAGCTGGGCTTCCACGGCCACCACAACCTCGCCATGGGCGTGGCGAATTCCATTGCCGCCATCGAGGCCGGCGCCAACCGCATCGACGCGGCGTCCGCCGGCCTGGGCGCCGGCGCCGGCAACACGCCGATGGAGGTGCTGGTGGCCGTGTGCGAGCGCTTGGGCATCGCCACCGGCGTGGACCTGTGGAAGATCCAGGACGTGGCGGACGACCTGGTCGTGCCGATCATGGACTTCCCGATCCGCATCGACCGCGACGCGCTGACGCTGGGCTATGCCGGCGTCTACGGATCCTTCCTGCTGTTCGCCAAGCGCGCCGAGAAGAAGTACGGCGTGCCTGCGCGCGAGCTGCTGGTGGAGCTGGGCCGGCGCGGCATGGTCGGCGGGCAGGAAGACATGATCGAGGACACCGCGCTGACCCTGGCGCGCGAACGCGGCCTGCTGGCTGCCTGAGGGAGAGGCCCATGGCACTCGACAGACACACCATCGACCAGCTCGCCGCCCACCTGGAGACCTGCGAGCTGGAGGCGCGCGACACGCCCAAGATCACCGACGAGCACCCCGGCATGGACTGGGACGACGCCTACGCGATCCAGGACGCGATCCTGGCGCGCAAGCTGGCCCGCGGCGCGCGCGTGGTCGGCCTCAAGGCCGGCCTGACCTCGCACGCGAAGATGAAGCAGATGGGCGTGGAGACGCCCGTGTTCGGCTTCCTGGTGGATGCCTTCGGCGTGCCCGAAGGCGCCGCGGTGAAGACCGCCGAGCTGATCCACCCCAAGGTCGAGCCCGAGATCGCGTTCGTGCTGAAGCATGCGCTCAAGGGGCCGGGCTGCCACATCGGCAGCGTGCTGGCGGCCACCGACTTCGTGCTGCCCGGCATCGAGGTGATCGACAGCCGCTACCGCGACTTCAAGTTCGACCTCAAGAGCGTGGTGGCCGACAACACCTCGGCCGCGCGCTTCGTGGTCGGCGGGCAGGCACTGCGGCCCGAACGGGTGGATCTGCGCACGGTGGGCATCGTCCTGGAGAAGAACGGCACGCCGGTCGCGCTGGGCGCCGGCGCCGCGGTGCTGGGGCATCCGGCTGCCGCGATCGCCATGCTGGCCAACCACCTGGGCCGGCGCGGGCGCGAGATCCCCGCCGGCAGCCTGATCCTCTCGGGCGGCGTGACCGAGGCGGTGGCCGTGGCGTCAGGCGATGCCGTGACCCTGCGCGTGCAGGGCATGGGCAGCGTGTCGCTGCGCTTCGCGTGAAGGAGGCACCGCCATGCCGTTCGCCCAGATCTACATGATCGAAGGCCGCACCGAAGACCAGAAGCAGGCCGTGATCGAAAAGGTTTCCCAGGCGCTGGTGGAGGCCACCGGCGCGCCGATGGCCAACGTGCGCGTGTGGATCCAGGAGGTGCCCAAGGAAAACTGGGGCATCGCGGGCGTCAGCGCGAAGGCGCTGGGGCGCTGAGCCGGCGGATCGTCCGGTTCGGCGCCTGCGCCTTGGCCGAGAGCATCCGGCGCGCCGCGCCACCTCGGCGATGTCCAGGGTGCTCATCCTCTTGACCTCGAGTCGGCTCGAACTGGCACAGTCCAGGTTCTGCTTCAAGGAGATGGACATGGATGCCGGGCCAGCCAACGACAGCGACCAGGCGGCACTCTGGAACGGCCGCGCCGGACACGCATGGGTGGACGCGCAGGAGCCGCTCGACCAGATGTTCAAGCCCTTCGAGGACCTGCTCGTCGATGCGGTACGCGGCGCCTGCGCGCGCCGGGTGCTCGACGTCGGCTGCGGCACGGGCAGCACGACGCTCGCCGTGGCGCGGCAGCTCGGGGCGGCGGGCCGCTGCACCGGCATCGACGTCTCGGCGCCGATGATCGCCGCCGCCCGGGCGCGGGCCGGGCGGGAAGGGGCGCCGGCGGACTTCGTCCTCGCCGATGCGCAGACCCACGCCTTCGCGCCCGCGGACTTCGACATGATCGTCTCGCGCTTCGGCGTCATGTTCTTCGACGATCCGGTGCAGGCCTTCGCGAACCTGCGGCGCGCCGCGGCGGACGGCGCCGCCATGCGCTGCATCGCCTGGCGCAGCGCCCTGGAGAACCCCTTCATGACGACGGCCGAGCATGCCGCGGCCCCGCTGCTGCCGAACCTGCCCGCCCGCCAGCCGGGCGGGCCCGGCCAGTTCGCCTTCGCGGACCGGGACCGGGTCGCATCCATCCTGGCGGACGCCGGCTGGACCGGGATCGGCATCCGGCCGATCGACGTGGACTGCACCCTGCCCGAGCCGGCGCTGGTCGGCTACTTCACCCGGCTCGGCCCCGTCGGCGCGGTACTCCAGGACGCCGACGCGCACACCCGGGCGCGGGTCGTCGATACCGTGCGCAAAGCCTTCGCGCCCCATGTGCACGGCACCGAGGTCCGCTTCACCGCGGCCTGCTGGATGATCGGCGTCGGCGCTTAGCCGTGCACCGCGCGGCTGTCGGCCGGCGCCTGTTCGCGTTCGCTCATGCCGTAGTCGCGCGCCACCGCCGCGATGCGCAGCCGGTAGTCGGCGAACACGTGGTCGCGGCCGGCGGCCTGGGCGCGGCGGTGCGCCTCGAGCTGGCGCCACGCGGCCAGCGAGGCCTCGTCGCGCCAGAAGCTCAGGCTCAGCAGCTTGTCGGGCTCGGCGAGGCTCTGGAAGCGCTCGATCGAGATGAAGCCGTCCATGCGCTCGAGCTGGGCGCGCAGCGCGGCGGCGGTGTCGAGATAAGTCTGGCGCTGCCCGGGAGCGGGGCGCACTTCGAAGATCACGGCCATCATGGGGAGGTCTCCTGGAAAAGCGGGATGCGGCTGTTGACCGAGGCACGGTATCCGATCCGGGCTGGCACATGGGCGTCGAAGTCGAAGCCGGCGGCCAGCAGTGATTCGATGCCGGCTGCCGCGGTGGCGAGCGCGACGGCCTGGCCCGGGCATCGGTGCGCGCCGTCGCCGAAACCCGGCAGGCGGCGCGCGGGGCGGTCGAGGCGGAACGCGTCCGGGTCGGGGTTCAGGGCCGGGTCGCGGTTGGCGGCAGCCAGCACCAGCAGCAGCGCGTCGCCGCGTGCGAGGGGACAGCCCTCGAACTGCATCGCCTCGGCCGCGAAGCGGCGCGTGTTCTGCACCGGTGCATCATGGCGTGCGACTTCGGCGATGACGTCGTGAAGCCGCTCGCCCCGCAGTTCGCGCAGTGCCGGCCGGCGCGCCAGCGCCACGATCGCGCTGCCGAGCAGGGCTGCGCCCGCGTCGCAGCTTTGCACCAGCAGGCCCGCGAGATTCGCGTGGAAGCCGGTGGAGCGCGCGGCGGCCTCGCGCAGCGTGCCGGCGCTGCCGATCAGGTGCAGGGCCGCCGCGCTCGCGGCCTCCCATTGCGCCGGCCCCGACAGCGGCGGCAGGCAGGCCGCGAAGGCGCGCGTCCATCGCACGAGCGCATCGAGCGCCTCGTCGCCGAAGCCCAGCAGCACCGCCGTGCTCGCGACCGGCAGCGCGAAGCACCAGTCGTCCAGCGGCATCGGCGCCAGCCGCCCGGCCGCGTGCAGCGCGGCGGCCCGTGCCGCCTGCGTGTCGAAGCGCGCCAGCAGGGCCTGGAGCGCCGGCTTGTGGGCGGCGTGCGCCGCGCCGTCGTTCATGCGCACGAGCTGGCCGAACAGCACGCCGGCCGGCGTCGAGGCGATGCCGCGCGGCACCGGCTCGCCGGGCGGGCGCACGCGCAGGCCGGGGTGTGCGAGCGCACGCGCCACCACGTCGGCGCGGCTGGCGATCCACAGCGTCAGCGCGGCGTCGAAGACCAGCGGTGGCCCTTCGCGCAAAGCGGCGTACCAGGGGTAGGGGTCGGGATGCATGACGGCGGCGATGGCGTCGCGCGGTGGGGCGATGGCGTGCATGGCGGCAGTGTGCGCACCGCGCGGCCGGCACGCTTCGTTCACGACCGAAATGTGAACAGGCCCTAGAGTTCGAGCCCGTCGAACTCGCGCTTCATCCAGTCGATGTAGGCCCGCGTGCGTGCCGGCAGCAGCCGTGCGTGCGGGTACACCAGGCTCACGGGCTGCGGGGGCAGTGCGAAGGGCGCGAGCACCTCGAGCAGCCGGCCCTGCGCCAGGTGCGGCAGCACCTGGTAGGAGAAGAACCGGCCGAAGCCCATGCCGGCGGCGCAGGCCTCGATGGCCGGTGCGATGTGGTTGAACGCCAGGTTGCCGCGCGGCGCCACGTCGAAGGGCCGGCCCCGGTCGAGGAAGCGCCAGTGTGTCGTCGCGCCCGGGTGGACGCGCACGCAGTTGGCGTCGCGCAGCTCGCGCGGATGCGCCGGCGTGCCGTGGCGCCGCAGGTGCGCGGGACTGGCGACCACCAGCGGCCGCACCGTGCCCAGCGTCTGCGCCACCAGCGAGGAGTCGGCCAGCGCGCCGATGCGCACGCCCACGTCGATGCCCTCGTCGAACAGGTTGAGGTTGCGGTCGTTCAGCAGCACGCTGCACTGCACCTGCGGATGGTGTTGCAGGAAGCGCGCGATCGCCGGCGCCACGTACATGTGGCCGAACAGCACCGGCGCCGTGACGACGAGGCGGCCGGCGGGCTCCGCAGCCTCGTCCTTGAGCGCGCGGTCGGCGGCGTCGGCGGCCTGCAGCACGTCGCGGGCGCTGTCGAGGTAGCGCCGGCCTTCCTGCGTGAGCGTGACGCGGCGCGTGGTGCGGTGGAACAGGCGCACGCCCAGGTGCGATTCGAGCGCCGCGAGCATGCGCACCACCGCGGGCAGGGAGCTGTCCAGCGCAGCGGCGGCGCGGGTGAGGCTGCCGTGCTCCGCGATCTGCACGAAGGTGTGCATGGCCTTGAGGCGATCCATGGGTGGATTAGACCGGAAATCGGTTCAGTCAAATCGAATCGAGACCATTAATCCGAAAGTGGAAATAAAAAACAATGGCGACCAACCCGTCGATGCAAGGACAAGCCATGACCGCCAACCGCCCCGCCCGCCCGATCACCGTCTTCCACAGCCCGCTGTCCGGCCATGCGCACCGCGTGCGCCTGTTCCTCTCGCTGCTGGACCTGCCCTTCGAGCTGGTCGAGGTCGACCTGCGCGCCCGCGGCCACAAGACGCCGGAGTTCCTGCACCGCAATCCCTTCGGCCAGGTGCCCGTGATCGAGGACGGCGAGCTGACGCTGGCCGATTCGAACGCCATCCTGGTCTACCTCAACGAGCGCTATGCGCCGGAGCCGGCGCGCTGGCTGCCGCGCGATGCGCCGGGCGCCGCGCGCGTGCAGCGCTGGCTCTCGGTGGCGGCGGGGCCGCTGGCGTCCGGGCCGGCCACCGCGCGCGTGATCCAGCTCTTCGGGCTGCGCACCGACCCGGCGGAGGTCATCGCGCGCTCGCACGCGCTGCTGCAGGTGATGGAGGGCGAACTCGCGGCGCAGCCCTTCCTGGCGGGCGGCCAGGCGAGCCTCGCGGACATTGCCAACTACAGCTACGTCGCGCACGCGCCCGAGGGCGGCGTGTCGCTGGAGGCCTACCCGCAGATCCGCGCGTGGCTGGTACGCATCGAGGCCCTGCCGGGCTTCTTGCCGATGGTGTGTTCGCCGGTCGGGCTCGCAGCGCCGGGCGCGCAGGCATGACAACGGAAGCCTTCCATGCCGGCGAGCGCGACCTGCAGGCGCGCGCGGGTGTGCGCGAACGCATGGCCGAGATCGGCGCGCGGGTGCTGCGCGACCACATGCTCGACCAGCACCGCGAGTTCTTCGCGCAACTGCCCTTCCTGGTGGCAGGCTGCATCGACGCGCAGGGCCAGCCCTGGGCCTCGGTGCTGGCCGGCCCGCCCGGCTTCGTGCAGTCGCCCGATCCGAAGCGGCTTCGCATCGCCGCGCAACCCGCGCCGTGGGACCCGCTGGCCGGCGTCCTGGCGCCCGGCGCGCCGCTCGGGCTGCTGGGCATCGAGCTGCCCACGCGGCGGCGCAACCGCATGAACGGCATCGTCGAGGAGACCGGCGCGCAAGGCTTCTGCGTGGCGGTGCAGCAGAGCTTCGGCAACTGCCCGAAGTACATCCAGACGCGCACCCTGCAGCCCGCCGAGACGGCGCCCGAGCCGCAGCCGTGGTCCGCGCACCTGGACGCGGCCGCGCGCGCGCTCGTCACCCAGGCCGACACCTTCTTCATCGCCACCGCGCATCCCCGGCCCTCGGCGCACGGGCCGGCGGCGCATGGCGTGGACGTCTCGCACCGCGGCGGCCGCCCGGGCTTCGTGCGCGTGGACGAGGACGGCACGCTCAGCGTGCCGGACTTCGCCGGCAACTTCTTCTTCAACACCCTCGGCAACCTGGCGCTGCACCCGCGCGCCGGCCTGCTCTTCGTGGACTTCGCGCGCGGCGACCTGCTGTACGTGGCCGCCACGGCGCAGATCGTGTGGGACGGCCCGGCGGTGGCCGCCTTCGCCGGCGCCCAGCGGCTGCTGCGCCTGCGGCCGACGGCCGCGCGGCGGGTGGCGGCGGGTTGGCCGCTGCGCGGGGGCGAGGCCGGGCTCTCACCCCATCTCGCGGCGACTGGCCGCTGGTAGCGCCTTCAGAGCGGCTGGCCGGTGATCGATTCGCGCTTCCCGTTCAGGAAGCGCGTCGACGTGCCCGCTTGCAGGATGATGTTGCGGCGCGGCTGCCGCGTGGTGTTCATCGGGCTGCCGTGCAGCACCTTGGGATGGATCAGCAGCACGTCGCCTGGTTCGCAGTCCGCCGCCACGCCGGCGCCGTCATCGAGCCCGTGCCTGACCTTGTCGGCCTTCTCGTGCCGGGCGTCGGCGTCGGAAATGGCATGCGAGCCGGGAATGAAGCGGATCGCGCCCGAGGCCTCCGTCATGCCATCCAGGCAGAGGGCCGCGCGGGCGAAGCTCGATTCGGCGGTGCACATGTAGCCGTTGGGAAAGTCCCGGTGCCAGCCGACGCGCCGCCCGAAGCGCGGATGCTTGAGGATGCGGGCGTACCCGAGTGCTCGGTAGGTGCGCAGGAAGTCGTGCATGGCGCGGCCCATTGTGCGGGATCCACATTTCGTCCACGGCCGAAGCGTGGCTGCGATGAGGCCGTAGGATGGCGTGCATGAACCCGCCGTCCTCCGATGCCGACGCCCACCTGGCGCGCCTGGCCGGCGCCATCGCCGAGCCGGCCCGCGCACGCATGCTGTGCTGCCTGATGGATGGCCATGCACGCACGGCCACCGAGCTGGCCGCCGTGGCGGAGGTCGCCGCCTCGACCGCCAGCGCGCACCTCGCGCGCCTGCGCGACGAGCGCCTGGTGAGCAGGGTCGCGCAGGGCAAGCACCGCTATTTCCGGCTGGCGGACGACGATGTCGCGGCGGCGCTCGAAGGCCTGATGGTGGTGGCCGGCGCGCCGCGGCCGGCCTTCCGGCCGAACACGCCGGACCGCCTGCGCGCCGCGCGCACCTGCTACGACCACATGGCCGGCACTGCCGGCGTGGCGCTGCATGACCGGCTGCACGCGCAGGGCTGGCTCAGCGGCCTGCGCTCCGGCGCCTACGAGCTGACCGCCGAAGGTGCCGTCGCGCTCGAAAGCCTCGGGCTGGACCTGGCGGCGGCGCAGCGCGCGCGCCGCCGCTTCGCCTGCCCCTGCCTGGACTGGAGCGAGCGCCGGCCGCACCTGGGCGGCGCGCTCGGAGCCGCCTGCCTGCAGCTCGCGCTGACGCGCGGCTGGGTGCGGCGCGAGCTCGACGGCCGCGCGCTCGCACTCACGCCCAAGGCGCGGCGCGAGATGCCGGAGCTGTTCGGGCTGGCCTGAAGGCCGGCTACTGGAACGCCACTTCCGCGAAGCTGCGCAGCTTGCGGCTGTGCAGCCGCGCCGAGGCCTCGCCGCGCAGGATGTCGATCGCCTTCATGCCGATGCGCAGGTGCTGCTCCACGCGCTCGCGGTAGAAGTGGTTGGCCATGCCGGGCAGCTTGATCTCGCCGTGCAGCGGCTTGTCGCTCACGCACAGCAAGGTGCCGTAGGGCACGCGGAAGC